>JAEEGI010002740.1_pt1 | contig 42679 bp, 41 predicted proteins | sample 8958751 | NCBI WGS metagenome assembly JAEEGI01 (sample SAMN16246545, study PRJNA631951) | gut metagenome | biome: gut microbiome; feature: rumen; material: KS-attached | host: Bos | place: Iran: Karaj | collected 2018-10 | reverse complement strand
GATGACTGGAGGTGTGGTATCCCGCACGTGGACCAGCCGGTAGCTGTCCGCCTCACGGCCGAAGGCGCTGGCACTGTATGCCAGCGCATAGTCGCCGATCTCGGCGCTGTTGACCTCGCCGCTGATCCGCAGGGTGACTGCAGAGTCCATGCGGCCGAAGAGGTTGCCGGTCAGATAGGCTTCGGCGCCGGGGTCGGCGTATGGCACGCCAACCTCCACGGTCTGCTCGCTGTCTCCCAGAAGGGTGATTTCCACATGACGGTCGTCAATGACGATGGCTGCCGCAACGACGATCACCAGATAGATCAGGGCGATGGCACAGATCACGGCGACTTTTTTTCTGTGTATTTTCCTGTGCTTTTCCTCGCTCGTCAGTTTGGGCTTTTCTTCCCTCACGTGCGTGCTTTTTTTCTTGTCCTTCACGTCCGCTCCCACCGTTTCGCTGTATTGATCTCTATCGAAGTAGTATACACCATCTTTTGCATTATGTTAACACCTTTTTTGTTAGTTTATGAGATTTAAGAGTTTTTTTCAAGCAGGCACAGTTTTCGTTGCAGTTGAGGGAATAATCTGCTATACTGTGATTTTGTCAGTATTGACAAATGAAACTCTCTGCGGCAGCCAGCCGCGGGGGAAAGGAAGAGAAAATGGAACACAGCGAAAAAACAATGGACAAGATTGTAGCCCTGTGCAAAAACCGCGGCTTCGTCTACGCCGGCAGCGAGATCTACGGCGGTCTTGCCAACTCCTGGGACTACGGCCCTCTGGGCGTCGAGTTCAAAAACAACGTCAAAAAAGCGTGGCTGAAAAAATTCGTGCAGGAGAGCCCCTATAACGTCGGTCTCGACGCGGCGATCCTGATGAACCCGCAGACCTGGGTGACGACCGGACACGTGGCCGGCTTCTCCGACCCCCTGCTCGACTGCCGCAGCTGCAAGGCCCGTCACCGCGCCGACAAGCTCATCGGCGAGGAGCATTCCGAGGTCAACGTCGACGCGATGACCTTCGACGAGATGGACGCCTTTATCGCCGGGCACGAGGATATCGTCTGCCCCGTGTGCGGCAAGCACAACTTCACGCCGATCCGCAAGTTCAACCTTATGTTCAAGACCGCCATCGGCGTGACCGAGGATTCCTCCTCCATCTGCTATCTGCGCCCCGAGACCGCGCAGGGCATCTTCGTCAACTTCGCCAATATCCAGCGCACGACCAGAAGAAAGCTGCCCTTCGGCGTCTGCCAGGTCGGCAAGGCCTTCCGCAACGAGATCACGCCGGGCAACTTCACCTTCCGCACCCGTGAATTCGAGCAGATGGAGTGCGAATTCTTCTGCAAGCCCGGCACGGACCTCGAGTGGTTCGCCTACTGGAAGGACTTCTGCAAAAACTGGCTGCTCTCCCTCGGCATCTCCGAGGAGCATCTGCGCCTGCGCGACCATGAGAAGGCCGAGCTCGCGTTCTACTCCCGCGCGACGACCGATATCGAATACGCCTTCCCCTTCACCGACTGGGGCGAGCTCTGGGGCATCGCCGACCGCACGGACTACGATCTCGGCCGTCATCAGGAGGCCTCGGGCAAGGACCTGAGCTATTACGACCAGGACACGAACGAGCACTATATCCCCTACGTCATCGAGCCTTCGCTCGGCTGCGACCGCGTCGCCCTCGCCTTCCTGTGCGAGGCCTATGACGAGCAGGTCGTCGGGCAGGACAAGAAGGGCAACGACGACGTCCGCACCGTGCTGCACCTGCACCCCGCGCTCGCGCCTTACAAGTGCGCGATCCTGCCTCTGTCGAAGAAGGAGATCCTGACCGGCCCCGCGATGGAGCTCTACCGCGAGCTGTCGAAGGATTTCATGTGCGATTACGACGAGACCGGCTCGATCGGCAAGCGCTACCGCCGCGAGGACGAGATCGGCACGCCCTTCTGCATCACCTTCGACTTCAACACCGTCGGCACCGAGACCGACGAGGCCGACCACTGCGTCACGATCCGCGACCGCGACAGCATGGAGCAGGTGCGCATCCCCATCAGCGAAGTCAAGAGCTACATTTCCGAGCGCATCAGGTTTTAAGCAGGAGCAAGAGACATGAAAGATGGCTTTGTAAAAGTCGCCGCCGCCTCTCCGGTGATCCGGCTCGCGGACTGCGAGTACAACGCCGGGCTCGTCGTCGACGCGATCCGCGGCGCTGCGGAAAAAGGCGTAAAGATCCTCGTTTTCCCGGAGCTGACGCTCACCGGCGCCACCTGCGGCGATCTGCTGGGACACCGGGTGCTGCTCGACGGCGCGGCGCGCGCACTGGAGAAAGTCGTCGAGGCGAGCGAGGGCGTCGACATGCTGATCTTCGTCGGCCTTCCCTTCGCCTTCGGCGCGAAGCTTCTGAGCGTAGCTGCCGTCGTGTACGACGGCGGCATCCTCGGCCTTGTCCCGCGCGAGGACGTGAGCGGAACGCCCTTCTCCGTCTACGAGGGCGAGGGCGATTTCGTGCGGATCGGCCCCTATGAGAGCTGCCTCTGCCCCAACACGCTCTTCACCCACGCCTCCCTCGAGGGGCTTGCCGTCGCGGTCGAGCTCGGCTCCGATTCGAACGAGCCCATCTCCCCCGCGATGACCTACGCGCTTGAGGGCGCGACGCTCGTCGCTCAGATGGCCTGCTTCCCCGAGACGCTTTACTCCACCGCGGAGGCGAAGGACGAGATCCGCGCGCTGTCCCGCCGTCTCAAGTGCGCGCTGGTGCTCGCCGCGCCCGGCCGGGGCGAGAGCACGACCGACAACAGCTATTCCGGTCTCTGCCTCGTGGCCGAGAACGGCGAGCTGCTTGCCTGGGACGAGCGGGCGGACAGTCTCGCGGTCAGCGAGATCGACGTGCAGTATCTGCTCACGCTGCGCCGCCGCGACGGAGGCTTCGGTCTGCCCGGTGAGGATCTCTGCCTCGAGAGCTGGGGCGGCGAGCTTACCGACACCGCGCTCACGCGGCACTACCGGAAGTATCCGCAGCTGCCCGAGGGCGAGGAGGAGCTCGCGCGCTACTGCGAGCGGATGCTCGACATCCAGGTATCCGGCCTTGTCAAGCGGATGACCTACGCGCATCTCGACCACTGCGTCGTCGGCATCTCCGGCGGCGTGGACTCCACGCTGGCCGTGCTCGTCAGCGCGATGGCCGTCCGGCGCATGGGCCTGCCCTCCGAGAATGTCATCGCCTGCACGATGCCCTGCTTCGGCACCTCCAGCCGCACCAAGTCCAACGCCGTCGTCGTCGCCGAGCAGATCGGCGCCGAGGTACGCGTGATCGACATCTCCAGGAGCGTCTGTCAGCACTTCGACGACATCGGCCACGCGCACGACGACTACTCCGTCGCCTTTGAGAACGCCCAGGCCCGCGAGCGCACGCAGGTCCTGATGGATATTTCCAACAAGGTCAACGGCCTCGACGTCGGCACGGAGGATCTCAGCGAATACATCGACGGCTGGTGCACCTACAACGGCGACCACACGAGCATGTACGACGTCAACCTCGGTCTGACAAAGACCCAGGTGCGCGCCGCGGTGGGCCACATCGCGCGCAAGACGGACGACAGGATCCTCAAGGCCGCGCTTTACGACGTGCTCGACTGCCCGGTCACGCCCGAGCTGCTGCCGATCCACGACGACATGATCGAGCAGAAGAGCGAGGACGCCGTCGGCTCTTACAGCCTGCAGGACTTCTTCACGCACAAGATCCTCGTCTGCGGCTTCGATCCGATCAAGACGATGCGTCTGGCGAAGCTCGCCTACGGCGACGAGTTCTCCGACGAAGAGCTGATCCGCTGGCTCAAGAGCTACAGCAGGCGCCTCTTCTCGCAGCAGTTCAAGCGCAGCTGCCTGATGGACGGCCCGGCCGTCGAGGCCTTCTCGGTCTCGCCGCGGACGGGGCTGCACATGCCCTCGGACGCGGAGAGCGCGCTGTTTCTGCGGATGCTCGAGGAATACGAGCGCTGAGCGAATAACAGGAAGCGAGGCTCCCGGCCGTTTCGGGAGCCTCGTTTTTTCGTATGAATCGACAAAATGATCTCTTTGTTTCGGTGTGATCTGACGATCTTGCGATTTGTTGAGAAAAATTCTTTTCATTAAATCGCAATAGTGCTATACTATAAGCACGGAAAGTCTCTTCCCCGCGGAAGGACGCTCCGAATTCAGAGCGCGGCGTACGGCCCCGCCGTCCGCCGCCATATACAGGAGGATTGGCAGCATGAAGTTCACTTTTGCCGAGAAAAAGATGGATTCTTCCGAGGATCTGCGCGCCTATGCCGTCAAGAAGATCGGCAAGCTCGACCGCTTCTTCAGGAATGAGGCCGACGCTTTCGTCACCTTCTCGATCGAGCGCGGCCGCTTCCGCGCCGAGATCACCATCCACAACAACGGACTGTACTACAGAGCAAGCGAACTTACCAACGACATGTACGCATCGGTAGACTCCGGCGTCGCCGCGATCGAGCGGCAGATCCGCCGGAACAAGACACGCCTCGAGAAGCGGCTTCGCGAGGGTGCACTGGAGCGTGACGCCGTACCTGCTTTCGCCCCCGCCGAGGAAGAGGACAAGGAAGAGTTCAAGGTTGTACGCAGCAAGCGCTTTTCCATCAAGCCCATGAGCGTGCAGGAGGCGATCCTGCAGATGAACCTGCTGGGCCACGAATTCTTCGTCTTCCGCAACATGGACGCCGAGGACGCGATCTCCGTCGTGTACGCGCGCAAAAACGGCGGCTACGGCCTGATCTGCGACGACGGGCTGGACGACTGAGCAGTATTCTGATATAAAAAAGCGGCGGCCGGATATCCGGCCGCCGCTTTGCGTTTCCGTTTATTCAAACACGAATTCGAGATATTTCGAGAAAAGCGTGCCCGCGCGCAGAAGCGCGTCCGGGAACTCGGGCTTGTTCGGCGTGTCGGGATAGAATTCCGGCTCGATCGCAAAGCCCGCGTTCCGCGCCCAGCCGCCGTCGAGCCAGGTGCCCGTGTAAAACTGCAGCGCCGGGAAATCGGTGTAGAGCGTGAGCTTCACGTCTCCCGCTCGCGCCGTGCAGGCCTTCTCGCCGCCGAGAACGAAGCAGTCGTCATAGTCGCGCCCGATCCTGCGCGGCGCGGTGAAATCGAACTCGCCCTCCACCGGGAGGACCCTGCCGGTCGGGACCAGTCCGCCGTCCACCTCGAGATGGCCGGGCGCGTTGATCTGCATCTCCGCCCCGAGGATGTTCTCCTCGCCGAGGGAGAAATAGATGTGCGAAGTCGGCGCATAGTAGGTGTCCCGGTCGCTGACGCCGGAGAAGTCGATGCGCACGCCGCAGTCCGTCACGCGGTATTCCGCCGTGGCCGTGAGCGCGCCCGGGAAGCCGTTGTCGCCGTCGGGCGAATAAAGCGTGAACGCGACGCGGTCCTCCCCTTCCGCCTCGCCCGTCCAGCGGCGGCGGTGCCACGAGCCGCCCGCGTCGCCGCCGTGCAGCGTGTTGCTCCCTTCGTTGGCGCAGAGGGCGAAGCGCTCTCCGTTCAGCGTGAAGGCGGCGCCGCCGATCCGGTTGGCAAAGCGGCCGACGATCGCGCCGATGAAGGCCGTGCTCTTCTCGTAGCCCTCGATCGAATCAAAGCCGAGGATCATCTCCCGGCCGCGGAATTTCAGGCTCGTCGCCGTCGCGCCGTATTCCGTCACCGTCAGGGAGATCTCTCCCTTCTCGATCGTAAAGCTCTTGTATCCGTCAAACTCGCCGATGCGGATCATGTGCTCTCTTCCCCTTTCCGTGCTCTTGTTTTCTCAAAAACAGATTAGTACAAATACTCAAAATAATCAAGTCGCTTTTATCGCATTTTAACAATTTTTCAATTTGTGCTCGAAAAAACCTTGTCTAAAATGAAGCACGGCTTGTTTATTTTCTCCGCTTGGAGTATAATGATTGCAGCCGTACAAGGTCAACGACTTCGGTCGAATAATAAGGAGGTCAATCTATGATCACAAACGAATATCTGAAGCGCGTTTACGCAGAGGTCGAGAAGCGCGACGCCGGCGAGCCCGAGTTCCTGCAGGCCGTCCGCGAGGTTTTCGAGTCTCTGGAGCTCGTTGTCGACAAACACCCCGAATGGGAGAAGGCGGGTCTTCTGGAGCGCTTCGTCGAGCCCGAGCGCGTGATAGAGTTCCGTGTTCCCTGGACGGATGACAACGGCGTTGTCCATGTCAACCGCGGCTACCGTGTGCAGTACAACTCCGCGATCGGCCCCTACAAGGGCGGTCTGCGCTTCCATCCCTCGGTCAACCTCTCCATCATGAAGTTCCTCGGCTTCGAGCAGATCCTGAAGAACTCCCTGACCACGCTCCCCATGGGCGGCGGCAAGGGCGGCTCCGACTTTGACCCGAAGGGCAAGTCCGACGGCGAGGTCATGCGCTTCTGCCAGAGCTTCATGACCGAGCTCTACCGCCACATCGGCCAGTTCACCGATACCCCGGCCGGCGACATCGGCGTCGGCGCGCGCGAGGTCGCCTACATGTACGGCCAGTACAAGCGCATCGTCGACCGCTTCGAGGGCGGCGTCATCACCGGCAAGGGCCTGACCTTCGGCGGCTCCCTGGCCCGTACCCAGGCCACCGGCTACGGCCTGTGCTACTTCTCCGAGGAAGCGCTCAAGCATCTCGCCAACACCGATTACAACGGCAAGGTCGTCGTCGTCTCCGGCTCCGGCAACGTCGCGCAGTATTGCGCCCAGAAGGTCACGCAGCTCGGCGGCAAGGTCGTCGCCATGTCCGACTCCCAGGGCTACGTCTACGATCCCAAGGGCATCGACCTGCCCAAGCTCTTCGAGATCAAGCAGAAGAGACGCGCCCGCATCAGCGTCTACGCCGACGAGGTGCCCGGCAGCGAGTACCACGAGGGCTGCAAGAACATCTGGAACGTCAAGTGCGACATCGCGCATCCCTGCGCCAGCCAGAACGAGATGGACGAGAAGGGCGCGCAGGCGCTGGTCGACAACGGCTGCATGGCCGTCTTCGAGGGCGCGAACATGCCGCTGACCCCGGAGGCCATCGAGGTCGTCAAGAAGAACGGCCTGCTCTACTCTCCGGGCAAGGCGTCCAATGCCGGCGGCGTCGCCACCTCCGGTCTCGAGATGAGCCAGAACTCCATCCGTATGTCCTGGAGCTTCGACGAGGTCGATGAGAAGCTGCACGGCATCATGAAGAACATCTACAAGGCCTGCTACGACGCCTCCGTCGAGTGCGGCAAACCCGGCGATCTGATGGTCGGCGCCAACGTCGCCGGCTTCCTGAAGGTGGCCGAGGCCATGATGGCCCAGGGCATCGTCTGATCCCGCAGCAGCAAAGCGCTCATCACAACGCTTTCTTCCTACACTCCTTAACCCCCGGCTTCCCGGAGCGCCCGAAAAGCGCTCCGGGATATTTTTTCCCGGTCGACCTCGAGCGGCCGCGGGGAACGGCGGATTATCAAACAAAAACTCCCACAGGTTTCCCTGTGGGAGCCTCCCGCTCATGCCGTGTCGGCCCAATTATAACCTGCACGAATGGGCAGGTGGGTCGCCTAAGTTCTGTTTCGCTGCTTCCAACGTCCGCGTCCGAAGGCGCGGGAGGCCTGCAATCCGCAGACTCAAATCGGCATCCCTTATAGGTGATGTGGGTTTAATGGGCCGCTCTGTTCCGTTCGGAACGACACGCACACAGCAGGAGTCGTCGTTCTATCCTATGCCGGGAGAGGACTGCGTATTACGGCTCCGCTTCGTCCTCGTCGTCGAAGAGCACGCGCATGAACTGCTCGTACACCGCGTTGAGCTCGTCCTCGTCGTCGATCGTGTCGAAGACCTCTTCGCCGTTTTCGTCGATCACGTTCTGCAGCAGCACCATTCCGTAGTCCGGGTCGTTCTCGTCCATGTCCGCGGGCAGGAAGGCCGTATAGGTCCTGCCGTTGTAATCGATGGTGTCAAGCACCTCAAGGACGAATTCCTCGCCGTTCTCGTCCACCATGGTGACAAAATCGTTTCCGTATTCTTCGCTCATCCGGATCCCTCCCTTTCTTGGTGCTTTTATTCTACCGCGTCTCCCGGGATAAATCAACTGCAAACTGCGCTATGATCCGAGATCCTCCAGCAGCGAGAGCAGCTCGTCGCTGTCCTCGGCGGGGATCCCCTTCCGGAGCATCGCCCGGTCCGCGCGGCGCAGCGCGGCCGTCTCGATCTGCGTCAGCCGCTCCGGCCTGTCCTGTCCGCTGCGGAAGACCGCGACGCGTCCCTCGCTCTCGCGCAGCAGGTACTCCGCTCTCCCGCTCTTGGCGCGGTACTGCGCGTAGATCTCGGCCGGGATGGGATCCTCGCGCCGCCGGAGCGTCCCGAACGCGGCGACGGCGGACCAGAGTGCGATCGCAGCCGTGAGGATGAGCAGCGCCAGGCGCATGGTCGTTTTCATTTTCTCTCTTCTTTCCGTTTCAATGTTTCCTGTATGGAGTATTCCGCAATCGGGGTAGAATTATATCTGCCGCGGCGGAGATCGCGGAGGGGCGAAGTTCTTAATTTTTCTTTCGGGGCGCAAAAATTCACAATTATGCTACCCATCCTGCCAAAGCTGTGGTATAATGTGTTTTCAGAATATAATGGATGATTGTCTGCATGGACGCGCTGTCCCGGCAGGAGGTGTTTTCTGATAGATGGATGAGAATAAGGAAAGCCTGTGGAGCCGCATGAAAAAGCTGCTCGGAAAGCTCAAGCGGATCGATACCGGCGAGGTGGCGGCCAAGGCGGCCGACCTTACGATCGACACGATCACGCTCTCGATGAGCACCGTGCTCAAGGCCTTCGGCTCCGTGCTGCTGATCCTCGCCCTCACGGGGCTGATCTTCAGCTGCATCTTTGCCTACTATGTAAAAAGCTGCCTCACCTCCACGCTGGACATCTCCCTGGAGGATTACCAGCTGAGCGAATCGAGCACGATCTGGTATACGGATCCCACCGGCGGCTGGAAGGAGCTGGTCACGCTCACCGGCACCGAAAAACGCATCTGGGTGGACTATGACAAGATCCCCTGGTACATGGAAAAGGCCCTCGTCGCGATCGAGGACAAACGCTTTTACGAGCACAAGGGCGTGGACTGGTACCGCACGGCCGGCGCCTTTGTGGAAATGTTCGCCCGCATGTCCGACACCTACGGCGGCTCGACGATCACGCAGCAGCTCATCAAAAACCTGACCGGCAAGAACGAGGTCACGGTGCAGCGCAAGCTGGCCGAGATCTTCGGCGCGCTGGAGCTGGAAAAGAAATACGACAAGCGCGAGATCATCGAATGGTATCTCAACGCCGTTTATTTTGGAGAGGGCTGCTGGGGCGTGCAGACCGCGGCGCAGACCTATTTCGGCAAGGACGTCTCCGAGCTCTCCCTTGCGGAGTGCGCGGCGATCGTGGGCATCACCAACAAGCCGACGCAGTACGATCCCTTCTACGACCTCTCGGCCAACAAGGAGCGGCAGGAGACGATCCTGCACGAGATGTACGAGCAGAACTTCATCGACTATGCTCAGTACCGCGCCGCCGTCGAGGAGGAGCTGAACTTCGTCTACCGCGAGAACACCGTCTACACGCAGAACATTTACACCTATTACGAGGAAGTCGTCATCGCGGACGTCACCGAGGATCTGATGCAGCAGAAGGGCATCAGCAAGGAGGCCGCGCGCCATCTGGTCTACAACGGCGGCTATCAGATCTTCTGCTGCCTCGACGAGACGATCCAGTCCTATATCGACAACATCTATCAGAACATCGACAACATTCCCCAGACCTACGGCACCGACAAGCAGCTGCAGAGCGCGATCGTCGTGATGGACCCCTACACGGGCGAGATCAAGGGCCTCAGCGGCGGCGTGGGACAGAAGACGCAAAACTTCCCGCTCAACCGCGCCACCGGCTCCCAGCGTCCGCCCGGCTCCGCCATCAAGCCGATCTCGGCCTACGGCCCCGCCGTGGAGCTGCTCGGGCTGACGCCGACCACGCTCGTCAACGACTCGTCGGATATGTACCTGTCCGGCACGAGCTGGTATCCGCACAACGACAGCTGGGAGAACTACGGCATCGTCACGATCTACGACGCGCTGACGCTCTCGCTCAACACCGTCGCGGCGCAGATCGTCGACAAGCTCGGTCCCGAGACCAGCTACAACTTCCTGCGCGAGCGTCTGGGCGTGACCAGCCTGGTCCCCGACGACGCTTCGTACGCGCCGATGGCGCTCGGCCAGCTGACGAACGGCATCACCGTGCGCGAGATGGCGCAGGCCTATTCCGCCTTCGTCAACGACGGCATTTTCACCTACTCCCGCACCTATACGCGCATCACCGACTCCAACGGCAACATCGTCATCGACAACACGCCGCGCACGATCGTCGCCTTCAAGCCCAACACCGCCTACGTCATGACCTACATGATGCAGAACGCGGTCGAATCCGGCACCGGCAGCGCGGCCTACCTCGGCTCTGTGCCCGTCGCAGGCAAGACCGGCACCTCCGGCGAGAACAAGGACCGCTGGTTCGTCGGCTGCACGCCCTATTACGTCGCCGCCGTCTGGACCGGCTACGACATCCCCGAGACGATCAACGTCTGGAACAACCCCGCCGCGCGCATCTGGCACGACGTGATGATCCGCGTCCACAACGGTCTGCAGTACCGCACCTTCAACTGGCCGTATATCGGCGGAGACAGCTATCTCTTCGGCGATCTGCACGCCGCGTACGCCGCACAGATCGCGGAGGAGGAGGCCGCCCTCGCCGCGCAGGCCGAAGCCAACGGCTGACGGAGCGGGCGCTTTTGTCACGGATGAGAGCGCCGAAAACGGTCCTTTTCCCCTTCTGTCCCGAACGGTTTACCATAATATTCTTGTTGACAAATTCATTTTAATGTGTTACATTTCGATTACAATGGAGGTGCTATCATTGGCAGCAAAATTGGAGTACAAGGGACACCCGCTCCAGCGCAAGGACAACATCATATACTACGGCAGCTTTGCCGATAAGTATATCGCCATGCTGCAGATCCTCGACAGCAAGAAAGTCAAGGATCTCGACGTGGCTACCAAGGTCTCGGTCCAGCTTCAGCTCACCGACCCTTCCATCAAATCCCGCGACAGGGTCGTGAAGAAAAGCGAGAAAGACAGCCTCTACGAAGCGCTCGACGTCGCTGTCGTCTGGCTGGAAAGAGCGCTTGCCTCCAGATAAACTTGTAAAAAGGAATCGTACAGAGAGATGCGTAAGTATGTTTTCAGAACTTTGGCATTCGCCGCGCTGTTCTGTCTTCTGCTGACCGCAGCCGTTTTTGCGGAGGACGCCGAGATCACGGGAAACGACGTCAATTTCCGCTCCGGTCCGGGGACAGAATATGCCATCTTTGACTGTCTGCCAAAGGGAACCGTCGTTTCGGTCACGGACCGTTCCAACGGCGAGTGGTACGGCGTTACATACGGCGGACGATCCGGTTATATCTACGCCAGCTATCTGAAAGTCTCCTCCGCTCCGGCCGAGACGCCCGTCGAGACCGGCACGGCGCCGAGCGCCCCGAGCGCGGTCGAGACCACGCCCGTGTCGGGCGGAGCCGCCAGCGGCACCGTCAACGCGATGTACGTCCGCTTCCGCAGCGGGCCGAGCACCGACTACTCCATTTTCGGGGAGTACAACAGCGGCACGGTCGTGACCGTCACGGCGCAGTCCGGCGAGTGGTACGCCGTCACCATCGGCGGCAAGTCCGGCTACATGTACGCCGATTATATCGACCTCGACGGCGGCAGCGTCCCCATTGAAACGCCTGTCCCGACCCCGGAGCCGACGCCTGTTCCCACGCCCGCGCCTTCCGCGCCGCCCCCTGCCGATGTCTCCGGCGGCGTCGCGGGTCATATCAGCGGAAGCTATGTCTATTTCCGCACCGGCCCCGATACGACCTATTCGATCTATGACACGCTCGACGACGGCACCCCGCTCGTCATCACCGGCACAAGCGGCAACTGGCGCGCCGTCACCATCAACGGACGCAGCGGCTATGTCTACAGCGCCTACGTGGTATCCGACGGCGGCGCGATCCCCGATACGCCCGTTCCCACGCCCGAGCCCTATGTCCCGCCCGTTGAGCCCACCAACAACTCCGTCGTCGGCTACATCACCGGCAACAGCGTCCGCTTCCGCAGCGGACCGGGCACGCGCTACGACATTCTCGGCGAGCTGAACTACGGCAACACCGTCACGATCACCGGCTCGTCCGGCGAGTGGAAGGCCGTCATTTACAACGGCGAATCCGGCTACGTGTACGGCCAGTATGTCGCGGAGGGCAGCATCACTACGATCGGCGATTCTCCCAACAGCTCCGAGCTCGGCAACCAGATCGTGGCCTACGCGCTGCAGTTCGAAGGCTGTCCCTACGTCTGGGGCGGCACCTCCCCCGCCGGCTTCGACTGCTCCGGCTTCACCACTTATGTCTACGGCCACTTCGGCATCACGCTCAACCGCGTCGCCGACGACCAGACCCGCAACGGCGTTGCGGTCGACGTCTCCGCGCTGCAGCCGGGCGACCTGCTCTGCTTCTACTCCGGCGGCAACTACGTCGGACACGTGGGCATCTATATCGGCCACAACCGCTTCATCCACGCCTCGACCTACACCACCGGCGTCATCATTTCCGAGCTGAGCGGATACTACGACGCGCGCGGCTTTATCGCCCGCCGTCTCGTGTAAACACAACGCATCCCGAAACCCGCGGGCCATCCGGTCCGCGGGTTTTTTACACCTATGGCAATAGTGTACAATTTTTCCCTCTCGTCTTTTTGCTTTTTCCCCTTTTTCTTGTCGAATACGGAAAAGTGAAAACTAATACTGGATTTATTTTTGTGAAATGTTATAATGAAAATAAGCATTTTCAATCATTCGCATTATTCTGAACTACAGGAGGAGCCATGAAGAAAGTACAGTTCACAGAGACCGTGCTGCGCGACGCCAACCAGTCGCTCATCGCCACGCGTCTCGGCTACGACCAGTTCGAGCCGATCCTCGACACCATCGACAAGGCGGGCTTCTATTCCGTCGAGTGCTGGGGCGGCGCCACCTTTGACGTCTGCCTGCGCTTCCTCGGCGAAGACCCCTGGGAGCGTCTGCGCAAGATCCGCGCGAAGCTGCCGAACACCAAGCTGCAGATGCTGCTTCGCGGGCAGAACATCCTCGGCTACAAGCACTACCCCGACGATATCGTACGCCGCTTCGTGCGCGCTTCCGTCCGCAACGGCATCGATATCATCCGTATCTTTGACGCCCTCAACGACGTGAACAACCTCAAGGTCGCCGTGGAGGAAGCTGTCAACTCCGGCGCGATGGCTTCCGCCGCGATCTCCTACACCACCAGCCCCGTCCACACGCTGGAAAAATACGTGGAGATGGTCAAGGAGCTCGCCTCCATGGGCGTCGGCTCGATCTGCATCAAGGACATGGCCGGCATCCTCACGCCGAAGGCCGCCTATGATCTGGTCTCCGCGATCAAGGACGCGGTCGATCTGCCCGTCGTGATGCACACGCACTGCACCACCGGTCTCGCCTTCATGACCTATCTCAAGGCCATCGAGGCGGGCGCCGACGTGATCGACACGGCGATCTCCCCCTTCTCCGGCGGCACCTCGCAGCCCGCGACGGAAACGCTGTTCTACGCGCTGCGCGAGTTCGGCTACGAGGTCGACCTCGACGAGAAGTCCATCAACGCGATGGCCGACTTCTTCAAGCCTGTCCGCGCCGAATTCCTCGCAAAGGGCACGCTCAACCCGATCTCCATGGCGACGGATACCCGCTGCCTGACCTATCAGATCCCCGGCGGCATGCTCTCCAACCTTCTCAGCCAGCTCAAGAGCCTCAACGCGCTCGACAAGTTCGACGAGGCCCTGCTCGAGACGCCGCGCGTGCGCGCCGACATGGGTTATCCCCCGCTCGTGACGCCCACGAGCCAGCTTGTCGGCACCCAGGCCGTGCAGAACGTTCTCGCCGGCGAGCGCTACAAGAACGTCGGCGCCGAGATCAAGGCCTACTGCCGCGGCGAATACGGCCGCACGCCCGCCCCGATCAATGAGGAAGTGCGCGCGAAGATCCTCGGCGATCTCAAGCCCGTCGAGGGCCGCTATGCCGACAGTCTGCCGAACGACGCCTTTGAAAAGGCGCAGGAGAAGCTCGGCGACATCGCCCGCTGCGAAGAGGACGTGCTGAGCTATATTTCCTTCCCGCAGGTCGCGGAGAAGTTCTTTGAGGAGCGCAAGGCCAAAGAGGAGAAGATCGTCCGCTACACGATCACGGAGGCGTAAAGATGATCGACCTTGTCAATATTTCGATCCCGAACGCGGCTCTGACCGCGCTGCTGGGTTATCTGGTGGTTTTCCTCGGTCTGCTGCTGCTGATGGTCGTCGTCATGATCCAGGGCAAGATCATGGCCGCGAAAAAGACGGCCGAGCCCGTCGCCGCTCCCGCCCCTGTCGAGACCGCTCCCGTCAAGCGGGAGGGGCCGAAGGCCACGGGCTCTGCGGGCGAGCTGAAGCTCTACGACACCGATCCGAAGGACGCCGCCATGATCATGGCGATCGTCGCCGACGCCGCGGGAAAGCCGCTCAACGAGCTGCGCTTCCTGTCCATCCGTGAGATCAAGGAGGAAGAGAAGAAATGAAGTATAAGGTCACTTTGAATAACCGCACCTACGAGGTCGAGGTCGAGGCCGGCGAGGCCATGCTCGTCGACGAGTACGAGGCCTTTGCTCCCGCGCCCGCTGCGGCTCCCGCTGCCGCGGCTCCTGTCGCCGCCGCTCCCGTGGCTGCCGCGCCCGCGCCCGCCGCTCCCGCCGCCTCTCTCTCCGCCGGCGAGGTCGTCAAGAGCCCGATGCCCGGCAACATCCTCAAGATCAACGTCTCGCAGGGACAGGCCGTCAAGGAGGGCGACGTGCTGATCGTCCTCGAGGCCATGAAGATGGAGAACGAGATCACCGCGCCCAAGGCCGGCTCGATCGCCCAGATCGCCGTCTCGAAGGGCCAGGTCGTCGAGACCGGTTCTCCGCTCGTTGTGATCGCGTAACGGAGGGCGTTGGATGGATATACTGGGAACTGTGCAGAAGCTCGCGATGGAATCCGGCTTCGCAGCCTTCTTCACCACCGAAGGCGGCTGGAAGAACCTTGTGATGATCCTCATCGCCTTCGTTCTGCTGTATCTTGGCATCGCCAAGAAATTTGAGCCGCTGCTCCTGTGCGGCATCGCCTTCGGCTGCCTGCTGTCGAATCTGAGCTACTTCATCGGCATGGGCGAAAATGCGATGTACCACCCGGAGATGTGGGCGGCCTTCCTCGATCAGACAAGTCCCTATTACCACAGCTACGGCCACATCATGGCCCACGCCGGACTGCTTGACTTCTTCTACATCGGCGTCAAGGCCGGCATTTACCCCTCGCTGATCTTCATGGGCGTCGGCGCGATGACCGACTTCGGCCCGCTGCTGGCCAACCCCAAGAGCCTGCTGCTCGGCGCGGCGGCGCAGCTGGGCGTGTTCGTTGCCTTCTTCGGCGCGGTGCTGCTGGGCTTCACCGGCCCGCAGGCCGCCTCGATCGGCATCATCGGCGGCGCGGACGGCCCCACGGCCATCTTCCTGACGACGAAGCTCGCGCCCGAGCTGCTCGGTCCGATCGCGATCGCGGCGTATTCCTACATGGCGCTCATCCCGATGATCCAGCCGCCGATCATGAAGGCGCTGACCACCGAGAAGATGCGCGTCGTGAAAATGGAGCAGAGCCGCGAGGTCTCCAAGACCGAGAAGATCGTCTTCCCGATCGTCGTCGCAACCTTTGTGATCCTGCTCCTGCCCTCGACCGCTCCGCTGATCGGCTGTCTCATGCTCGGCAACCTCTTCCGCGAGTGCGGCGTGACCGACCGTCTGTCCGACACGGCGCAGAACGCGCTGATGAACATCGTCACGATCTTCCTCGCGACCTCGGTCGGCGCAACGATGGTGGCGCAGAACTTCCTGAACTTCAACACGATCAAGATCATCATCCTCGGCCTGATCGCTTTCGCGATCTCCACGACGGGCGGTCTGATCGGCGGCATCATCATGTACAGGACCTCCGGCGGCAAGATCAATCCGCTGATCGGCTCGGCGGGCGTGTCCGCGGTCCCGATGGCCGCGCGTGTGAGCCAGGACGTCGGTCGGCGCTACAACAAGTCCAACTTCCTGCTGATGCACGCCATGGGCCCGAACGTGGCCGGCGTCATCGGCTCGGCCATCGCGGCCGGCTTCCTGCTCTCCGTTTTCGGAGGCTGATCCCGGATTTCAAACAGGCAAGCCCGCTTACGCCGGCTTGCCTGTTTTATCATCCGTGAATTCTTTTAATATTCCATGAATTCACATCGAAAACCGTTGAAAGTTCTTTTATCCGGTAGTATGATAAAGAAAGAAATCGATTTGGAGGTGCGCTATGCCAATTTGTAGATCCTGCGGGACCCCGCTTCCCGAGAATGCCAAGTTCTGCCCCGTCTGCGGCGCTTCCGCTGCCGACGCCGCGCCCGACGTCCCCGCGCTCGTTCTGGACACGCCCGTTGAAGAGCAGCCCGAAACCGAGGTGCAGGCCGCGCCCGAGGCTCCTTCCGCCGAGAGCGCTCCCGGCGCAGGCTGGTATCAGTCCGCCGAAACGCAGCAGCAGAGCTATGCGGCCGCTCCCATTTACGTCGCCCCTGCCAAGCCCTCGATCGGCAGCGTGTTCGACTTCTACCGCAAGGCCCTCGCGGTGCTCGCGAAGAAGCCCGTCCGCCTTTGGGGCCTTTCCCTGCTGTATTTGCTGATCGCGTGCATCATCAGCGGTCTCGGTTCCTTTGTCCCGCTCATTTCCCTGCCGATCGTGCTGGTGCTGGGGCTCGGCTTCACGGGCATCCTTCTTGACGGCTACCACGGCAAAGAAGTCCGCTCGGAGCAGCTTTTCCGGCCCTTCCGCAAGGAGGAGATCGTCCGCAACGGCGCCGGCATGTGCTGGATGGAGCTGTGGATGCTGATCTGGGCCTTCGTGCCGGTCATGAACATCATCAAGAGCTACGCGTACAGCTTCACTCCCTACATCCTTGCGACAGATAAGGAGATCGGCGCGACCGAGGCGCTGCGCAAGTCCATGCGCATGACCGACGGCTACAAGGCCAAGCTCTTCTGGGCCGACATCCTGCTCAGCCTCGGCACCAGCCTTGTCATCATCATCCTCGCCCTGCTCAGCCAGATCAGCTATATCGGCTGGATCTTCGCGATCGTGCTCGTGCTGGTCTATCTCGCTGTCATCCTCTTCCTGCCCATCTTCATCGGCCTCGTCCACACGGCGTTCTTCGAGGAGATCAGCAAGGTCCACGAGGAATAATCCCGACCCTTACAAGCAAAAACCGCTTCGGCCTGTCCGGCCGAAGCGGTTTTTGCTGTCCTCACAGCTTATCGTTCAATTTTCGATAGATCCTCTCGACAAACCAGGGCTCGGTGGAGGCCCGGAGCGCCCCGTCGAGCGTGAACCAGCGCACGCCGGCGTTTTCTTCCTCGCAGACGTGCAGCTCCTCGCCCTCGTCTGCCTCCAGCAGATAGGTCACGTTCAGATGCAGATGGCTCGGGACGTATTCGCCGCGCTTCTCGTGCCCGTCGACGGTGAGCACCTCCAGCGAATAGATCTCCCCGCTGACGGGGCGGACCTTTTGCAGGCCGGTCTCCTCGCGGGCCTCCCGCAGCGCGACCGCAAGCAGATCTCTGTCTCCGTCGGCGTGACCGCCGGTCCAGGACCAGGAGTCGTAGATGCGGTGATACACCATGACGACCTTTGTCCGCGCGGGATTGACGATCCAGGCGGAGGCCGTCATGTGCGCGATGAGATCGCTCCGCTCAAAGGCGCCGGGATGACGCCGCAGATAGTCGAGGATGACTTCCCTGTCGCGCGCCTCCTGCTCGTTGAACGGGACGTAGCGTTCGATTTGTTCAAGGATCTTCATTCCGCCACCCTGTACACGTCGCGCCGCAGCTTCAGAAAGGTCGGGAGCTGCGCGCGCACCTCGTCGATACGCGCGAGGTCGATCCCGGCAAAGATCGTCTGCTCGGTCTCGTCCGCGGCGGCAAGCGTCACGCCGTAGGGATCCAGGACCATCGAATGGCCCCAGCATTCGTAATCGAAGCCCGCATAGCGCGCCGCGGAGGCGCCGACGAAGAAGATCTCGTTGTCCACGGCGCGCAGCTTGAGCGTATCGGCCCAGTGCGCCGGGCCGGTCGTCATGTTGAACTGCGCCGGAAGAAAAACGATCTTTGCGCCGCGCACGGCCATGGCGCGGAACAGCTCCGGGAAGCGGACGTCAAAGCAGATCGCCGCGCCCATCTTTCCGAATTCCGTGTCAAAGACCGTGATCTTGCTCCCCGGCGCGAAGGAGTCGGACTCGTGGAAGCGCATGCCCGGCAGATCGACGTCGAAAAGATGCACCTTGCGGTGCCGCGCGATCTGTTTCCCCGCCCGGTCGAAAACGAAGCAGCTGTTGTACAGCTTCCCGTCTTCCAGCTCGGGCACCGAGCCGCCGACGAGATAGACGCCGTTCTCCCTTGCCCAGCCGGACATGGCCGCGACGGCCTTTTCATGCCCCTCGGCTGCGACGCGCCGGAAGAAGCGGGAGGAATAGGGGCAGTTGAACATTTCCGGCAGGACGACAAAGTCCGCTCCCCTCTCCGCGGCGTCGCGGACAAAGGCGGCGGCCTTTTCCATGGTCTGCGCCGTGTCCAGCTCGGTGCGGAGCTGGCAGACGGCGACGGTCAGTTTTTCGTTCATATTCCCTCCAGATAGCGGTCGATGTCAAAGGGGCGGACTTCCTCGTCCTTGCGTAAGTACAGCGGATGGTGCGGATGGCCCTTGACGGAGCACTTTCCCGCACAGAGCCACTCGGCGCCGTAGTTCTGGCCGATGCGGACCATCTCCTGCACGCAGCCCTTGAGATAGGGACGCTTTTCGATGATCGTGCCCCAGGCGGCCCAGACCGCCGGAGCGCGTCCCGGCCCGACCTGCGAGAGCACGTAGTCGAAGGCGCGCATATTCTCGCGGTGCAGCCTCTCGTTGAGCTCGCGGTCCATATCGTCGGGATCGGTCGCCCGCTCGGCGTAGACGTTGAACATGATCCAGCTGTCATAGCCGTTATGCGCGGCGATGCGCGCGACGGATTTGAGCGTATTGTCCAGGTCGTCCGGCGCGGCCGTCGAGGGATTGATGCCGATGCAGATCAGCGGCCGGCGCCCCCTGGTGCCGAGGATGTAACGATATTCCGTATAGAAGTCCGGGACATAGATCCAGCGCCCTGCGTCGTAGCCGCCGCTGCGGCCCGAAGCGGCAAGCGCCTCGTCGAAGCCGAGCAGCTCGACCGTCTGGCTTGCGCCCTTGGGGATATGCATCGTCTCACGTCCTCACAGGATAAGATACGCCGTGATCGGCAGCGTGACGAGCGACAGCAGCGTTGTCAGCAGGATGCCCTCCGAGCTGTATTCCCCGCTCCGGCCGGTCTGCAGGCTCAGCGCCGTGACGATGATCGCGCAGGGGCTCGCGGCCGTGATGACCATGGCGTTTGCGAGCATGTCGTCATGGCAGACGAGCTTCATGACAAAATAGATCACGACCGGCGCGAGCAGGAAGCGGACGCCGCAGAGCAGCGGCATCGTCCGGTCCCTGAGCGCCTTGAGCAGGCTGACGTTCCCGAGCGAGGCGCCGACGAGCAGCATCGACAGCGGCACGGTCGCGCCCGAGATCGCGGAGAGGATGCTTCTGACCGCCGCGGGAACGGGGATGCGCAGCGCAAAGACCGCGACGGCCGCGATCGTCGCGACGAGCGGAGCCGAGAGCAGATCCTTGAAGCGGAAGCCGCCGTCGCCGCCGCGCAGGCGGGCGATGCCGTAGGTGAACAGAAACAGATTGAAGGGGATGCAGCCGAGCGCGATTATGAACGCGCCTTTTGCGCCGTAGATCGTCTCCACGACGGGGAGCGTGACGAACAGGTTGTTGATCGTGCCCATCAGCAGCTCGAGCTGCGGGACCTTTTCTTTTTCGACGGGAAGGACGCGGATGACGATCGCGGCGATCGCATAGAGCAGAAAGATCGTCAGCGTGGAGATCAGCAGGATCCGGCCGAGCTCCCGCATCGAAAGGCTGCCGGCGTCCATGGAGATGACGGAGTTGAAGATCGAGGCGACGATAAAGAAGTTCACCAGGAGCCAGCTCAGGCCGCGGTTGAACTCCGGCGCAAGGATCTTCTTTTTCGCGCCGAACATCCCCAGGGCGATCACGACGACGAACAGAAGCATTTTGGTCAGCAGCGCAGACATTTGCATACGGATACCTCTATATTCCCAAAATCAGCTTGGCTACGTAGATATAGATCAGCAGCGACACGGCGTCAGTCAGCGTGGAGATCAGCGGGTTGGCCATGACGGCGGGATCGACGCCGAGCTTCTCCGCCGCGATCGGCAGGAAGCTTCCGACGACCTTGGCGAACATGACGATGAAAAGAATTGAAAGGCTGACCGTCGCGGCGACGGAGACCGTGACGTTCGCGTTGCCCAGCAGCATGCCGTCGACGAGCAGCATCTTGCCGAAGTTGATGACGGCGAGCGTCAGTCCGCAGAGCAAGGCCACGCGCCATTCCTTCCACATGACCCGCAGCACGTCCCGCGGTTCGACGTCGCCGAGCGAGAGGCTGCGGATGACGGCGGTGGAGGCCTGCGCGCCGGAGTTGCCGCCCGTGCCCATCAGCATCGGGATGAAGGCCACGAGGCCGGCCTGCACGGCCAGCATATCCTCGAAGGAGGTCAGGATCATGCTCGTGAAGGTCGCCGAGAGCATCAGGAACAGCAGCCAGGGGATGCGGTTGCGCCACATCTCCACGGTGCCTGTGCGCAGATAGGGTTTGTCGGACGGCGTCATACCGGCCATGAGCTGGATATCCTCGGTGGCCTCCTGCTCCATGACGTCGATGATATCGTCGACCGTGATGATGCCGACGAGCCGTCCTTCCTTGTCCACGACCGGCAGCGCCATCAGGTCGTAGTCCGAGAACTTTGCCGAGACGCTCTCCTGGTCCTCGGTCGTGACGGCGAAGATGATGTTGCGGTCCATCAGATCCTCGATGACCGTCTCCGGGTCGGCCAGCAGCAGGTCCTTGACCGTGACGATGCCCTCGAGCTTGCGGTGGGCGTTGGTGACAAAGCAGATGTAGATCGTCTCTTTGTCCTCGCCGATGCGGCGGATGCGGGCGAAAGCGTCCTTGACGCTCATGTATTTTTTCAGATCCACGAACTCGGCCGTCATGATGGAACCGGCGGAGTTTTCGGGATAGTGGAGATACTGGTTGATGAGGTTGCGCGTCTCGGGTGTCGCGGTGCGCATGACGCGCTTGACGACATTCGCCGGAAGCTCCTCCATCATGTCGACCGCGTCGTCGACGTACAGCTCTTCGACGATGCCGGCCAGCTCGGAGTCGGTGATCGAGTTGATGATCCGCTCCTGCTCCGGCGCGTCGAGATTGGCAAAAACCTCCGCCGCCCGTTCCTTGGACAGAAGACGGAAGAGCATGGGCATACGGTTATCCTGCAGCGAAGAGAGGAATTCGGCCACGTCGTATTCCTGCATCTCGTCCATGCGGAGCTTGAGCGTCTTCATATTCCTGTTCTCGAGAAGCTCCATCAGCTCGTCCGTACGCTTTTCCACAAGGTCGTCGTAAACGACGGGCTCGTCTGTCCGTTCGATCTCTTCCATATGCGCTTCCTCCTTTCGGATGGCATTCATGATGCGGCGGGGGTCCCGCCGGGATCGGCGGGCTTCAGACGCCCAGGTATTCCTTCTGCTCGCCGCTGAGCGTGTCGATCTCGACGCCCATGGCCTTGAGCTTGCGCGCCGCGACCGCCTCGTCGAGCTCGCGCGGGAAGCGGATGACCGTGTTGGGCAGCTTGCCGCGGTTCTTCACAAGGTACTCCGCGCCGAGCGCCTGGATGGCGAAGCTCATGTCCATGATCTCCGCCGGGTGCCCGTCGGCCGCGGCGAGGTTCACAAGACGCCCCTCGGCGATCGTGTAAAGCGTTTTGCCGTTCGGCAGGACGTAGGCCTGGATGTTGTGACGGGCCTCGTACTTCTCGACGGCCAGCTTCTCGAGCCCCGCCATGTCGACTTCGACGTCGAAGTGTCCGGCGTTGGAGAGGATCGCGCCGTCCTTCATGTGCGGGAAATGCTCGGCGGTGATGACGCCGCTGCAGCCGGTGACCGTGCAGAAAATGTCGCCGATCTTCGCGGCCTCTGCCATCGGCATGACCTCGTAGCCGTCCATTACGGCCTCGAGCGCGCGGATGGGGTCGGTCTCGGTGACGATGATCTTTGCGCCGAGTCCCTTGCCGCGCAGGGCCATCCCCTTGCCGCACCAGCCGTAGCCGCTGATGACGACGTACTTGCCGGCGACGACGAGGTTCGTCGTGCGCATGATGCCGTCCCAAGCGGACTGGCCCGTGCCGTAGCGGTTGTCGAACATGTGCTTGCAGTCGGCCTCGTTGACCATGACCATCGGGAAGCGCAGCTTGTCGTCCCGCGCCATGATCTTCAGCCTGTGAATGCCGGAGGTCGTCTCCTCGCAGCCGCCGATCACCTGCGGGATCAGATCGGCATACTTCGTGTGCATCAGCCCCACCAGGTCGCCGCCGTCGTCGATGATGATGTTCGGCGCGATCTCGAGCACGCTGCACAGGCACGCCTCATATTCCTCCATCGTGCAGCCGTAGCGGGCAAAGACCTGCATGCCGCCGGCCGCCAGCGCGGCGGCGACGTCGTCCTGCGTGGAGAGCGGATTGGAGCCCGTGACGTACATCTCGGCGCCGCCCATCTCCAGCACACGGCAGAGGTAGGCCGTTTTCGCCTCCAGATGGACGGAGAGCGCGACGCGCAGCCCCTCAAAAGGCTTCGTGCGGCGGAACTCCTCGCCGAGGTCACGAAGGACGGGCATGTTGCGTTCGACCCATTTGATCTTGATCTCGCCCGCGGGGGCGAGCGCGATATCGGCAATACGGCTCATGTTGTCTACCTCCTGAAACTTTTACATTTTATTTTATCACGCTGCGGTATGAATCGCAACATTTTCCGCGCGCTTTTTCTTTTTTCCTGCCGTCCGCCGCACGCTTCCCGCGGCTGCCCGGCTCTCGGCATTTTCCGGTATTTCCCCAGTCAAAACAATTGCATTTTACAGCGCCGTCCGACGTGCTTTTTGGAATTACATAATTATAATCTTTATTATCTTATGTAAACTTTGGAGGCCTTGTATGGAAAAGGAAGCGCATGGGGTGCTGTCTTTGCTGGAGCAGATGCTCGCGGAGGCGCGGATCGGGGAAAAATGGCTGCGGGCGATCCGCTGCGCGCTGCTTGCGGCGCTCTCTTTTGTGTTGTCGCTCGTGCGCTGCGGCGGCGACGCTCCCTTCGGCGTCGCCATGACCGCGGCCTGCGGCACGCGTCTCGGCGGCCTCGCCGCTCTGCTCGGCGCCGTTGCCGGCTATCTTGCGGGCGGCGGGATCGCCTGGGGCATCCGCTACGTCGCGGCCTCGGTGCTGTGCTTTACAACGGCCTATGTGTTCCGCGAGTTCCCCTTCGGCCGCAGGCGCCTGTTCATGCCCTTCGCGGCGGGGATCATCACGGCGCTCAGCGCATTTCTCGGCAGCTTCTCGCTCTCGGGGGTCAGCCGGCCGGACGCCGCGCGCCTCCTGCTCGAGAGCGTGCTCGCCTTCTCCGGGAGCTTTTTCTTCCGCTGCGCCTTCGAATATCGCGCCGAGCTCTCCGAAAAGGAGGAGATCCTGCGCAGCGTCTCGCGCACCGTGCTCGGCGCCTGCGTGCTGATGGCGGTCGTCCCCCTGAAGCTCTTTTCCGTCGTCTCCGTCGGCCGCACGCTTTCCCTGATCGTGCTGATGGCCTCGGCGCTCAAGGGCGGGATGCTGACCGGCGCCGCGGCGGGGACGGTGCTCGGCATCGCGATGGACCTCTGCTCGGGCGGCGCGAGTTCCTACGCGATGTCCTATGCCTTCGCAGGTCTGCTCTCCGGCGTGTTTTCCCGCCACAGCCGCCTTGTGTTCACGCTCTCGTTCGTGCTTTCCTCGGCGCTCGCGCTGCTGTGCGCCTGGAACGAGCGCGTCGGGACGAGCGCGCTGTTTGAGACCTTTGCCGCCTCCGTGATCTTCTTTCTTCTTCCCGGGCGCTTTCTCGGCTCGATCGGGATGCTGCTGCACGCGGGCGAGCGCGGCGGAGGCGAGCGCGATCTGCGGCGCTTTGTCGCCGCGAAGCTGCGGGCGCTCGGAGAGGCGTACGGCGAGCTCTACGGGATCGTCGAGCGCTCGCTGTCCGAAACCGGCAACGACGAGGATATCGCGCGTATTTTCGACCGCGCTGCGGATCGGGTCTGCGTCCGGTGTGTGAACAAAAACCGCTGCTGGAACGCCGAATACATCGACACGCTCTCCGCGCTCAACGACGCGACCGCGGCCATGCGGGAGAAAGGCTCGCTCACGGAAGCGGACGTCCCGGGCTATTTCCGCGCGCGCTGCAGCGAGCTCGGCGCCTTTGTGAGCGCCGTCAACAGCGAACTGCGCGCCCTGAATTACCGCCGCGAGCTCAGGACCCGGCTGGCCGAGAACCGCTCGGTCGCCTGGGAACAGTATGCGGACATGGCGCAGCTCCTCGGCGCGGCCGCCGATGAGCTCGGCAGCGTCAACGGCTCGGACGTGCTCGCCGAGCAGCGCCTGGGGCGCTATCTGCGCTCTCTGGAGATCGATGCGGAGGTCTCGGTCTACCGCGACGGACGCGGGAGGCTGCGCGCGACGATGGAAAGCGGCTCGCTTGCCCCGCTGCTCGGCCAGCCGCGCTGGCTGGAAACGCTCTCGGAGATCCTCGGGGTGCGCGTGTGCCTGCCGCAGGGCGCCGAGAGCTCCGACGCACGGCTGACCGTGCTCGAAGCCGAGCCGTTGGCCGTCTCCGTCGGGATCGCTGCGCTGAAAAAGCGCGGGGAGAAGGTCAGCGGCGACCGGGGAAGCTACTTCAAGACCGACGCGGGCGTGCTGTGCGTCATCCTCTCCGACGGCATGGGCAGCGGCGACGAGGCGGCGCGCGACAGTGCCGAGGTCGTCGCGATCCTCGAGAAGTTCCTGCGCGCAGGCGCGGACGGTGCGGCGGCGATGAAGCTGCTCAACTCCGCGCTGCTGCTGCGCGGCGGCGAAAACTGGGGCTTTGCGACGGTCGATCTGATGTGCGTCGACCTTTTTTCGGGCGAGACCAGCTTCTACAAATACGGCGCCGCCCCTTCCTATGTGTGCAGCGGGCGGAACGTGCGTCAGATCCGGGGCGAAACGCTCGCCGCAGGGCTCTCGCTCGGCGGCGGGAGCGCGCCGGATGTCGTACGCATGAAGCTCTCCCCCGGCTCGACGGCGATCATCGCCTCGGACGGCGTGATCCGCAGCGGAGAGGACGACTGGGTCAGAAACATGCTGCTGCGCGGCGCGTCCGATATGAAGCAGCTCGCCAAATCCGCGCTCCGCGAGGCGGAGCGGCTGTACGGCGGCAGCGACGACATGACCGTCGTTACCGTGCGCGTGGAGGAGCGGGCATGAGCGCGCGGCTGCGTTTCGCGCTGCGGGACGCCTGGGCGTCGCTCTTCCGCTCCGGGCGTGCGGCAGAGCGCGGCGAGAGGGGCAAAAAGGAGGTGATCGAAGGCACGGCGGGAAACGTGATCATCGTGAAGTCACCGAATACCGAGTATTTCAAGGAGGCAATATTCATACTTTGCGACGATCTCTTTTCCCGCGGCGGCACGAGCCGGGAGCAGCTGCTGCGCGAGGCCAGACGTGCGGCGGCGGACTATACGGCCGCCCGCACGCCGCCGCGCTCCGCTGCCGTGCTGACCCACGCGCTGTTCTTCCTGCTGGGCGCGCTCGTCTGCTGCGCGGTGCTGCTGCTCTTCGGGATATAAAAACGCCGCTCCGGTTCCTCAACCGGAGCGGCATATATTATGTAAACTAATTGTCAGCCGGAGTAGAACATCGAGACGTATTCCTCCAGCGTGATGTTCAGCTCATGGATCTGCTTGGCCGCATCTCGCCCGACGTAACGGAAGTGGTCCGGGACGAAGGGGTGGCCCGTCACGCCTTCCTTCCCCGCGGGGTAGCGCAGGATAAAGCCGTATTCCCAGGCGTGCCCGGCGAGCCAGGTCCTGGTCTCCTCCGTTCCCGTCTCGGCGTACAGGTCCGCGGCGAGGCCGAGCTGATGCTCGCTGCAGCCCGGCGGATCGATCTCGCGCAGTGTGAGCTCGCGTGCGCTTTTCTCGTCCTTCCCCTCTGCGATCAGCTCCTCCACGCGGGCGTTGAACAGCTCGCGCTGCTCGCTTTCGCTGCGGTAGGCGGCGGTGACGCGGCAGTCGTGTCCCGCGGCCCGGCAGGCCGCAAGCAGGCTCTCCAGCTCCGCGGCACAGCGTTCGTCGAGCATGTGCTCGTCGTCGATGAAGCTCAGCCGCTGGCCGAGATCCTCCGGCACGCCCTGCTCGCTGCTGACGACGGCAAGCAGCTCCGTGCGGCTCCGTCCGCCCTGCCAGCCCTTGATCTTCACAAGAAAGAGGATCGCGGTGATCAGCAGCGCGAGAGAGAGCAGCATGCCGATCAGGAGGATCCATTTTTTCAGTTGCAGTTTTTCTCTCTCCGGCGTCATTCCGGACTGCTCCATTCTCTCGCCTCCTTCAACGCGGCGTTCCTCTGTATAAGACGCAAAACGCCGCAAAATGTTTCACGAAAAGAATGTGATCGTACACAAGAAAGATTTTCCTTTGTCCGCGAATATACTATACACGATTTCTTCCCGTTTTTACAGCGATGGCGGAAGAGTTTAAGGATTATTCAGAATCTCCCCCCTGCGGCAAAGACCGCGGGCAGGGCTGCCCGCGGTCTTTCGTCACAGTTTTTCGTCGAATTTATAGGTGATATCCTGCTCAAAGCTCAGCCTCGGCTCCTTGTGAGCGGAGATGCGCGCGATCGCGCCCAGAAGGCGGACGAGCACGAGCAGACCGATGAAGATGCAAAGGCGGCTGGCCAGATCGTTGTCCAGCACGAGGATCGCCGTCGCGACGAGAGCCGCGGCGCCCGCGAGCGTACCCATGGCCAGATAGCGCGTTGCCAGCGCGACGATCCCGACCGCGAGCAGCACGGCCGCGCCCATGGAGAAGTTGATGAAGAACGCCGAGACGCAGAGCGTCGCAGCGGCATAGCCGCCGCGGAATCGGTTGATGAGCGGATACATCCGTCCGAGCAGCAGGCAGAAGGCGGCAAGCGCGCGGCCGACGACCGCATTGTCGCCGGACTTGAACAGCAACCCGGCGATCAGCAGCGGGATCGCGTCCTTGACGAGCTCGACGACGGCGAGCTTCAAAAAGCCCTTCCAGCCGTAGAGCCGGCGGAAGTTGGACAGCCATACGCTGCCCCGGCCGAGGCGGCGCAGATTGGTCCGGAAGACGAAGTTCGAGGCGATCACCATCGTGTCGAGGCTGCCGAAGCAGTAGGCCAGCGCGGCGGTCAGGATGCTGAAGAGCCAGTATTTCATTCCTTATCCCCTTTCTGGCGGATGATGATGCGGATCGGCGTCCCCTCCAGCCCGAACACGCTGCGGATCTGGTTTTCCAGATAGCGCTGGTAGGAGAAGTGGAACAGCTCGCGCGAATTGCAGAAGATCACGAAGCAGGGCGGCTTGATCCCCGTCTGCGTCATGTAGTAGATCTTCAGCCGCCTGCCCTTGTCCGTGGGCGGCTGCACGCGCGCCTGCGCGTCGGCGAGCACGTCGTTGAGCATGCCGGTCGAGATGCGCATGCTGCTCTGATCGTTGACAAAGTTGATCAGCTCGAAGAGCCGGTCGGTGCGCTGCCCGGTCAGGGCGGAAATGAACAGCACCGGCGCGTAGCTCATAAAGGAGAGGTCGCGCATCACGTCCTTGCGCATCTTCTCCATCGTGCCGGTCTCCTTGTCCACCAGATCCCACTTGTTGACGACGACGATGCTGGCCTTGCCCGCTTCGTGCGCAAGTCCGGCGATCTTGGTGTCCTGCTCGGTCACGCCCTCGCGCGCGTCGAGCATGATGACGCAGACGTCCGCGCGCTCGATCGCGAGCTGGGCGCGCATGACCGAGAAGCGCTCGATCCGCTCGTCCACCTTGGATTTGCGCCGGATGCCCGCCGTATCGATGAACACGTATTTGCCCTTGTCGTTCTCGAAAGGCGTGTCCACCGCGTCGCGCGTCGTGCCGGCCATGTCGCTGACGATGACGCGCTTTTCTTTGAGGATGCAGTTGATGAGCGAGGACTTGCCGACGTTCGGCTTGCCGATCACGGCGACCTTGATGCTGTCGTCTTCCTCCTCCTCTTCCTCCTGCGGCGGGAGATGCTTCAGGCACGCGTCGAGCAGATCGCCCGTGCCGTGGCCGTGGATGGCGGAGACCGCGATCGGGTCGCCGAGACCGAGCTCATAGAACTCATAGACCGCGACGTCCTCCGGTCCGGTGGAGTCAGCCTTGTTGACGGCCAGCACCACAGGCTTGCGGGAACGCAGCAGCATGTTTGCCACTTCCTTGTCCGCGGCCGTCACGCCGGTGCGGATATCGGCGACGAGCACGATCACGTCCGCCGCGTCGATGGCGATCTGCGCCTGCTCGCGCATGAACAGCAGGATCTCGCTGTCGGTGCTCGGCTCGATGCCGCCCGTATCCACCATATCGAATTTTCTGCCGCACCACTCGCACTCGGCATAGAGCCGGTCGCGCGTGACGCCGGGGGTATCCTCCACGATGGAGAGACGTTTCCCCACCAGGCGGTTGAAGAGCATCGATTTGCCCACGTTCGGGCGGCCGACGATCGCCACAAGAGGCTTTGCCATGGTCTCCCCCTCCTTTTCAGTTCTGATTGTACTTGTAGTATTCCTCCGCGCCCGTGTCGCCGCGGGGCTGGCGTACGGCGGGCAGCTCGCCCGCCATCGCGTCAAAGAGCGCGAAGCCGTCCTGTTCGACGGGATAGATCGGCACGCCGAGAGCGCGCACGGCCTCGGCAAGCGTGACGTCGTCGAGGAAGTCCATCTCCTCGCGGCGCAGCATGTTCTGCGAGATCAGCAGCCGCTCGCCGAGCTCTTTTCCCTTGAGCTGGGCGATCAGGTCGCCGCCGGTGATGAGTCCGGAGACGTTGATGCTGCGGCCGAAAAAGTCGTTCTCGATCGCCCACACGCGCCCGTCCAGCGCCGGATACTTCTCCGCCGCGAGCGCGACGAGCTTTTCGAAAAACGGAGCGACCGAGGTCCCGCACGCGATGGAGAAGGGCACGCCGTCCACCGTATCGGACAGGCGAAGCGCGCTGCGGAATTCCGTCTCCAGCAGGCGGATCATGCCCACGCCGTTCTCCAGCTGGGTATGCTCCTCGTAAAACGCATCCTCCGGCAGCTCGAGTCCCGCTTTGAGGTACATCTCGTCGCCGCAGAAGAAGATGCGCGTACCGTGCTTTTTGACGCATTCGTCGCCGAAGGCGGTCACCTGGCGGATCGTCTCCGCCGCATGCTCGCTCGTAAAGGGCGTGAGCGGATAAAGCCCCTCGCGGAACTTCGTCAGCCCGACCGGGACGATGGACACGCTGTGCACGCCGGGGTACATCGCCTCGAGATCGCGCATCGTACGCTGCAGCTCCTCGCCGTCGTTGAGTCCCGGGCAGCAGACGATCTGACAGTTCATGACGATGCCGTGCTCGGCAAAGCGGCGCATGACCGCGATGCTCTCGCCGGCACGGGGATTGCGCAGCATCTCGCAGCGCAGCTTTTCGTTCGTGGTGTGCACCGAGACGTTGATGGGGCTGATATGCAGGTCGATGACGCGCTGGATCTCGCGCTGCGAGAGGTTCGTGAGCGTGATGTAGTTGCCCAGCAGGAAGCTCAGGCGCGCGTCGTCGTCCTTGAAATACATCGTCGGGCGCATCCCCTTCGGGAGCTGGTCGATGAAGCAGAAAACGCAGTTGTTTGCACAGGAACGGGCGCGGTCCATGAGGTAGCTTTCGAACTCGAGCCCCAGATCGCCGCCCTCGTCCTTGCGGACGTTCACGCCGTACTCGCTGCCGTCGGCGCGGCGCAGCACGACGTGCAGCCGCCGGTCATAGGCGAAGAACTTGTAGTCCAGCACGTCGACGATCCGGTTGCCGTTGATGGACACGAGCACGTCCCCCACCGCGGCCTTGCCGCGCAGGGGGCTGTTCGCATCAAGCGCCCTGATGCGGTTTTCCACTTTCTTCACCTCCCGGAGAGAGCTCGGAAAAGAGGGCTCATGCCGCCGGTGCGGTCGTCCCTCTTCTCCACAGGAAAAGGAGGAGAGGGCGCGCCCTCTCCTCCTTTAAGGTTCACTTGCTTTCCTCAACATTGATGACCGTACGGCCCTTGTACTGACCGCAGGCCTTGCACGCACGGTGAGGCATGCAGAACGCGCCGCAGTTGGGGCACTTAACGAGGGCCGGAGGCGTGAGCTTCCAGGTGGAAGAACGTCTCTTGTCGCGTCTCTGCCGTGATACCTTTCCTTTCGGGACTGCCATGTTGACACCTCCTGCTGACTGCTGTTTTGAGCAGCTGTGTTTTGTTATTCGCCGGGTTTTGTATCCAAAAGCTGCTCAAGCACAGCAAATCTTGGATCGAATTCTTTTCCGCAGCCGCACGGCCCGAGATTGAGGTTCTTCCCGCACTTCGGGCACAGGCCCTTGCAGTCCTCCCGGCAGAGGCATTTCGTTTCCACGTCCAGGATGAAGAGAGTGGCGAGCATCTCGCCGAGATCGATCTCGTTCCCGTCGAGAAAGAACAGCTCGGGGTCGTCGGCATTGTCCTCGCTGCGATCGACGATGACGGCGGAGAGCGGCGTGGTCTTGACGCTTTCGAACTGCGCCGCGCAGCGATCACAGATACAGATCAGGTCCGCACGGATCTCGCCCTCCAGACGAAGGACGCCGGCCTCGTTGAAAACTCTTCCCGAGGCGTGCGGTTTTTCCTTGTAGCTCACGATCGAGGGAAAATCAAGACCTTCCGTCTCCATGTCGCACGAAAAAGGTACGGCACCGCCGGGGATCTCGATGATCTCGCGCAGATTCAGCTTCATAAAGCACCTCGCACGGCCGCTGGCCGCGCTCCCGCACACGGGGAACGTCAGCCTTGATATTATAGTTGAGAGTTCAAGACTTGTCAATAAGATTTTTCTATTGTATAATGCGAAAAACGATTTTTTTATCGGGACGGTTCATCATGAAGGAACTGCACATCCAAAAGAACGACGCCGGCCAGCGTCTGGACCGCTTTGTATCGAAAGCCGTCCCCCTGCTGCCGGAATCGCTGCTGCAGAAATACATCCGCCTCAAGCGCATCAAGCGCAACGGCAAGGGCGCCAGGCGCGACGTGCGCCTCGTCGAGGGAGACGTGCTGCAGCTCTATATCAGCGACGAGTTTTTTGAAAAGCCGCGGGAGGAGAATTCCTATCTCAAGGTCGGGACGCCGCGGCTCGACGTCGTCTATGAGGATGAGAACATCCTGCTGGCCGACAAGAAGCCCGGCGTGCTCTGCCACAGCGCGGGCGTCTGGGACTACAACACGCTCATCGCCAACATCCAGGCCTACCTCGCCCAAAAGGGCGAATGGAAGCCGAGGGAGGAAAACGCCTTTACCCCGGCGCTCTGCAACCGCATCGACCGCAACACCGGCGGCATCGTCATCGCCGCAAAAAACGCCGAGGCGCTGCGCATCCTCAACGAAAAGATCCGCGCGCGGGAGATCGAGAAATACTATCTCTGCGCCGTGCAGGGACGCCCGAAGCCCGCGAGCGGCCGGCTGGAGAACTATCTGTTCAAGGACGCGGGGAAGAATCAGGTTTACATAAAACAGAAGCCCGAGCCCGGCGCGCGCACCGCGGTCACGGAATACCGCACGCTCTGCAGCGCGGGTGCGCTCTCGCTGCTCGAATGCCGTCTGCTGACCGGACGCACGCATCAGATCCGCGCCCAGATGGCGCACGCGGGCTGGCCGCTGCTGGGCGACGGGAAATACGGCAGCGAGCGCTTCAACAAGGGCTTTGACGAAAAGGGCCAGGCGCTGTACTCCTACCGTCTCGTCTTTGAATTCCCAACCGACGCGGGCATCCTCAACTACCTTAGGGGACGCGAATTCCGCGTCGAGCGCGTCGACTTCGATGAAAAGTATTTCCCCGGCCGGCAGATCTGACGAGCCTGAAAACAAAAAGGACTGGTTTACATAACCAGTCCTTTTTGTTTTCATCCTTTTTGTTTTCATCCTTTTTTCTTCGCCCTGCGGATCAGCAGCGCCTGGATGCACAGCATCATGCCGAAGAGCGCCAGGATGACCCCCATGCCGATGAAGGTCCAGCTCAGGCTGCGCGCCACGAAGCCGAGCAGCAGCAGCATCGGCGCGCCGAGCAGGATCGCCCAGAGGTTCTGATAGATCAGGTTGTGGGAGGCGGGCGTCTCGTAAAGCGGGTCGATCTCGCGCAGGAGGATCACGCCGGTGCTCGCCGTGCCGGTCAGCATGCCGTAAAGGGAGAGGAAGGCCTCGTCGGCATAGTCCGGGAAGAGCTTGCGGCAAATGCGGAAATTGTAGAAATAGGTCGCCAGCGCGCCGAGCACGCACAGCAGGATCAGCGGGAGCCAGAATTCCTTGTAGCGGAAGGCCGAGAGGTTGATGGCCGCGATCGAGGCCACGACCATGATATCGAACATCGTGCCGGAGATGCGGTTGAGCATGAAGTTGTTGATATACTCGCGCTTCACGACGCCCTTTTCCTTGAGCTTCTGCAGGCAGTTCCTCACCAGGATCGCAAAGACCGTGCCGATGAGGAAGTTGAAGCCCCAGATCAGCGGCTTGACGGTGTTGACGGCAAAGCCTCCCGCGCGGTCGAGCAGGACCGTCACGCCGGCCATGGCCGCATAGGCCAGAAAATACGAGACGAACACGAGGCCGAGCTGGACCGTGAGCTTGTCGAGCGACTCGCTCAGCGGGATCTCGTCCTTGCCGGTGACCATCTCGGCCGAGAGGTCCTCGATCTCGTCTGCGTTTTCGATCTGCGCACGCCTGTCGCCCGCACGGCGCAGCTTGTTGAGGTAGTACACGCCGCCGACGGACGCGGAGATGAAGCCCATTGCCGCGATCGTCAGACCGAAGCTCGCGCCGTTTTCAAAGGCCGGATACTCGGTATAGCCCTGGTAGATGCTGCCCCAGTTGTAGGCCTGTCCGGGACCCTGGCCGTAGCCCATGGGCAGCAGCACGCCGCCGGCGGCATAGCTGCCGATCAGATAAAAGAGGGTCACCGTGACGACCAGGCCGAGAAAGGCCTGCAGCAGATAGCTGCCGACGACGACCGTGCTCGTCGCAAAGACGTCGCGCCGGGCCTTCTTGCCCTTGATCTTCTCGGTATGGCGCAGCGCCATCGCCACGAAGCCGAGACCGAGACCGTGGAAGGTCAGCGCCTCGAGCGTGGAGGTGGTGAACATCGAGCGGCCGAAGATCGCCTTGAACGCAGCGTCCGCAGCCAGGACGAGAAAGCCGCCGAGCACGGCGCTCGGAAGCAGGCTGCGGCGCAGGAAAGGGATCTGCCGGCGCAGCGCGTTCGCCAGCAGCATTGCGCCGAACAGCACGGCAAGCGTAACGACGAAGGACCATACCTCGACGTCCCAGAAGCTCATTTGACCGGTCATATCTTTGTACCTCGTTGCTTCAAATATTTGTTGTGTTCAGTTTATACGGAGGTGTCGGAAAAGTCAAGCGATATCGGGCTTACCATACCTGCCGGCGCAGAGCGAACATCGCCAGATAGAACAGCTCCGCGATCGCGAGCAGACACAGCAGCACGGCGCGCGCCGCTTTCTTTTCGCAGCACTGCGCCAGCGCGATCGGCAGCGGCGGCAGCGCGGCCATATAGCGCGGCGCGCTGAGGAGCCAGGTCGCGCCGACCGCGATCACATAGTAAGCCAGCGCCCAGGCCGTATAGCTCGGCCGCAGACGTTTGCCGCCCGCGAAGAGGATCGCGGGAGCGGCGAACACGGCGGCGAGGTTCGGCAGCCACAGGCCCGGCAGCAGCTCACGGTTCCCCGCGGCGGCGGCCTGCAGCGCATAGCGCGTCTGATACGCGGCCGTGTTGAAGAAAAAGCCGAGTTCCTGGTACCAGTGCTCGCGCTGGTAGATCAGAAACTGAAACGCGTTGCCAGAGACCAGATAGTTGACCAGGCAGTAAGCGGCGAAGCCCGTCGGGACGAGCAGCAGGGCAGGCGCGCCGCGCCAGGCTCTCTTCTCCCCGTGCAGCAGCCGCGCGGCGAGCTCAAAAAAGAGCGGGACGAAAAGCAGCAGCCCCAGCGAGCGCGTGAAGGAGGCCAGCGCGCCGAGCACGCCGGCGGGAAGCCAGCGCTCCCTGCGCGCGCAATAGACGCAGCCGACGCTCAGCAGCAGGAACAGGCCCTCGCTCATCGGTACAAAGAAGAAAAACGCGCCGGGCATCAGGCACAGACATACCAGCGCAAAGCGCGCCGTGCTCTCGTCGAGATCGAGGCGCAGCAGGCGGTAGAACACACACAGCGCGCCGGCGAAGGAGAGCATCGAGACGTGGATGCCGGCGACGATCCAGTCCTTGACGGCAAGATGCATCAGCCGCACTGCCAGCGGATAGCCCGGCAGAAAGACAAGCTGCACGACGCGGTCGACGATCCCATCGGAGAGGTACCAGTCCCGCGCGATGCACAGATAGTGATACGCGTCGGCGGCCGTCCAGAATTCCCTGAATTCGGACGGCGTGAGATCGTGGTTTACATAATGCATTATCATCCAGGCCGCCGCGAAATTGAACAGCCCGTAGAGCAGGCCGAGCACAAAGATCAGCGGAAGCGGCAGCGTCCCGCGCTCAGCCGGGCTCTCCGGCGGCACGTCGAACCAGAACGAGAGCCAGCGCGGCACGAAGCGCACGCAGGCGGCGGCGAACAGGACGGTGCAGCCGAGCGCCGCAGCGATCTCCGCCGCGCTGCCGGGCCGGTTGTGCCTGAGCCAGACAACGAAAAGCAGCGCCAACAGGGCGAGCCCCGCGGCGCAGACGGCTGTCTGCAGTTTTCTCCTGCTCTCTTCGCGCATGCTGCTCTCCGATCGGACACAACGGGAAATCAGGCGGTCATTCGCTGATATGCTCCATCCCCTGGCTGATGATCGTGCGGACGTGGTCGTCGGCAAGGGAATAAAACACGGACTTTCCCTCGCGGCGGCTGCGGACGAGCTTGCAGCGCTTGAGAATCGCAAGCTGATGAGAGATCGCCGACTGCGTCATCGACAGCGCCTCGGCCAGATCGCAGACGCAGACCTCAGCCTCGAAGAGCACAAACAGGATCCGGATGCGGGTGGAGTCTCCGAAAACCTTGAACAGCTCCGCGAGATCGAGCAGGCTCTCGTCCGCGGGCATGCCCGCTTTGACGATCGCCAGGAGCTCTTCGTGCACTTCCCTGCTCTCACAGCATTCCACGTCGTTTTTTCTTTCCACGCTACCCATCCTCCTGTCGCGCCGCTCTCCTTCCCGCTTCATCCGGGCGGCGGCGCGCGTGACAGACCGGCCCCTTCGGGGTATCAAACCTTCATATGAACAAGCGTTATATCGTTTCCCTGTTATTATACACGCTTCCCGGCGGAAGTCAAAGGTCATTCCGTTATGTTTATTGTTTTTCGATAAATTTTATTTGACTTTCAATAAAACCTGTGCTATGGTATAGGCGCATGCAAAAGGAGGTCATCTTATGCTTCGGATATCCAAAAGCCTTTCTCTTACGATCTCGATCGTTTTGACGGCCCTGTTCTTTGTTGTTCTGATGATCGCGGCCTTTGTGCTGCCGCGCTTTGTACAGCTGATCGCTCCCGCCGCAGCGCGCCCCCTGGGACTGCGCGACGGCGTGCTGATCCTGATCGCCGGCTATCTGATCCTCGCGCTCGCGCTGCTGGCGGACGTCCTGCTGGCGCGCCTGCTGCTGCGCGTCCGCGCGGGCGAGGTCTTTACCGCCAAAAGCGTCGCGCTCATCCGCGGCGTGAGCTGGTGCGCGATCGCGATCAGCCTCGTCTTTCTCCCGATGACCGTCTACTACCTGCTCGCGCTCGTTCTCTCCTTTACGGCCGTGCTGCTGGGACTGTGTCTGCGCGTGGTGAAGAACGTCGTCGAGGAAGCCACGGCGATCAAGTCCGAGAACGACCTGACGGTGTGAGGTGGACCTATGATACTGATCAATCTGGACGTTATGATGGCGCGCCGCAAGATCTCTCTCGGCGAGCTCTCGGACAAGGTCGGGATCACGCCGGCCAACCTCTCCATCCTCAAGAACAACAAAGCCAGAGCCATCCGTTTCTCCACCCTCGACGCGATCTGCAAAGCGCTCGGGTGCCGCGTGGAGGATATTCTGGAATACAAGGAGGATTCATAATGGAGGAGTCTCTTCCTCTCTCTCCCGCTTTGGCCGGGGAAGCGGCGCCGGAGCGCCGTTTCCGCCTGCAGGACAGGCTCTTTGCCTGGCTGCTCCTGCTCTTTGGTTATTGCTTCTGGCTGCTCTTCCCGTTTTTGCAAAAGCCTCTCGCCTCGGCGCTGCTCATCGCGGCGCTCTATGCCTTCACCTTTTTCGTGCCGCTCCGCGGCCGCTGCCGTTTTGATCTCTGTGCGAAGCTGGTCTTTCTCTCCGCCGCGCTTGCGCTGCTCGCCGCCCTCATCTGGGCCGACCGCTTCCACGCCTTTATCTGCTTCGCCTATCTGCTCGCGGCCTACGCCTATCTCGTCCTTGCGGGGACGGGCGGCACGCTCGAGGGCGGCTGGAGCGAGCTGCTCGGCGCCGATCTGCTGCGCGCCTGGTTCATATTCCCCTTTTCCTCGTTCGGCGCGCTCTTTCCCGCCCTGCTCCTTCCGCAGGGAAAAGGCTTCGGCCGTACGCTGCTGAAGATCGCGCTCGGCCTCTTTCTCGCCGTGCTCCCGACCTGGCTGGTCCTCTCGCTTCTGTCCTATGACAGCGACTTTACCGAGCTGCTGGCGCGCATTTTCAGCCTCCGGATCGACGATCCCGGGATGATCCTGCTGCGTTTCTGCTTCGGCGTGCCTGTCGCGCTCTATGTTTTCGGTCTGTATTTCTCCTCGGTTTCCGGCAAGCTGCTGCGCGAGGACGGCGCGCGGCGCGTCCGGGAGCGTGCCGAGCGCAGACGGATCCTGCCGCCCTTGAGCGCCGCCGCCGCCGTGATCCCGCTGCTTTTCGTCTACGTCCTGTTCTTCCTCTCGCAGTGGGGCTATTATACCTCGGCCTTCACGGGCGTTCTGCCCGCGCATTTGAGCTATGCCGAATACGCGCGCAGCGGCTTTTTTCAGCTCTGCACGGTGGCCTTTGTAAACTTTCTCGTGCTTCTCGCGCTCTCCCGCCTCGTCCGGCGGGGCCGGGAGCGTTTCATGCGCGCGCTCTGCGTCACGCTTACGCTCTTCACACTTCTCTTGATCGCGACGGCGCTGAGCAAGCTGCGGCTTTATATCGCCGCGTACGGCCTGACGCCCGACCGTGTGCACGCCGCGTGGTTCATGCTGCTGCTCTCTCTGCTCTTTCTTCTGGTCCTCATCCGGCAGTTTTCGCCGCGCTTCAACGCCTTTCCGATCGCGGCGGCGCTGTGCGTCGCGATGTTTCTCCTTCTCGCGCTTTCGGGCAGCAACGGCTGGATCGCGCGCCGCAACGTTGAGCGCTATCTGCGCGGCGAGGCGGAACAGATCGACGTATACGCTCTGTGCGATCTCGGCGACGACGCGGTGCCGGAGCTGCTGCGGCTCGATCGGTATCTCGCCGAGAAGGGGGAGCGCGACGAAACGCTGCGCGCTTTCCTGCGCGGCCGCGCCGCGGAAAAACAGGATATCTGGTCCTGTACGCTCTCCTCCCTGCGCGCCGGGCGTCTGCTCGAGCAGGCGGGATATATGCAAAAAGAAAGCCCTCCGTGAGGGCTTTCTTTTTTTCGGACATTCTCAGCACTGCTTCATCACGCGGATGAAGAACTCGACCGCGCGCTGGGCGGTTTCCAGGCGGATATGCTCGTTGTTGCCGTGGATCGAAGCGCGCTCCTCCTTTGTCAGATCCATCGCCGAGAAGCGGTAGACCCTGTCGGAGAGCTTGCGGTAATGGCGGCTGTCCGAGCACTGGACCATCAGATAGGGCGCGACGATGCAGCCGCGCCAGGTGCCGGAGACCGCGCGGCAGACGCGCTGCCAGCCCTCGCAGTCGGTGCGTGAGATCGGGCTCGGCTCGAAGGAGCGCAGCACCTTGAGCCCGACCTTCGGATCCTTGACCGCCGCGCGGATCGTCCCGAGCGCGCTGCGCACGCTGTCGTCCGGGTTGAGACGCAGATTCGCCACCATCGAGGCCGAGGGCGGGATCACGTTCGGCGCCTTGCTGCCCTGCATCTGCGTGAAGGCCACGGTCGTGCGCAGCAGGGCGTTGAGCTCCCCGCCGTTTTTGCGGCAGATCAGATCCAGCACCCAGCCGAAGGCCCAGAGGTTGGCGAAGATCATGCGGTAGACGAAGCTCGAGCGGCGGCCGAGCGTGTCGAACATCTCCAGCGCGGGCTTGGTGAAGTGCGCGCGGAAGGGATGCGCCTCGACGCGCGCGCAGGCCGTCGAGAGCTTGCCGACCGGGGTGTGCGGGGCGGGCGCGGAGGCGTGTCCGCCGTCGGAGCTGACGGAAAACTCCAGGTTCATCATGCCCTTCTCCGCGATGCCGATCAGCGCGCAGGGTCCGCTGACGCCGGGGAAAACGTCCTCGACGACCGCGCCGCCCTCGTCGATCACGAGCTCCGGCTCAATGCCGCGCTCGGCGAAATAGTCGACGATATGCACCGCGCCGAGGCCGTTGACCTCCTCGCCGCCGGAGAAAGCGAAATAGACGTCGTTTTTCGGCGTGAATCCCTGCGCGATCAGGTTTTCCGCCGCGGAGAGGATGCCGTTGAAGGTCACCTTCGTATCGAGGGTGCCGCGGCCCCACATCGCGCCGTCGCGGATGATCGCCTCGAAGGCGGGGACGTCCCAGTTCTCCTCCTCGACGGGCACGACGTCGTAGTGCGCCATCAGCACGGCGGGCTTGCCCTGCTCACTCCCCTTCCAGGTAAAGAGCAGGCCGCGGTCCTCGAGTCGCTGGAACAGGCAGGTCCTGAACACGCCCGGATACAGGACGGGCAGCAGCGCGATCAGCTTTTCGAACTCCGCGTCGTCCTCGTCCTCGCGTCTCTCGCTCGAGACCGTGCGGCAGCGGACGAGCGCGGCGAGCGCGCGCAGCGCCGCTTCCCGGTCGAATTCAACGTCCTCAAACGTCTCTTCCTTTTCCTCCTTCGGGCGGAAGAGCGCCGTACGAACGAGGATGACCGCGATCAGCGCGGCGAGCAGGAGCAGGATCAGCTTTCCGATCATGAAAGTACCCCCTTCTTGTACAGGATGCGCGACACGCCCAGCGTGAAGAGCACGCCGACGGGCACCATGATGCCCACGGTCCCGGCGTTGAGCGCGGGCACGGCGATGAAGAGCACGAGCATCAGCAGCACCGGCGCGACGGCGATCTTCCAGTTTTTCGAGATGAACACGACGCCCAGCGCGCCGAAGAGCGAGGGCAGGATCTGGGCGAAGGCGGGCGCGAGCGCCGGCGCCTCCAGCAGCGGCGTGAGCGGCGTGATGAGCAGCACGCCGAGGATGATGATGAGCGTCGTCACGATGCTCGACACGGCGATCGCGATCGTGGAGACGATCTCGCCCTCCTCGGAGCTGACGCCGACCTCCGCCTGCTCGAGCGCGTTGAGCGCCACGGGCAGCTTGAGGTTCGAGATATTGCCGGTCACGAAGGACAGATACGAGCCGCCCGCGCCGAGCATCGGCACGTAGGTCACGGTCTCGATCGCGCCGACGGCCCAGTACATCGGGGCGGTGGCGATGAGGCCCATCAGAAGGCCGTGCCAGTCCGGCAGCGTGTGATAGACGAGGCCGATCACGACGGGCACGAGCATCAGGATGACCGCGACGGAGATGTTCCAGATCCGGCCGTCCCGGTGGACGGATTTGATATAGCTCTGTCTGCTATCCATCGAAGCGCGCCCCCTTTCAGCCCAGCCACGCCGTCAGCGGCACGGCGGCCGCCATCCCGGCGATCAGGCTGACGGGCAGGGCGTAGTCCGCCAGCACCCGCAGGCCCTTCTTTTTCGAAGCCAGGCCCAGCGCGGTCATCACGAGCGCCGCCGCGGTCATGACGAGCACCGGGATCAGTCCCGCCGTCTCCCCGCGGAACACGCCCGAGAAGTCGCAGAAGACGTAGCCGATAAAGGCCGAGATCATGCCGATGAACATCGAGGCCGAAAAGATCTCGCCCCATTTTTTATCCCGGTTTTCCAGATTGATCACGCCGTTGAGGAGCTTCTCGCCGATCAGCGGCACCAGCCAGATGCCGACCATGATGCTGATCGTCATCACCGCGGCGATCGTGACGTACTGCTGCGCGCTCAGGGCGCTGACCTGACCGAAGGTCAGTCCCATCGCGCTCTCGGCGTTGGTGGCGGCGATCGTCTCGTACGAGAGGTTGCCCACGACGCTCAGGCGCAGCCAGGGCAGCGGCACGCCGAGATCCTTCGAGAGCGTGATGACGGAAATGACGATGGCCGCGGCCGGCGCGATCGTAAAGACCGCGGCCGTTCGGGCCGTCCGCTTCAGCTTTTGCCTGTCCATCCCCAACTCGACGCCGCGCCGCCAGGCCTTGATGAGGAAAAAGACCGACTGCGCCAGCACGACCGCGACGGCGATCCCCGCCACCGCGAAGAGCACGGGACTGTTGACGTTGAATGCCATATGCGTGCCTCCCCCTGTGTTTCTATATGGACTATATTAATTTACCGTAAAAAAGATTGCAAGAGCTTTCGCGCATTTTTCTTTTCCTCCGTGACAAGCGCCCGGCGCCGTGCTATACTGAAAACGATCGATCATACGCAAAGAGGTGAGGAGCATGCTCACGCGCAAGGAGGCGATCGGCGCCTGCATGGAGCTGCCCGGCGTCTACGAGGACTATCCCTTTGACGACGCAAACTGGAGCTGCATGCGCCATGCGTCGAATAAAAAGATCTTCGCGCTGATCTTCGAGCGCGAGGGGCGCATCTGGATCAGCGTGAAGAACGAGCCCTCCTGGGGCGACTTCTGGCGCAGCTCCTTCGCCGCGATCGTGCCGGCCTACCACATGAACAAGCTGCACTGGAGCAGCATCATCCTCGACGGCAGCGTGGACGAGGACGTGATCCGGCGCATGATCGCCGACAGCTACGATCTGACCGCGCCCAAGCGCCTGAAGCGTTACGCCGACGAGTTTTGAGAGGACAGTCATGGACGAGATCAAAAAAGGAAAGCTCTATATCGTCGCCACGCCCATCGGCAATTCGCGCGACATGTCCCCGCGCGGGCGCGAGATATTAAGCTCCGTGGACGTCATCGCGGCCGAGGATACGCGCCGCTCGATGGTGCTGCTCGGCAAGCTGGAGATCCGCAACCGCCTTGTGAGCAACCACAAGTTCAACGAGTACGGCAAGGCAAAGTATTTCATCTCCGAGATGCTCGCGGGCAAGAGCGTGGCCGTCATCACCGACGCGGGCACGCCCTGCATCTCCGACCCCGGCAACGAGCTGATCCGCGCCGCGGTCGACGCGGGGATCGAGGTCGTCGGCGTGCCGGGCTGCTGCGCGGCCGTGACGGCGCTGTCCGTCTCCGGCTTCGACCTGTCGAGCTTTCTGTTCTACGGCTTTTTCCCGCGCGAGAACGCCGAGCGGCGCAAGCTGCTCGAAAAGCTCCGCCGCGGCGACACGCGCACCTTTGTTTTTTACGAGAGCCCCAAGCGCATCATGGACCTCGTGGACTTCTTCATCGACAGCGAGGCCGGCGTGCGTCTGTGTCTGTGCAATGACATGACCAAGCTCCATGAGATGAGCTTTCGCGGCACGCCCGCGGAGGTCAAGGAGAAGCTGCTCGGCAAGGGCAATTACGACAAGGGCGAGTACGTCGCCGTCGTCGAGATCGACGAGAGCTATCTTTTCACCAAGACCGAGCATGCCGTCTCGGCCGAAGCCCTGCTCGTCGACGCGATGGTGTCGAAGGGCGTCGGCGGCAGGGACGCCGTCGCCGCCGTGCTTGAGGACGAAAACAATTCCTACAGCAAGAACGAGCTCAAGGCCGCTCTGCTGAATCTCAAGAAGCTGGTCTGATATGTCCGATCTGAAAACAGAACTCGCCGCGGCGCTGCCGCGGCTGCACAAGGCCGTCTTCTCCCAGCCGACGGAGGGCGCGGAGTACGCGAAAGCCACGGTCCGGCCCCTGCGGCTGAAGGACCGCGCGCTTTTCCAGCTCGAGGCCATCCGCGACAACAAGGCCTTCCATTTCAACCTGGACGAATCCGGGCTGCTCGCCCTCGCGGACGAGACGCTCATCGGCCGCTACCGCCAGGTGCTGCTGACCGACGACGGGGGCGCGCGCCAGTTCGTCCTGCGCCGCGACGGCAGCTACCGCAAGAGCGGCGCGAGCGCCGTGCCGCTGCCC
>JAEEGI010002736.1_pt1 | contig 42711 bp, 40 predicted proteins | sample 8958751 | NCBI WGS metagenome assembly JAEEGI01 (sample SAMN16246545, study PRJNA631951) | gut metagenome | biome: gut microbiome; feature: rumen; material: KS-attached | host: Bos | place: Iran: Karaj | collected 2018-10 | reverse complement strand
CAGCTATTTCTCCCATAGGAAAGCTTACCAGGAGGACAATGTTCCCAAGCGTCAGGTCAACTGGGCCGCTGTGATCGGAGTGATTCTCGGCGCTGTTGTCGCCAATCTCGTGAAGTGGGGGATTCCTTCAATCAACGGTATGGTTGTGGCCGCCGCATGTTACTTCATTGGCCAGGCTATTGATAAGAAGTAGATTGTTTCGCTGAAGTAGCGAAAACCGGCTTATTTCTCGTAGCCGACCGGGTGATTGATGAGGAGCACCTGGCCGTCGGCCAAGCCTAACTCTTTTTTCAGCACTTCCTGATCCATTCCGGCTCGGGGAACCGTGGCCAACCCAAGGGCCTCGCAAGCCAGGCAGATGTTCTGGGAGACATAGCCGCAATCAACTGATCCGTAGGTGATAGCATGTTCTGTGATGTCGCCGTACTTGTTGAGATCGGCGACTAAAACCAGAAAGACTGGAGCCTCCGCGACTGAAGTTTGCCGTCCGGCGATGTCTTTACGCACATCTTTCTCGCTTGTCCGCACTAAGCAGTTACCCTTGGCGTCATAAAGATAGCACCCGTCTTCACGGCAGACATAAAGGCAAATCTCCTGGTTGTTCATGGCGGTCGGAGCGGTCAGCCTGCCATCTGGTCGGTTGATTCCCCTGGCCGCCCAAAGGAGTTCAGCGAGGGTCTGGTCAAGAATCTCGTCAGTTTTGAAGGAGCGGACAGATGCTCTCTGCTCAAGAGCTTGGAAGAGCGTCATGTGGGCGTTTTTCATGGGAGCGGGAAGCTCCACGATGTTTTGGGCGTGAAGACCGCAGCAAAGCAGCGCGGCGGTGAGGATTAATAATGTCCGTTTCATATTCATGGGAAAACTAAAGTGAATCAAGCTATGGAAGTACCTGAGCAAGAGGGACATATCCCTTTAATGACGTAATTGGCCGTCTTTGGGGCATAACCCGCCGGAAGCTCCACTGCGGGAATATGGATATTGTCTAGACAGAAGGTCCGGTGACATCTCTCGCAATAGAAATGCACATGGGCGTCGTCGTCATGATCAGTGTCATGACTGTGGCATAGCTCATACCGGGTGCCTTCCATGTCCTCGATCGCATGAACTAGATGATGGTCCTTGAAAGTCATGAGGCTTCTGAATATCCCGGACTTGTCCACAGACTCGATTTCAGTTTCCAACTCAGTCATGCTCAGTGGCCTGCCGGAACGGCTAAGAGCCTCGGCCACAAGCAATCTGTTGACCGTAGCCTTAACCCCATGCTCCTCAAGGAGCTTAACAATAGCAGCTTTCGACATGACGCGAATATAATAAAAAGAACCGTTTTTAGCCCTTTAGCGCTCTTGTGGAGTTGAGAACGGCCAGAACCATGACACCCACATCGGCCAGGACTGCCATCCACATCGTCGCAAGGCCAACTACGGCCAGCAGGAGGACGAGAACTTTGATGAATATCGAGAAGAACGTGTTTTCTTTCGCGATTTTAAGGGTCTTTTTCGCCACCCTCATTCCTATAGCGAGCTTGGATGGTTTGTCATCCATGAGGACAATGTCGGCCGCCTCAATCGCCGCGTCCGAACCAAGGGCTCCCATAGCGATTCCGACATCCGCTCTTGCCAGGACCGGAGCGTCATTGATCCCGTCACCTACGAAAGCGAGGGCCTTCCCTTGAGGCTTCCCGGCGAGCAAGTCCTCCATCTTCGAAACCTTATCAGCGGGAAGCAGTTCGGCCCAATAATCATCCACACCGGTTTCGGCAGCGACTTCCGCCGCAATGTCTTTCTTGTCGCCCGTGAGCATGACGGTTTTTGTTACTCCGTTCTCCTTGAGCGACTTGAGAGCCTCGACGGCATCCTCCTTGACTCGGTCTGACACCACGATATGCCCGGCATATTCCCCGTCCACACAGACATGGACAATTGTGCCTTTCTTCTCACATTCTTTCCATGTGGCGCCGATGGTCTCCATCAATTTGCTGTTTCCGACGTGGATGACCTGGCCATTGACTTTGGCTCTCACGCCTTCACCTGCTATCTCTTCAACGTCCTCCACCGAGCAGTCGTCCGCCTCGTCCGGGTAAGCGAGCCTAAGTGAGATCGCCACAGGATGGGTAGAATATCTCTCAACGTGTGCCGCGAGATGCAGAAGTTCCTTCTCATCAAGCTTTTCCGGGTGAACCGCCGTTACCTCAAAGACGCCCTCCGTCAAAGTTCCGGTCTTGTCAAACACCACTGTCCCGAGCTTGGCGAGAGACTCCAGATAATTCGACCCTTTCACAAGAATACCTTTTCTGGCAGCTCCACCGATGCCTCCGAAGAAAGCCAGCGGAATGGAGATCACGAGTGCGCAAGGGCAGGACACAATCAGGAATGTGAGGGCCCTGTAGAGCCACTTGGAGAACTCTCCGCCGAAATCGCCGGAGAATAGGGGAGGAAGGAATGCCAGCAGAACCGCCAGAACGACCACTATCGGGGTATATACTCTGGCGAATCTGGTTATGAAATTCTCACTTTTTGATTTGTTTTCAGACGCGTTCTCGACCAGTTCCAGTATTTTGGATGCGGTAGATTCTCCGAATGGTTTCGTGACCTTTGCTTTCAGCACCCCAGTAAGGTTGACGCAACCCGAAAGAATAATGTCTTCCACGGCGATTTTTCTAGGGACACTCTCTCCGGTAAGAGCGACCGTGTCAAGACTTGAAGAGCCTTCAATAACAACTCCGTCAAGAGGAACCTTCTCTCCAGGTTTGATCACAATTATCTCTCCCACAGCTATTTCCGAAGGCGCTACTGTTACAGTCGCCCCATTCCTTTCAACATTGGCCGTGTCTGGCCTTATGTCCATAAGTTTGGTGATAGAGTCTCTGCTCTTGTCCTCGGCCAGATCTTCGAACAACTCTCCGACCTGGAAGAACAACATCACAAAGACAGCTTCCGGGAATTGGCTCTCAGCTCCTGGCAAGAATCCGATGCAAAGGGCTCCGAGTGTCGCCACACTCATCAGGAAGTCCTCGTCCAATAGTTCTCCGTGGATGAGTTTCTCTCCAGCTTCAAAGAGGGTTTCTCCGCCTACGATCAGGTAAGGGACAAGGAAGATCAGCAGATTCTGCCACATCTTCAGATCCGTTGTCTTGTCAACCACAACCGCCACCGCCAGCAGAACAGCCGCCGCGATGATCTTCACCAATCTCTCTTTGTTTTCCTTTTCCATTTCTCTTGTTTTTGTACAACGCGAAGATGAGGGGAAAAAAGCGAAACTTGGTTGCAAAGTTCCAGGAAGGGTTTAGTTGAAGAAAAAACGGTATTCGTTGAAAATCTGGAGATTATGTGCGTTTTTGGCTGATTATTTGATAATGTGAATAATCGTTAAACGGATTTAGTAAAGATGGTTATGAAAAAAACATTGTTAATCGTGGCGGCGGCTTTGTCGCTTTCAGTAGCGGCAGCCGCCCAGGGTTTCGGCCAGCGACCCCAAGGTGGGCGACCGGACGAAGCCACTATGATCAAGATGCGCACTGAGCGCATGACTAAAGAACTCGGGCTGAACGAAGAGCAGAGCGCGAAGCTTCTTGAACTTAATCAGAAGTATCCTACCGCTATGTTCCGTGGCCCTGGTGGTCCCGGCGGCCCCGGAAGACCAGGAATGGACAGACCGCGGAGAGGAAACAGGAAGGACGGCGGAGAGCGTCATGAGCTGACCGAAGAGCAGAAGAAGGCCATGGAAGAGGCTAAGGAAGCCCGTGAGGCCTATGAGACGGAACTGAAGGAAATCCTGACCGAGGAGCAGTTCAAGACTTGGCAGGAGAACCGCCCCGGTGGAAGAGCTTATCCATCACAAGAGCGATAGCTCCGTCACCTGTCACATTGCAGGCGGTGCCGAAATTATCCATGGTGATATAAAGGGCGATCATTAGCGCCTGCTCCTGCTCGCCAAACCCTAGCATGGCCGCCAGAACTCCGAGGGCGGCCATTATTGCGCCCCCAGGTACTCCAGGAGCGGCAACCATCATCACTCCGAGCATCATTATGAAGCCAAGGAACATCCAAAAATCGAAAGACATCCCCTGCATCATCATCAGAGCGACGGCACATGCGGTGATCTTGAGGCAACTTCCTGAGAGGTGGATTGTGGCGCATAGAGGAACGGTGAATCCGGCGATCTCGTCGCTGACTCCGTTCTTCTTTGTGCATTCAAGCGTCACGGGGATAGTGGCCGCTGATGAAGAGGTGCCGAGAGCGGTGAAATAGGCCGGCAACATCTTCCCGAGCAGTTTGAATGGGTTCTTCCCGACAATCCCTCCGGCAATGCAGTACTGGAGCACTAGCAGGAAAACATGCAGGATGAATATCACTCCGATGATGGAGATGAATACTTTGATCACCTGGAGAGCCTGTCCGGTGTGGGTCATTCCGAGGAATATACCGAAGATATAGACGGGAAGAAGAGGTATGATGACCACCTCTATCGTCTTGACTATTATGTCTTTGAATTCATCAGCGAACTTCTTGAGACTTGGGGAGCCGAAGAAGGCCATCCCGAGTCCGAGGGTGAATGCGAAGACCAGGGCGGCCATGACATCGACCATCGGAGGAATCTGTATTGAGAAATACGGCTCGATGTTCTCGAATTCCGCTACGGATTCAGCGGTGGTGCCACCAATCAGTTTCGGGAAGACCATCACGCTCGTTCCGTAGGATAGAAGCCCTGAGAAGACCGTGTCGCAATAAGCGATCAACACAGTGATAAGCAACAGCTTGCCTGCTCCTTTCCCGATGTCGGAAATAGCCGGTGTCACCAGGCCTATAATGATCAGTGGGATAAGGAATTGGAGGAAATTGCTGAATATGCTGTTGAAAGTGACGAAGATCCTGACCATAGATCTTGGCAGGAAAAGCCCGAAGACGATTCCAAGGATGATAGCGATGATGATCCGGGGCAGGAGCCCGATCTTGATTTTCTTCTTTTCCACGGTCTGAAAGTGTTATTGTTCAATGGTTTCCATATTCCCGGAATACTTCTTGGGAAATCTCATGAGAATTGACAGGCATGCGAATGCGAAGAGGATGAAAGGGTAGTACAAGCGGGGGATTATCTCCGTCGCCGGGATTCCTGTCAAGCCGGCGGCCATCAGGAGTTGGGCGCCGTAGGGGATTATACCCTGCACCACGCAGGAGAAAGTGTCCAGGATGCTGGCGCTCTTTCTCGGGTCCAGTCCGAAACGGGTTGAAATGTCTTTGGCGATATTCCCGGTTGTAAGAATAGCTATGGTGTTGTTGGCTGTGCATATGTTCGATAAGCCAACCAGGCCAGCTATGCTGAACTCGGCGCCCCTTTTCCCTTTGATTCCTTTAGTCAACCCCCTTATTATGAAATCAATACCTCCATTGTGGCGGATTATCTCAAGCATTCCTCCGGCAAGCATTGTGACGATGATAAGGTCGCCCATTCCCGCGATCCCCTCACCGACGCTCCCCAAGAAACCGGTCCAAGTCATGCCGTATGCGAAACCGATTATCGCGCATAGAATCAGGCCGATAGTCAGCACAACCAGGACATTAATCCCACAAATCGCGAGAACTATCACCGCAAGGTAGGGGATTAGCTTGAATATGTCGATCTGGCCTATCTCCGGATGGACATCCAAGTTTAGTCCGATAAACACATAGATGATTGTGACCACGAGCGCGGCGGGTCCGGCAATCCAAATGTTCGCCTTGAACTTGTCCGCCATCGAGCATCCTTGGCTAGTAGTCGCGGCGATTGTGGTGTCTGAGATGAACGATAAATTGTCTCCGAAGAATGCTCCTCCGACAATCAATGCCGTAATCATGGGTAGGGATATACTCGCGTGGGGGGCTATGCCGGCAGCGATAGGGAGCAAGGCCACAACGGTGCCGACACTGGTGCCGATAGACATTGAGATAAAGCATGCGGCGAGGAAAAGGCCCGCCAGGATGAGTTTCCCTGGTAGTATGCGAAGTGTCAGATTCACAGTGGCTTCCACACTGCCTATAGCTTTAGCGGAAGCGGCGAAGGCACCAGCCATCACGAAGATCCATATCATCAGGAGGACATTCTTGTCACCAGCTCCCGAAGAAAAGACATTGATTTTTTCCTTGATCTTCCCGCCTGTTATAAGCATGGCGTAGATTGAGGCGAGCAAAAACGCCGACGAGACAGGGACCTTGTAGAAGTCGTGACTCACTATGGATGTCACAAGGTAGGTGATGAGAAAGACGGCAAGCGGACTTAGGGCAAGCCATCCGTTCATCTTATGGGGATAATTGTCAGTTCGTTCCATGATTAGCTTCGATGTTTGAGAGGATCCCCGCGATCCAGACAGTGTCGCCCACTTGGAAAACGAGGTCAGGCTCCGGATTGGTGATGAAGTTGCCTTCCCTTAGGAGACTGATCACCATGCATTGGTATTTCCTTAAAGCGGCGCTCCTCAACGTCTTGCCTGTCAGGAACGAATCGGCCGTCAGGATCCGGGGTTCTATTCCGAAGCCATCATCGTCCAATCCCACTTTGGAATCATCCACGGAGTCCGTTATTAGGTTCCTTAACTTTTCGAGTTGTTCGGTCGTTCCGACCGCGAGCAGCCTGTCACCAGGATAGAGATGGACATCGGCGGACGGGATGACGATTGACAAGGATCCCCTCTGGATCTTGATAATATTCGCGCCAGATTTGTCCCTGAATGGGATATCCCGCAGTTTTTCACCTGCTAGAGTGGACTCGGGAGCAATAGTGAAAGCTTCGGTACGCACATCGTAGTTCGAAAGCTTCTGCTGCACGGAAGAGCTGACTGGCTTTGCCTTGCGCTCATTCTCCTCTTTCTCATTGTAGTTCCTCAGAAATCTGGCCTCCAGCCCTGAATATTTGTGGATGGACTTCCTGGCAAGGAATATGAAAGCGATTCCGGCTATTAATATCACGAGGATCGTCCAACCCGCGAGATTGAAATAAGTCGATAACACACCGAGAACGATGCCCACCGCTAGGAAGGATCTGGCGAACACCAAACCCATTATGGGCCAGATGTTTCCGGCTTTTTCCCGGATAAGTTTCGGGGCGCTTCGGCTGATCGATCCGGAGTGGACTCCAAGGCCTAAGATGAACGGTGTCATGACAGCGAGAGTGACTCCCGCGGAGATGCATTTGCGCCAGAGCTCCGCCACGGAGGGCAGCAACTTGTCCACAAGCGGAACAAAGTAAAGCCTTGATCCTATGTAGATAGCGAGTATTATGACTCCATAGAGCAGGACCCTTGTGAACCAAGCTGTGAGGAGGTCTTTCCAGGCATTGATCTCAGCTGCGGTTTGCTTGGTGGAATTGCCCCGGTCGGTCTGGAGGCGCTCCAGCCATGATTTAGGCAACTTACGCTGCATGAGGTCCAGGAAGGGATCCGCCAATTTGATCATGTATGGAGTCGTGAAGGTCGTGATGACTGACACGGCTATGATGACCGGATAGATGAAGTCCCTCATGACTCCCAAGGTGCAACCCACTCCGGCCAAGATGAATCCGAACTCACCGAGTTGCGCGAGGCTGAACCCCGTGTGAGCGGAGTTGTAGAGGCTGTTGCCGGTGATGATCATTCCGGCTCCAGCGAACACGATGTGGGTGACTATGACGATCACCGTGATCAGCAGGATCAGCGCCCAATGCTCGACTATGACCGCCGGGGCGAGCATCATTCCCACGGACACGAAGAAGATCGCTCCGAAGAGGTTTTTGATGGGCTCGACTATCTTATCAATATGCTCACTCTCAATTGTTTCCGCCAAAATTGAACCCATGACGAAGGCTCCCAGGGCGGATGAGAACCCAACCGCTGTCGCGACCGCCACCATCATGAAGCAAAGGCCGATGCTGACTATCAAGAGAATCTCGTCACTGAGGAACCGTTTGGCCTTTTTCAGGATAGTCGGGATGACGAATATTCCCACAAGGAACCAAAGGAGCAGGAAGAATACCAGCTTCGCGATGTTGGCAACCAGTTCCTTCCCTGCGAATGACTGTGACACGGCCATTGTGGAAAGGAGAACCATCAGCAAGATCGCGATCAAATCTTCTACCACAAGGGTACCGAACACCATCCCGGCGTAGGGTTTGTCCTTCAGGCCCATGTCATCGTACGACTTGATGACGACCATGGTTGAGGACATCGACAACAGGCCGCCAAGGAAGACGCTTTCCATAGCTGTCCAGCCGAGTGCCTGGGAAGTGACAAAGCCTATGATGAACACTCCCACGAACTTCACGAGTCCCGTCACGATGGCGCTGGAGCCTACTTTCATTAACTTCTTGAAACTGAATTCCAATCCAAGGCCGAACATCAGGAAGATTATTCCGATCTCGGACCACTGGTGCACTGTCTCCTGGCTGGTTATTCCGGGAAAGAAACCAATGTGCGGACCGATTAAAAAACCGGCGATGATGTAGCCCAGGATAAGCGGTTGTTTCAGGGCTTTTGAGATGATGGTGAAGATACCTGCGGAGATTAAGATCACCGCAAGATCCCTGACTAGATTTAGTTCTTCTGACATGAGAGATGATAGTCTGACCGTTTCCGGGCAATTCATACAAAGTTATACATAATGCGACTATTTCAAAAATTTTATCTATTGGCCAATACTTATTATATTTGCAGGTTATATATGCATTTAACGACGCTTTAGATGATATTGAAAAAGAAATACAAAGTAGCTGGCCATGTGTTTTCCGTGTCGATGGATGAGGGTGACGACGTGATGAAAGGCCTTGGCAATTATGATCCTTTCATTTACGAAGGAGATCAAGACGAGTTATTCAGCCTCGAGATTGTCCCGGATTTGGAGTTCGAAGGAAAGAAAGAGCTTTATATATCCACGCCAGAGCGGGGGGAGCAACGGATTGACATCTACACAATTGATGGCGGCTACCTTCTCGAATTGGCCTTTTTGCCATCGTATCCTATCTGCGGCTGGCTGAAAGTTTCCGAGGACTTTACTAAAGGATATCTTAGGTTTACTTCGTCTAAGGCATTCTGTATCAATAACTCATTGATGCTGATGTACGCTTTTGCCTCTGTGGGTTCGGACACCTTGGAGATCCATGCCTCTTGTACCATCAAGGATGATAAGGGTTTCCTTTTCCTTGGAAAGAGCGGTACCGGCAAGAGCACCCACAGCAGCCTGTGGATAAAGAGTATTCCTGGAGCATGGCTCCTCAACGACGATAACCCTGTGATCAGGATTGTCGATGGCGTTCCCCGTGTCTATGGAACTCCATGGAGCGGTAAGACCCCTTGTTACATCAACGATGATTATCCGGTCGGTGCTGTCGTCAGGATCAAGCAGGCTCCTTATAATGTCATCACTAAGATGAGTCTTATGGAAGGATTCGCCTCGCTGTATTCTTCCAGTTCCGGTTTGAGGGCGATAAAGTGGGTGGCTGACGGATTGTTTGAGACCGTATCGACTGTGGTTCAGAAGGTTCCGTGCTATCTTATGGAGTGTTTGCCGGACGATGAGGCGGCAATTGTTTGTTCGAAGGAGGTCCTGGGACATGAATGAGAGTCCTTCGGTTGAGGTCAAGGTGATGGATCCGGAATCCTATTTCGGACTTCTGGAATCATTCCTCGATGAAGGTAAGGATGTGGAGATGACTCCAAAAGGGAACAGTATGCTCCCTTTCATCCGCGGAGGCCGGGACAGTGTGCTGCTGACCAAGCCTTCAAAGCCATTGGAGTCAGGCGACATCGTTCTTTTCAAGGTGAATGGGCATTATGTGATGCACAGGATTCTGGAGGTTAACGGGGATCGCCTTCTTATTATGGGGGATGGGAATATCGGCAATACCGAGTCTTGCGGGGTTGGAGACGTGATCGGACTCGTTACGGAGATACACAAGCCTGGCGGCAAGATCGTCAAACCAGGTAAAGCCCGGTTCTGGCGCCGTCTGCGGCCTATCAGGAGAATAATACTGGCATTTTATAAATTACTTTTCTTATGAGGATAAAAGATGGTTTCACAATGCGCTCGATGGTCGGGCAGCATGTTGTGATAGGTGAGGGGATAGCCCAAGTCAACTTCAATAAGATGATCACCATGAACGACTCTGCCGCGTATCTTTGGGAGAGTGTCAAGGATAAGGGTTTCACAGTTGAGGACCTGGCAAACCTGTTGTTTGACCGCTACGAAGTCACCCCTGAAACGGCTGCCGCTGACGCCGCTAAGATCGTTAATAAGTGGATTGAGGCAGGATTAGTGTCTGAATAGAGTCTATTCCGGGACATGAAGGATTTGAAGACGTGCATAAAGGGTCTTTGGCGACACTCCAAGCCTGTGCTTTGGAGAGATCTTGTCACTGTGCTGATCGGTACGGTGCGGATAGCGACATCTCTGTTGTTCGCCTGGATCTGCAAACGTCTTGTGGACATTGTGACCGGAGTTTCCGCGGCTGATCTTTGGGATCATGTCTGGATCATGATCGGAATCATGCTGATCCAGGTGGTGTCCGCCTTGGCTTATAATTGGTGGTGCGTCTATAACATCACCAAGACTGAGAACGAGATGCGTCACGGTTTCTTCTCGCATGTGCTTGGATCGCGATGGAATGGCCGTGAGACTTTCAAGTCTGGTGACACGGTCAACCGTCTGGAGACGGATGTCGATATCTTGGCCGATCTTGTGTGCTCACGAATGCCTGAGGTCGTGATAACTGTCGTCCAGTTGATCGCAGCGTCTGTATTCATGCTCTCTATGGCCCCTTCGCTTCTTTGGGTTCTTATTATCCTGATGTTGACGGCAGTTGTAGGCTCAAAGATGTATTTTCTCAAGATCAGGCAGTTAACCGCCTTGATCAGGTCCGAGGACAGTGACATCCAGCAACTTGTCCAGGAGAATCTCCAGAATCGTGTGCTGGTGCTGACTTTGTTCGGGGTGGGCAATATAGTCTCCCGCTTGGGCAGTATCCAGGACCTTTTGGCTAAGAATGTCGTTAAAAGATTGAACTACAATGCGGTGGCCAGAGGTTTTATGAGCCTGGGATTCATGGGAGGTTATGCCGCGGCATTTCTTTGGGGTGTGTTCGGAATCAAGGATGGAACAGTCACTTACGGTATGATGACCGCTTTCCTTCAACTGGTCGGCCAAGTTCAGAGACCTATCGCTGACCTTGGACGACAGATTCCAGCCTTTATAAACTCTATCACATCTGTTGAGAGGCTTTTGGAACTTGAGGATCTCCAGACCGAAAAGTTCCATGGGAACCACATGTTCCCCGGGGCTCCAGGCATCCGGATTAATGATGTCACTTTCGCATATTCATCAGATCCGGCGGTCCTGTCGCATTTCTCCCACGATTTCAAGCCCGGGAGCCTCACTGTACTGGCTGGCCCGACGGGGGTGGGGAAGAGCACCCTCACTCGTTTGATGCTCGGTCTTTTGATTCCTTCAGGGGGGACTGTGGAACTATATTCAAAAGATGGCGAATCCCATCCAGCGGATGCCGATACAAGGTGTAATTTTACATATGTGCCTCAAGGCAATAGCCTCCTGAGCGGTACAATCAGGGAGAATATGCTTTTGGCAAACCCATTGGCGACTGAGGCGGAAATAATTGAGAATCTGAAACTTGCATCGGCTGAATTTATCCTCGATTTGCCCAATGGATTGGACACGGTGTGCGGGGAGAGCGGATCCGGGCTTTCCGAAGGCCAGTGCCAGAGGATAGCGATCGCCCGAGCGCTGCTGCATCCCGGAGGGATCATGATTCTCGACGAGGCTACATCCGCTCTGGATTTGGAGACTGAGGAGCGCCTTCTCCGCAGCCTCCATTCCAGCGTTTCTGGTTCCAAGACAATTGTATTTATCTCACACCGTCCAGCCGCCCTGGCGATTGCTGACGATGTGGTCAACCTATAAAAGAGTATTCCAAAATGAAAAAGTTATTCCTAGCCGCTGTCATTCTCTTAATGCCCTTGGCCCTTGGTGCTCAGCATCGGGCCGATCGTCAGAGCCTGACCGATCCCGCTTCCTCTACCTTCATCTTATTCGGAGATCCGCAAGGCTACGTGAAGTATGACATAAACCAGCCAATTTTGGAGTTGACCACTTTATGGGTGTCTGACAACATTGACCATCTCAACATCAAGGCGCTCTTGTGCACAGGGGATCTTGTGGAGCAGAACGAGAATAATGCCTTAAACCGTAACATGTTGAATCAGAGCAGCCGGCAAATGTGGGAGAGCGTCAGCCGTTCTTTGGAAAGAATCGACGGCAAAGTGCCTTTCATCTCCTGCGGTGGCAACCATGACTACGGTTACCAGCATAGCGAGAATTACAACACGGAGTATCCGAGGTATATCTCTTTCGAGCGTAACTCCGCCTATGTCGATTGCCTTAAGGCTGAATTCCCTAACCGTCAGGGACATGCTTCTTTGGAAAACGCCGCTTTCGAGTTCGAGATGCCGGGTTGGGACCACAAGATTCTGGTTATCAGTTCCGAGTTCGCTCCTTCCACGGCGGCGGTTGAATGGGCTAAGAAACTGGTCACTTCTGACAAGTATAAAGATGATTATGTGATTTACCTCACCCATTCTTATCTCCATGCCAAAAACGCCAAGTACACCGATGGGGAAGGCTATTGGGTAACTAAGCAGGAAGGGAACCATTCCGGCAAGATGCTTTGGGAGAATCTGGTGAGCCAGGTCCCTAACATCCGCCTTGTGATTTGTGGCCACACAGGATCGCCGGCCAACACTGGTAATGTTGAGGATGATTTCCGCATGAGCACAGCCTACAGAGTGGACAAGAATGTGGCGGGAAAGCCGGTTCATCAGATGATGTTCAATGTCCAGACCCTCGGTGGCGGTTGGGAGGGTAACGGAGGTGATGGCTGGCTCCGGATCTTGGAGTTCATGCCTGATGGCAAGACCATTAAGGTACGCACCTATTCCCCTCTGTTCGGCATCTCGCCTTCAACAAGGCATCTGGCTCATCGCACCGCGCCTTATGACCGGTTTGACATGGTTATTGAGTAGAGGCTTTTAATATTGGAAATTATTTATTGATAATAGTTTGACATGAATAGGATTTACTTGTGCCTGGCTCATATGAGCGGCAAGGAACAGGATTACATCAAGGAGGCGTTCGACACAAATTGGGTGGCACCTCTCGGACCTAATGTTAACGCTTTCGAGGCGGATTTAAAGAGGTTCGCATGCACTGACAAGGAAGTCGTAGCCTTAAGCTCCGGAACCGCTGCCGTGCATCTGGCCTTGCTGTCTTGTGGCGTTGGTCCTGGTGACGAGGTCATCGTGCAGTGTTTCACATTCTGCGCCTCGTCACATCCGATCACGTATCTCGGAGCCACTCCGGTTTTTGTGGATTCTGAAAAGGATTCTTGGAATATCGATCCCGACCTTATGGAAGAGGCGATAAAGGATCGTATGGCAAAGACCGGAAAAAAGCCTAAGGCTATAGTTCCCGTGGCGTTATACGGAATGCCTTACAGGATCGATAGGATTATGGAAATAGCTGAGCGTTACGGCATTCCTGTAGTCGAAGATGCGGCTGAGGGCTTCGGAAGCCGCTTTGCCGGCAAGGTCCTTGGTACTTTCGGTGAGTTCGGAGTGTTGAGTTTCAATGGCAACAAGATGATCACGACCTCCGGAGGCGGCGCTTTGATCTGTTCAACCCCCGAGAGCAAGAACAAGATTTTGTGGTATGCCACGCAGGCTAGGGAGGCTTATCCTTACTATCAGCACGAGGCCATTGGCTACAATTATCGCCTGTCAAATATCTGTGCGGGAATCGGCCGCGGGCAAATGTTGGTGGCTGAAGAGCACATCGCTCACCATAAGCATGTTAAAGATCTCTACAAGGCTCTGTTTGAGGATGTTCCCGGAATAGAGCTTCATGACAATCCTTCCTCCCTGGATGACGCGAACTTCTGGCTGAACACTATCACCATAGATCCTTCGATCAGGATCGTGGGCCAGGAGAACGCCTACAAGTCAGTTGTCAAAGGAGCTGTAGGAGGTGCCGCCGGTGTCGTCCACGCCGTTGACAATCCAAGGACCGAATGCGAGCCTAACGATAATGTCGAGGCCTTGAGAGTATTCCTTGATGCAGCGGGTGTTGAGGCTCGTCCTCTTTGGAAGCCGATGCACAAGCAGCCAGTCTATAAAGACGCTCCCGCCTATGTAAACGGGGTCTCCGAAGCTCTCTTCAAGATCGGGATGTGTCTTCCGAGCGGTCCGCTTGTGAGTGATGAAGATGTACGTTATATTGTCGGCAAAATAAAGGAAGCTATCGTATGACCGATTTCTTCTTGACTCTTCTTCTGATGGGGGCTTTTTCTTCTGGAGGGCAGTTGCCATTCTGGATGACGGCGAACCAGTTCGGCTTGATGCCGGAGTCCTCCGGAGCCTTCGCCCTGGCGAGGATGGGAACCGGATATGATCCTTCAAAGACCTTCCAGTGGCGTTGGGGGGCATCTATGGCCGCGAATTATTCAAATCAGCCAGATGGTAAGATGGCGGTTATTCCGGACGAGTTGTATTCCAGCCTCAAATGGAAAGCTCTCTCTCTCGACCTCGGTCTGAAGAGGTTTGATCTCGACTATTATGGGGCTGGAACACCGACCATGGGTTCCATGTCAACGACAGGCGGACATATTATTTGGAGTGGCAACGCAAGAACGATTCCGGGCTATTCCGCCAACCTTGCCCCTGTTCCGGTGCCCTTCACTAAGGGTTATGTCAAGTTTTTCGGCAGTTTTGCTGATTATAAGACGCTGGATAACCGCTACATGAATGGCGCGCTTATTCACCGGACGATGATGGGTTTGGACATCAAGATCACGGAAAGGCTTGATTTTCATGGGGTTTTTGATCATTATGCTTTGTGGGGAGGGAAAAGCGAGAAAGCCTCGATGCCTGTGACCTTGGGTAATTATTTCAGGGTGATAACAGCCAGAAGCGCTTCATCCACAGGCTCCAAGAGCGACCAGATGAATGTCATAGGAGATCAGCGGGGAGGCGAGATATTCCGTCTTAATTGGCGGGGAAACGGCTGGAAGCTTTCCGCCCAGCATGACATCCCTTACGATGACGGTTCCGGAATGGGATTCCAGAATTTTCCGGATGGGGTCAACACCATTTGGTTCAGTTTCGACGACAAGAACCGCTGGGTGACAGAGGTGCTTTATGAATATCAGTACACTATGTACCAATCGGGGACAAGGCATGCGAGACCGACCACGGACGAGGAGAAACAGCATTTGGATCCTTCTGATCCTTATCATTATAATACTCACATCTATGGCGGTTGTGACAACTATTTCAATAATGGTGGTTACAAGTCAGGCTGGACATACTACGGCCACACGATAGGCAATCCGCTGTTTGTCCCCAAGGGAACTCATGCCGCTACATGGACAGGTAAGCAATTGGTCCTGGGTGTGGAGAATAACCGTCTCAAGGCCCATCATTTCAGCATTGCCGGGAAACTATTCAAGAAAGCTCCTTATAAGTTGATGTTGACATACAGCCAGAATTACGGCATCTACAGCAAACAATATACTGGTGAATCCCAATGGAAGAAAGATTGGGGAACTGTAAAGGAGACTCCTCTCAATCAGGTTAGCGGGGCTTTTGTGGGTGAGATTCCGGGTCTGTTGAAGCATTTTACAGTCGTGTATGGACTTTATGCTGACCGTGGAGAACTTCTTCCAGACTCGTTCGGAGCCTCCCTGGGTCTAAGATACTCGTTATTCTGATTTTTTTTGTATATTCGCAGACTAAGCATAATGAAAAGAAACGGCAAATATCTGATTGAATGGTACTTCTCCAAAGGGGCCCTGCCTTATTGGTGTGTGCTGGCGATTGATATTGCCATTATTTTCTTCTCATCCATCGTAGTCTTCTGGGCCTTCTATCGTGGGATGGCACTACATCATCTCTTCTGGTCACTGATGCGGGTGATGGTCTTGTACGTTGCCATATGTGTTGTTTTTTTCAGGATATTCAAGACTTATGTCGGGATTATCCGCTACTCATCCTTCTCTGACCTGATCCGTATCGGGTCGGCTATGGGGTGCGCATATGTGGTAGCTTTTATCGTCCATTACCCTATTTGCCTTGTCCCCACGAATATCCTGGTGCACTTGACCGCCCGTGTGCTATTCTTCATATTCGCTTTCGCCACTATTATAATGTGGATTGAGCGAATAACTATCAAGTTCATGTACGACAGTTATTTCCGTACAGGTTCCGCCATGCGCGTGATGATCTACGGCATCCGAGCGGGAGGAATCGGACTTGCGAAGTTCATAAGAGGCGAAAAGCCGATGCGGTTCCAGCTGGTCGGCTTTATTTCCCATGATAAGAACCTTCATGCCAACGGCACGATTCTAATGGGAAAACCTGTATATGAGGTGGATGAGACTCTTCCTGACATCATCAAGGCGCGCCATGTGCAGGCGGTGCTTGTCGCTCCGGCCAGGATTGACCGGTTCAGGGAAGATTCAGTTCTTCAGGACTACATTATCGGCTCTGGTGCGAAGATCTATTTTTCAAGGGAAGCTGTCCAATGGGAGAAAGGTGACGCTCAGTTCGATCCGGCCGCGTCATTGAAAGAGGTTAGCGTGGAGGATCTTCTGCCGCGGGATGAGATCACTGTGGATATGGATTCCCTTGCTGAAGAGTTCAAAGACACCAAGGTGCTGATAACCGGCTCAGCTGGCAGCATAGGTCGTGAGATCGTACGTCAGGTGGCTTCTTTCTCACCATCAGAGATGATGCTGATAGATGCCGCAGAAACCCCGCAGCATGACATCAGGCTGATGATGAAGCGGGAGTTCCCTTCTGTAAAGGCCACAACGGTTGTCACGAGTATCACAAACCCGGATAGGATGGAGGCCATATTCAACGATTTCCGTCCTGAATTTGTTTTCCATGCGGCTGCTTACAAGCATGTTCCGATGATGGAGGATAATCCTTCTGAGAGCATCCAGAACAATGTGTATGGCACCAAGATTCTCGCTGACTTGTCTGTCAAGTATGGGGTTCGCAAATTCGTCATGATCTCTACAGACAAGGCGGTCAACCCGACCAATGTGATGGGATGCTCGAAGAGGATTTGTGAGATATATGTGCAGAGCCTCAATAAGGCTGAGAACGAAGGGAAGGTCGAAGGCCACACACAGTTTGTGACAACCCGCTTTGGAAATGTCTTAGGATCAAATGGTTCCGTTATCCCGATCTTTGAGAAACAGATCAAGGAGGGAGGGCCTGTAACAGTCACCCATCCTGACATCATCCGTTATTTCATGCTTATTCCTGAGGCGTGCAAGCTTGTCCTTGAGGCTGGTACGAAAGGCAATGGTGGCGAGATATTCGTGTTTGACATGGGTAAGCCTGTCCGTATCGCCGACCTCGCCAAAAGGATGATCGAACTTAGCGGAGCTAAAGGAGTTGAAATAAAATACACCGGTCTCCGCGATGGCGAGAAACTCTATGAGGAGGTTTTGGGAGAAAAAGAGAAGACCAAGCCCTCTTTCCATGAGAAGATTCGCATCGCCGAGGTTCGGGAATATGACTTTGACGAAGTTGACAAGGCTGTGACTGAGATGATCGCAATATCCCATGAATACGATGACCTGAAGACAGTCGCTGCCATGAAACGACTTGTACCTGAATATATTAGCCTTCACTCAGCGTTCTCTGTGCTGGATAAATAGTTTTTTATGTGGCCTTTCACTAAACATCTGACTCTTTCATCATCTCACTTTTTCGAAGGTTTTACCGATTGTCATTCACACATCCTCCCGGGAGTGGACGATGGCGTGAAAAACATTGAAGAGTCTCTTGATATTCTCTCCCGTTACGAGGAAATGGGCATTAGGGGAGTGTGGTTCACCCCTCACATTATGGAGGATATCCCTAACACCACAGCCGATCTGAGGGAACGTTTTGAAGCCCTTCGTTCCGCTTATCATGGCCCTTTGGAACTGCATCTCGCGGCCGAGAACATGATCGACAACTTATTCGAGGAGCGTTTGGCTGAAAAGGACTTCCTGCCTATTGGACGGAGAGGGGACCATCTGCTTGTTGAGACATCTTACTTTACCCCGCCATTTGGTTTCTATGAGACGCTTGAAAAGGTTAAGGCAACTGGTTATTTCCCCGTCCTGGCCCATCCTGAGAGGTATGTTTATATGTCCTCCAAAGATTATGACCGCCTAAAAGGAATGAAAATCCTGTTCCAGCTCAACATATTCTCCTTGGCCGGTTATTATGGTTCTCAGGTTCGCCAAACGGCTGAATATCTTTTGAAAAAAGGCTACTACAATTTCGCGGGGACCGACATCCATTCTGTCACGATGCTCGACGGATGGCCGCAGCGTCGAATCGGCCCGAAACAATTACCAGAATTCCCTGCTTTGTAGCGTTACATTTCGCCGGCTTTCTCGTCTATTATGCGGAGTTAAGAAAAAAGCGTTAATTTCGCAGACATGAGAAATAGTATCATCACACTGTTAGTCTTTATGGTGACTCTTTCAGGAGCCGCCTCGGTTAATGCGTCAGCGTATGATTATGGCAAAAGAGTCACATCGCTGATGAAGGAGTTCTCAATGAACCAAGATTTCCAGGTTGTGAATCTAGGAAAGTTCGGGCTCTCGATCCTCAAGACGGTTATCCGTCATAGCGACGATAAAGACGCTTTGGAACTGCTTGATTTGATGAAAGATGTCAAGCAAGTTTCTATCGCGAGTTTCGATGATTGCGATCCTGAGGTCAAAAGTCGCTTCTCATCAAGGTTATCCAAGATTCTGGTTAATGACTATCTCTTGGTTGAGGCTAAGGACTCGGGCGAGAGAGTGCGAATCTATGCCATACCTGCTGGGGAGGGAGTGGACATTTCGGATCTGATAATCAGCGCGCCCTCAAGTGGGGCTTTGATTTGTATCCGTGGTCGCATCAATATTCAGGATGTCGCCAATTACCTTGAGTCTAAGTCAAAATGACGATCTGAGACTATGACCGCCGCTGAGTTCAAGGAGATTTGGGTTCCTCTGACCGGAAGGTTCTACAGAGTAGCTTATTACATCCTGGAGTCACGCCCCGATGCTGAAGATGCCGTTCAGGATCTTCTCGTACGTCTATGGAAGATGCGTGGGACACTCGGGAACATAAGTAATCCTGTCGCATTCGGAATCACAGCGATCCGGAATCTATGCCTTGACAAGATAAAGAGCGCGTCAGTGGCGCGAACAGACCGGCCTTCGGAGGATTCGCTGGAATCCTTGAGGGACACTTCTGATGAGATCGATGTCAGCCTTATCCGTAAGGAGAAGATGGAATTGATCCGTCAGTGTATGGCAAGGCTTCCGGACAAACAGCGGAAAGTGCTGGAAATGAGGATATTCGATAATGTCCCATATCCGGAGATAGCCCTACGAACAGGGCTCTCGGAAGAGAATGTGAGAGTCAAAATGAGCAATGCCCGCAAGAATCTTAAGAAAATGATTGACTATGAAGAGAATAGATGAGATAGAGAAATTGAGTCTTCAAGACTTGGAGAAGATCTCGCTTGATGAGTCGATAGAGATCCCGTCCGGACTTGAGGCCAGGCTTGACCATACAGTCTTAGGCCGGTCCTCAAGGCGTTTCCTATTTTGGGTGGCCGGCATCGCCGCGTCATTAGTCCTTGTTGTGGGGCTGGCTCTGAGTGTCAAGACTCCTAAATTAGAGGATACTTTTGATGACCCTGCAATAGCATATGCCGAGGTTGAAAAAGCTTTGGTCAGGGTTTCGGAAACAATTGTAAATCAAGTTAATAAAACATACTAATACTATGAGACGAATTATATTTACCATAATAGTGCTTGCCTTGGCTTGCTCAGCGCGGGCGCAAGACTACAAGTCTCTTTATCAGAAATATTCCGATGATGAACGCGTCAGCGCCATCTACATCTCGCCAGCGATGTTCAAAATGATCGGTAAGTTGCCTGAGGTCAGAATAGAGGGCGAAGGAGTGGATTTCGCTCCGATGATCAAGTCGATGACGGGATTCTATATGCTTCAGACAGAAGACAGTTCGCTTGCTGAGAAGATATCCAAGGACATAAAAAAGGTGGTTGGCGGACATCAATTCGAGACCTTGATGGAGATAAAGGATCAAGGTCAGAAAGTCAATATTTTTTCCTTAGGGGATGACGATTTTCTCAAAAGCGTGCTGCTTACCGTATTCAATGGTGATGGTGAAACGGTATTCATCGGGATTGATGGGCTGATGAAAAGGTCCGATGTGGAGGCTGCGGTTTCTGGAGCCGCCAGGGAATTGTTTTAGTTATGAGAATGAGATATTCGGGAATACTATTCTTTATAGTTATGCTCTTGGCCGGCAGGCTTGTATCCCAAGCCCAGATTCCCGGCCAAGGGCCTTTGGCCGGCCTTGAGGCTTCCGCCGAAGCTCCTTTCGAAGGAACTTATGATGAAGGCTTTGAGGCCATTACTGCCCTTATGGAGCGCTATGACGGTCGGGGTAATGTCTCGCTGATGAAGTTGGGACGTGTCGCTATGACGATGGGAAAGACCGTTGGAAAAGCCGGTAGCGCTTGGACCAGGAAGGTCGCCAAGGCTTTCAAAAGAGTGGGAGTTGTCCACATGTTGGACTATGGCGACAGTCGTCCGGAACTCAAGGAAGAGATTGAGAGCGGAATCAAACACTACCTGAGGCCAGAGTATCTGGTCAAGCGTGGTGGTGAGGGGGCGTTCTCCTTCGATGAAACCTACGGCGAGATGTCAGAAGATGGTTCTCACGTGTCTAATCTCGTCATTATCCTCTATGGCCAAACGACCGTTGCCCTCAAAGGCACGGTACTCGCTTCTGATGTTGACAGGATTGTCCGTCGACTCAATAAGCAGTTGTAAGCTTATCCAATTCAGAGATCCAGAGCTGGACTTTAGCGTCTGAAGGCATCCGGAAATCACCTCGTGGCGAGAAGCTGACGGGACTGATTTTAGGTCCGTCAGGCATGCAGGAGCGTTTGAACTGCTGGCTGAAGAACCTCCAATAGAACTTTTTCAGCCACTTCAAGATCGTTTCCGCGTCGTAGGTGTTTCGGGTCTGCGACAAGACCGCCCCTGGCGAGCATTTACCCGGATAGGGCGCGGAGCGCAGCGAGACAGGAGCGGTGCTTGTCGCGGAAGAGGGAACAGCACCGAACGCCCGGCAGGCGAGGAAGAAGATCTTGGCGGGAGAATAGCCGTGGAGCATGAGGTTGTAAATGAAGAAGTCATGCAATTCGTATGGTCCTATCAGATCTTCTGTCTTCTGCTTTATCTCACCCTTTGAGTCCGCAGGCATAAGTTCCGGACTGATAGGTGTTTCCACAATGTCGATCAGTATTTCTGCGGCAGATCTTCCACCACTCTTCGAAGGAGATGTGAACACATTCTCCGCAGCCCATCGGACCAGGTGTTTTATCAGAGTCTTGGGCACAGAGGCGTTGACCCCGTACATTGACATATGGTCACCATTGTAGGTGCACCAGCCAAGGGCTAATTCTGAGAGATCGCCTGTGCCGACCACCAGCCCGTTCTCCTGGTTTGCCGTGTCCATCAAGATCTGGGTGCGTTCGCGGGCCTGAGCGTTCTCATAGGTAGAGTCCATGACCGTCGGATCATGGCCGATGTCCTTGAAATGCTGCTCGACGGCTGGAACGACTGAAATCTCTTTGGAAGTTACTCCAAGGGCTTCCATCAGATCGACAGCATTGGACTTGGTCCTGACTGTAGTCCCCAGTCCAGGCATTGTGATGCCAATAATTCCGGAATGGGGAAGCCCCAGCCTGTCAAAAGCCATTGTGGTGACTATCAGGGCCAGGGTGCTGTCCAAGCCTCCTGATATTCCTATGACGGCCTTTTGGCAGCCAATATGCTCCATCCTGGCGGCTAGACCGGTGGCCTGGATGGAAAGGATCTCCTTGCATGCTTCCGCCTCTTCCACCGGATCGCCTTCCGGGAGGAAGGGATGCGGCTCCACTTTTCGGTAGAGTTCAGACGCGAAATCTGTCGGGGCGGGGTCACCGAGATCATAGCGGCAGTAGAGATTTGAATATTCGCATGCGGAGGTGCCGTCGGGAGCCATTCCCCTGAAGGAATTCTTCTTCTGGCGATGTACCCCAAGCTTCTCGATGTCAATGTCGGCGAAAGTGATTGAATCTTCCATCAGGAACCTTTCATTCTCCGCCAGGAGCTCCCCGTCCTCGCAAATGATTGCTGAGCCTCCGTAAACGGTGTCCATCGTGGACTCGCCGTAGCCGGCGGAGCAATAGACATAGCCGGACACGGTACGCCCGGACTGGTTGACAACGAATTCCCTGCGCTTGCGATGCTTGCCAGCCACCTCATTTGATGCTGAGATGTTCACTATTACCTGCGCTCCGGAGGGGGCGAGGAAGGAGGACGGTGGAACAGGAGTCCAGAAATCCTCACATATCTCTATTCCAAAGGTGGTCCTTCCGATTGAGAAAAGCAGGTTGGGGGAGAGGTTGCATCGCTGACCGCAATACTTTGTGACTGAATCGAATCCGTCCCTGTAGTAGTTCTTGCCGTCATCGACAAATCTCCCGGAACGAGTGTTGGAAGGGGCTAGGAAATCTGACCCCGAGGCGAACCAGCGACCTTCGTCAAATTCCGCGTAGGTGGGGAGGTATATTTTCGGCACGATTCCCTTGATCCCCCCGTTGCGAATAACGATGGCACAGTTGTAAAGACGCCCGCGGTAGCGGACAGGAGCTCCTACGACCACTGTGGCGTGCTTGCCCCTGGTGTGGGTCGCTATTTTCTTGACCGCTTCCTCAGATGCGGTAAGCAAAAGGCTCTGCCCGAATAAGTCCAGGCACGTGTAGCCAGTGACTGAAAGCTCAGGAAAGACGATTAAAGATGCTTTTCTCTCTTCAGCTTTATCTATAAGCTTGATAATAGCGTCGCTGTTGAAATCCACGTCCGCTATCTTGACGCATGGCACGGCTGCCGCTACTCTGAAGAATCCGTAATCCATTCTCTTTAAGTTCTTAAGCGTTTGCGGGATCATTCCCCTTATCCTCGTTAGCTAGCCTCTCACGCTCACTTTTGCGAGCGTTGTTGACCGTCACGGCGATTCCCCGGTAAAGGAAATAAACGCCGATAAGTGTGATGCAGATGTTGGCCCAGAGCTTCCCTGAACCTTCAATAAGCGCGGTCACGCCGAAGAATATGATGAAGGCGGCGACCACGAAATAAATGATATTGATGAATTTAGGCATATACTAAAGGGATTCTATAAGTTTCACGAATATGGCGCTCATCTTGTCAGCCGCCGCATCAGCGGCCTGGACTACAGCGTCGCCGTCATTCTTGTAGTCCTCGGCATAATCGTCGTGGGCCTCATTGGTGACAACCGACATCCCGAACACCGCGACGTCTGAATGACGGGCGGTAATGACTTCAGGAATGGTTGACATACCAGTCACATCTCCGCCGATAATCCTAATGTATTTGTATTCGGAAGGAGTCTCGTATGTAGGGCCGGTACCACCGTAATAAACGCCCTTGTGGACATGGATCCCCATCCCGTTGGCAATCTCTTCGGCCTTGGCGATCAGTCCAAGATCGTAGGGCCTGGTCATGTCGGGAAATCGGGGACCGAATTCATCCATATTCGGACCGATAAGCGGATTGGGCTGCTGGCAGATATGGTCCTTTATTATCATCAGGTCACCGATCTTATAGTCGTAATTGACTCCACCGGCGGCGTTTGAGACGAAAAGGTATTTGATACCGAGCTTGACCATCACCCTGGTGGGGAGTGTCACAAGTTCCATCGGATACCCCTCGTAGAAGTGGATGCGTCCCTGCATCATTATGGCTGTCTTTCCTCCTACTTCGCCAACGAGGAAATTACCCTTGTGGCCGATCGCTGTCGAGACAGGGAAACCAGGGATGTTCTTGTACGGGATGACAACCGGATCCTTGACGGTTTCAGCTAATTTGCCGAGACCACTTCCGAGCACAATCCCGACAACAGGTTGTAGATCACCTATTCGCGACTTGACATAATCGGCAGCCTGATGTATTCTTAACACTCTTTCGTCCATATGCTTCTATTCTTTTGTTGTGAGTTCCAATATCGTGTTCAGAGCCTTCCGGCCCTCTTCTATTATCTCTTTTTCTCCAGGTACTATCCTATCTCTCATGACGAGACGGCCTCCTGACACCATCGAGCTTATGCAATCACTATGAGCGGAGTAGATCAGGTTAGGAAGGAAAGGAGCAGGCGACAGGAAAAAGGTGTTGTCTGTGTCAACGATCAGGATGTCCGCATCCCAACCCTCGGCGATTCTTCCGGTCTTGATTCCCAAGGCTTTACCACCGTTTACAGTTGCCATCTCAAGAAGCTCTTGGAGCGGTAGGGAAGTAGGATCACGCCTCCATCCCTTGGAGACAATAGCAGTGGTCTTCATCGCCTCAAGCATGTCAAGGTTGTTGGATGAAGCGCAACCGTCAGTGCCGAGACATACGTTCGCTCCTGCCTGACGGAGTTCCTTGCTCAGAAAACCAATGCCGGAGGCAAGTTTGAGGTTTGAGTTGATATTGTGTACGCAATTGACGCCTCTCTTTCCGAGGATCTCAACGTCCTTCTCGTTTAGCCAGAGGGCATGGGCGGCTATCACATCAGGCCCTAAGACACCGAGGGAGTCGAAGTATTCAACAGGAGTGAGACCTCCGTGTTTTGCCTTACAATCAATGACTTCCTGCTCTGTCTCAGCGATGTGGAGATGGATTCTCAGCCCATTCTTCCTGGCGAATTCCGTGACCCATAGGATCTGTGGTTCGCTGACAGTATAGACTGAGTGGATGCTTACGGTGAGATGTTCGCGCTTTCCCCAACTTTTCGACATCTCGAGCAACCTTTGGCTTTCATCCCTTTGCCTGGCGGCAACCTCCTTGTCAAAATTGTCCAGGAAGGTGTAGGACACAACGCAACCAAGCCCCATTTCAGACGCGGCTTGCCTGGTCATGGGTGAGTGCCAATACATGTCGTTGAAAGTGGATGTGCCGGTCTTGATCATCTCCAAGGCGGCGACTCTGGAAGCACTTAATACAAACGGCTCATCAATATGGGACTCGATACTCCAGATGTGGTCCAACCAGTCTTGAAGGACCATATCCTCACCAACTCCGCGCAGCAGGCTCATCGCGGCGTGTGTGTGGGCATTGACGAAGCTTGGCATGGCTGTCTTGCCGGTGCAGTCGATGGTCTGGACATTGGCCGAGGAGGGACCGGCAGGTAAGATCTTGGTTATGATACCGTCAGCGATAGTGATGTCAACCTGCTTGCCGTCAAGAGTGATGTTTTTGAGAATAATACCGTCCATGATTAGCCTCGATTTTTCAAATATAAGAAAAAATCGTTAAATTAGTTCCAAATCAAACCAAACGGTACAATGAGGATTCTTTTCAAATGTCTCTCCGCGCTGGCGCTCCTGTTGCCTGCGTCGGTGGCAGCGCAGGATTCTATCGGCGCTATCGAACGTAATTTCAAGGACATACCGGCGAGTCAGCCAACCGGTGTCTATTGGTACTGGATCAGTGGCAACATGTCTAAAGATGGTGTTGTCAAGGATCTTCAATCCATGAAACAGGCTGGTATAACCCGGGCTCAGATAGGCATGATTGGTGATGGCCAAGGAGCTCCACAAGGGCCTGTAAGGATGTTCACTGATGAGTGGTGGGACATTCTCCACACAATGTTCAAGACCGCAGGCGAACTTGGTATTGAAATAGGTCTTTTCAATTGTCCTGGATGGAGCCAGAGTGGAGGTCCATGGGTAAAGCCTTCTCAGGCTATGAGGTATCTGGGCTATTCAAAAGACACTCTGACTGGTCCGGTAAAATATTCAGCGAAACTTCCGGTAGTGGGTGAGAACGCACAGGAAGTCAAGGTGTTGGCTTTCCCGCTTAAGGAATCGCTGCCAGTTCTGACCACCTCTGATGTGAGCTCTCTGAAGGAGATTGTCCTTAAAGCTGACGGACCTTTCACAGTGAGGTCGATAATAGTCGAACCGACTAAGAATCCTGGCGCAACTTTCGTGGATCTTCTGGTCAAGAATGGTAATAAATCGACCGTTGTCGAGAGATTCCAGGTTGATAGGAGTAACGCCGCGATCAATGTCGGATTCGATCCGTTGGCTCCTGTCGTGATTTCTGTTCCGGGCACTGTGGGCGAGGAGTTTGTGCTGAGATTTGATAAGGCGGGAGTAGTCGGTAAGGTTACTCTTTCTGAGGTTCCCGCGGTCGAGAGGTTCGCGGAGAAGACTTTCGCCAAGATGTGGCAGACTCCACATCCCATGTGGGACGCCTATCTTTGGAGAGATCAACCCGATGACGAGTCCGGTCTTTCCGTCAAACCGGAGGAAGTAATTGATCTGTCGGCGAATATGGCTTCAGATGGGACTTTGACTTGGGATGTGCCTAAGGGAAAATGGGTTGTCATGCGCTCTGCCATGCTCCCGACCGGCTCGATGGATTCTCCGGCTCCGGAAGAAGGCCGTGGCCTTGAGACTGACAAGATGAGCAAGAAGCACATCAGGGCTCATTTCGACAACTATTTGGGCAAGATTCTCGAAAGGATTCCCGCAGCGGACAGGAAATCATTCAAAATTGTCGTGGAAGACAGTTATGAGACCGGAGGCCAAAACTGGACTGATGACATGATTGATGACTTCAAGAAGGTTTACGGCTATGATCCGACTCCATATATTCCCGTGATGAGCGGTGTTGTGGTAGGTAGCAGGGACATCTCCGACCGATTCCTTTGGGATGTCCGCAGGCTTGTGGCGGATGAGGTATCTTATAATTATGTAGGTGGGCTGCGAGAGGTCAGTAATGAGCATGGTCTGACCACCTGGCTTGAGAACTACGGCCACTGGGGTTTTCCAGGGGAGTTCCTTCAGTATGGTGGCCAGTCTGACGAGATTGCCGGCGAGTTCTGGAGTTTCGGAGACCTTGGTGACATCGAGAACAGGGTGGCTTCTTCCTGCGGGCATATATATGGCAAAAAGAAGGTCTGGGCGGAGAGTTTCACCTGCGGCGGTCCTGATTTCTCGCAATACCCTGGGCAGATGAAGCAGAGAGGTGACCGTTTCTTCACTGAAGGTATAAATGCCTCATTGATGCATCTTTACATCCAGCAGCCCGATGATCGTGTTCCTGGAATTAACGCCTGGTTCGGCAATGAGTTCAACCGCAACAACACCTGGTTCTCCCAGATGGATGTGTTCAGCGATTACCTAAAGCGTTGCAACTATGTGTTGCAGCAGGGACGCTATGTGGCCGATGTGGCTTATTTCCTGGGAGAGGACGCTCCGAAGATGACCGGAATTCGTGATCCTGAGATTCCTGAGGGCTTCTCTTATGACTTTGTTAACGCTGAGGTCCTGATGGACGCTTCCGTCAAGGATGGGAAGTTGTTGTTAAAGAGCGGGATGGAATATTCAGTCCTGGTCCTTCCGAAGCTTAAGACGATGCGTCCCGCGCTTCTTACAAAGATAGCTGCTCTTGTGCGAGATGGCCTCACTATTTTGGGACCTGCCCCCGAAAAGAGTCCGAGTCTTGCGGGCTACCCAGAGGCAGACCAGATAGTCAAGTCCCTCGCCGAAAATGTTTGGCAGCTTTCCTCACAGCCTTACGCCACTTCAGTCTCCTATGGCAAGGGTAAGGTTTATCGTGGCGGGTCTCTTGAGCAGGTGTTCGCTGACAAAGGTATCGTGGCCGATTTCAAGGCGGAGGATCCCGCTCTTCCGATCCAGTTCATTCACCTTACCTTGAGTGATGGGGAAGTCTATTTCGTCTCCAATCAGGGAGACCATCCTATACAGTTTGACGGGATGTTCAGGGTCAATGGCAAAGCCCCGGAATTGTGGAATCCTCTAACTGCCGAGACTCGCTTGCTGCCTGAATACAAGGCACTTACAAAGACCACAAAGATTCCGATGCGCCTTGACGCGTTTGAGAGTTCATTCATTGTGTTCAGGAATGACGCTCAAAAAGTCGATCCCGCAGGGAAGAATTACCCTGACCAGGTTCTTGTGGCTGAGGTCTCAGGCCCTTGGAAGGTCGCTTTCCAGGAGGGAAGAGGTGGCCCTGAGTCACCCGTGACGTTTGACAAGCTCAGCGACTGGACCCAGTCAACTGATCCGCATATAAAATATTTCTCGGGCACCGCTGTCTATTCCAGCTCTTTCAAACTTAAGAAGCTTCCCACCAAGCCGGTTTACATAGATCTTGGAAAGGTGATGGTGATGGCAAAGGTCAAGGTGAACGGGGAATATGCCGGGGGAGTCTGGACCGCTCCTTATCGTCTGAATATCACCGACTTCCTAAAGAAGGGGGATAATACTGTTGAGGTGGAGGTCGTGAATTGCTGGAGGAACAGGCTCATCGGAGAAAAGAAGGTTATTCCTGAATCCGAGCGCTTCACCTTCCAAACCTCGACTTATCTTGATGCCAAATCCGAGCTCCAGAGCTCCGGCCTCCTTGGCCCTGTCCGCATCCTCTCCATCGACTACAATCTTCTGTAAACAATGCTTAAAGACAAAAAAGGACCGCCTCACGACGGTCCTTTTTCTTGTGGTTAGAGTGTTCCGTGATTATTTGGCGTAAGACTCCTTCACGAAGTCAGAACCAAGGAGATAGTCGGCGCAAGCCTTGATGCTGGGATTCCAGTCACCTTTTGTGAAGCCCTCAAGCTCCACGATATAGTCCTGAAGGCCAGCGACCTCGGCGTTGTTGAAGATAGCGTCAAAGCCGACCATCCCGCTCTCACCAAGCTCATAGTGATCCTTGATGTGAAGCATCTTGAAGCGGCCAGGATATTTCCTGAAATACTCTACAGGGTAAGCCTGACCCATGCAAGCCCAGTACACGTCCATCTGGAAGAACACATAGTTGGGATCGGTGTTCTCGAGCATGAAGTCATAGATAACCTTGTCCTCAACTTTGCGGAACTCGTGGGAGTGGTTGTGATAACCGTAACCCATTCCAGCTTCAGCGCATTTCTTTCCTATAGCGTTGAAATAGTCACAATAGGTTTTGAGATCCTTGAGGTTGTCGGGAATAGGGAAACTGGGAGTAACGATGTACTTGCAGCCGGCCGCCTTGTGGACAGCGATAGCCTTGTCCCACCACTTCATGGACTCATCGAAATTACCTGAAGCCAACTCCTCAGCGGAGAGGGAATGTCCGACATGGCTGGACATTGACTTGAGACCAGCTGCCTCAAGATCAGCCTTGTACTGCTCGGGGGTAACTCCATAGAGCAAGCCCTGCTCGCCATCATAGTTGGCTGCCTCAACAGCGGTGTAACCCATTTCGGCGAGAGCCTTGAAGACTTCCTCATGGTTGGCGGCGTACTTCTCGGCGTTGCCGATGACATTCCTGATGCTGTAGAGTTGGAGACCGATCTCCTTCTTAACAGGCTCCTTGGCCTTGGGCTGCCCACATCCCGCCATAAGCAGGAGAGATGCCATAAGAATAAAAGCGCTTCTCATTTAGTCAAGGATTTTAATACGGATATTACGATACCACACATCGTTGCCATGATCCTGGAAACCGATGTAGCCCTCGTGGGCGTCGCCACCAAGATTGTTCAGCAGCTCGAAGGCAAGAGGCCATTTCTCCTGGGAGAACTTGCTGTCCTGAAGCATCTCCGTCCATTTCGGGGTCCAAAGGTGATACTCAAGGACATTCTCACCATTCTGGCCGTGAACCACAGTGCCCTGATAAACCATTATGCTTCCAGTGTTCCACTCCTCGAAAGGATTTTGGTTCTGGGGATTGGCAGGAATCATGTCGTAGAGCGAAGCGCTCTGGCGGTTGCCATCCTTGCCGAGTTTGGCGTCAGGGTGGTTGGCGTTGTCGAGAATCTGGTACTCAGGTGATGAGATGTAGATCGGCTCGTACTGCACGGTGCCATCATCCTTCTTAGTCGTGACCTCACGGGCGAGATAGAAGACTCCGGAGTTGCCTCCCTTGGAAATCTTCCAATCGAACTTCATCTCGAAATTCTTGAATTTCTTGGTGAAGATGATGTCGCCACCGTCTCCGGACTGGGACTCGCCGGCACCGGTTCCCGAGAATTTGAGGCAGCCGTCCTCAATGGTCCAACGGGCAGGGACCTTGTCTTTTCCGTAGCCTCTCCAACCGTTCAGGGAGGTGCCGTCGAATATCACGATGTAACCTTCGTCGTCCACGGGGAAGCCAGCCAGATCAACTTGAGCGTTCTCAACAACCTCGTAGGCAGGCACGCCGTTGTCTTCTGCTGCGGCAGCGGCTTTCTTGTTCTTGCATGCGGACAGGGACAGGACCGCTGCCGCGCACGCTGCGATAACTAAGATTTTCTTCATAATATAAATAAATGATTTAGAGATTATTCAGGCATATCAGGGAGAACATATCCCTCGCGGTATTGACGCTTGATGAGGCTCGCCGCGAACTCGCGCGCATTGACAGGCTCAGTGAAGGTCTTGTTGAAGGTCGGGTGGCCATCTTTGATGGTGAAGCCATCGTGGATCTGGAACCGGATCTTCGCCTCAGCGGGGATATTCGTGAACTTCATGTTCGGGCCATCCCACTCGAGGACCTGATTGAGATCCTGCAGCCTGACGGCGGCGACACCGAGGTCGACCATCTCGACGAACGGGCCAGCCATGCTGAAGTCGGAGTTGGAACGGACGAAGTTGTCAGGATCGACCATGCACTCCTTGCAAGCGCGGATCCAGTCCTGCTGATGGGAGAGAGTAACCTCGCGGTAGGCGTGAGGAACCTGAGGCTTGCGGCCGGAGACAAGGTAAGGCCTGTTGCCGTAGCAACCTACGACCATGATGTCCTTGGTGCCGTAGAATATGCTGCAGCCACCATCGATGTTGAGATTGACACCCTCAGGAATACCCTCGGGACGCTCAGGCTTGAAGCCACCGTCGTACCAGCGGACTTCGACCTCGGGAAGGGCGAGTTTCGGCAGGTTCTCACGGGCGGGGAAGGTAAGCTTGATCATCTCAGCGCTCGGGCAGCAGTCGGTAAGGACCGGAGTTGAGCTGGCCTGGGCCTTGATCGGGTAGCCAAGCTTCAGACCGACGAACGGGACATGCATGATGTGGCAGGCCATGTCACCCATGGCACCGGTGCCGAAGTCCCACCAGCCGCGGAAGTTCCAAGGATGGTAGATCTCGTTGTAGTCACGCATAGGAGCGGGACCGATGAAGGCGTCCCAGTTCAGGGTTGAAGGAATAGGCTGGACCTCAGAGGGTTTCTCGAGTCCCTGAGGCCAGATAGGACGGTCGGTGAAGCAGTCGACGCGGGTGACCTCTCCGATCTCACCGTTCCAGAGCCATTCGATAGCCTGGCGTGTGCCTTCGCCGGAAGCGCCCTGGTTACCCATTTGGGTGGCAACCTTGTGCTTGGCGGCAAGTTTGGTGAGGAGGCGGGCCTCATAAACTGTCAGGGTGAGGGGTTTCTCGACATAAACATGCTTCCCGGCGGCGATGGCCTGGGCGGCGATTATGGCGTGGGTGTGGTCGGCGGTAGCGATCATGACAGCATCGGCCTGGTCGAGCATCTCGTCGAACATCACACGGTAGTCATTGTATTTCTTCGCATTGGGATATTTCTTGAAAATATGGTCGGCATATTTCCAGTCAACATCGCAGAGTCCGATGATGTCCTCGGTCTCCATCTCACGGAGATCAGCGGCTCCACGTCCTCCGATTCCCACTCCCAGGATCTTCAGTTTCTCCGGGGGAGCCACCTTTTTCTTCTTTTTGTCTTTCTTGGGGCTCTCACCAGCCATGATAATGCCTGGGGCGACCGCCAATCCGGCCGCTACTGCTGTTCCCTTCTTAAGGAAAGAGCGTCTTGACATGTCGTTGCTCATTTTGCTTAATAATTATGTGTGTGTTAATAAGTTCCGTTCGTTAAAGCTCGTCAAAGTCCACATCGGTCTTGGGAGCCTCCGGAGAACGCCAGCCGTCATTCTCGCGCTCGGGAATGTCCTTGAGGAGATTCTCTTTCATGTAAGCGATCACTTCCTCAAGTCCCTCGCGGAATTTGTCGAAATCTTCCTTGTAGAGGAAAATCTTGTGTTTGTCAAAGGAGAAGCTGCCGTCCGCTTCCTGTCTTCTTTTGCTTTCGGTGATTGTGAGGTAGTAGTCGTTGTTGCCCTTGGTTGTCTTAACGTCGAAGAAATACGTACGCTTGCCGGCCCTGACAGGCTTTGACCACACGTCGTCCGAGTTGCGGTCAGGATAGAAGGACCGCTCGTTTTCGTCTTTATACATCTGTGATGAAAGTTTGTAATCATACAAATGTAATAAAAATCTCAAATTGTGTATTATATTTGCATAAAAAATCGCGACTATCATGCTCAATAGAAGAATCCTGCGGATAAAAGCCTTCAAAGTGCTATACAGCTACGCCGAGAATCCCGCGATGACTCTCGCCGAGGTTGAATCGGCTCTTGAGACTTCCTGTGAGGCCACGAGGTCCCTTTACCTTCTGATGCTGAACATCATTCCAGCCATCACGAGAGAAGCAGCGGCCAGGATCGAGAACGCCCGGGGCAAGTTCAACCCCACTGAGGAGGAGAAGAATCCGAACATGAAATTCGTGGAGAACTCCATCGCTCCGCTTCTTGATGCTGATCCGGATCTGAACAAGATACTCTCCCGACGCAAGCTCTCGTGGGAGCCTTTTGACGCCTTCATAAGGGAGACTTATGACTCAATTCTTACCAAAGACTATTTCAAGCGTTACATGGCCGATCCTGTCCGATCTATTGCTAAGGACACGGCACTTTTCATCAAGATCTTTGAAGAGGAATTCGTTGATTCTGAATCATTGGCGGATATCCTTGAGGATCTTTCCATATGGTGGGTTGACGATCTTGCCTATGCTTTGACCGTCTGTTGTGACACCCTTAAGTCTCTTTCCAAAGGTAAACGATGGGAGTTGCCTCCTCTGTACCGCAGTGAGATGCTCACTCCTAAGCCTGCGGAGAGCGACAAGACATTTGTCACGCGGCTGCTCAGGACGGCCTATTCCTGCTATGACAAGTATTTCCCGTTGGTCGCCTCAAGCACCGATCAGTGGAAGGAGGATCGCCTTTTCACAACCGACACTGTGCTGATAGTGATGGGTTTAGCCGAGGCGAAGGCATTTCCCGCCCTTCCCGCGCAAGTTACGATTAACGAGTATGTGGAGATTTCTAAATACTACAGTACTCCGAAGAGCCGCTCATTCGTCAATGGTCTTCTCGACCGTCTGATGAAAAAACTCATTGAGGAAGGGGAGATTGTCAAGACTCCTTCAGTATAATAATTTTTGACATTTTAACTATTTGAATATGAATACTTTGACAATTACACTGTTGCAAGCCTCTGGAGCTGGAGCTCCTGCGGGTGGTGGTACTTCTTTCCTGATCATGATGGTCCTGCTTTTCGGCATTATGTGGCTTTTTATGATCAGACCGCAGCGCAAACAACAGAAAGAGCTTGAGAAATTCCGTTCCGAGCTCAAGAAGGGAGACAAAGTGGTCACTGCCGGTGGTATCTATGGTACCGTGGATGAGATTAAGGATCGTTCCGTCCTCATCAAGGTTGACGGTGATGTGAAGCTCAGGGTGGACAAGAACTCCATCGTCAGAGACTTCTCAGAAGACGCTCCCAAGGCATAGGTTGATTATTCCCCTGCGAAATGGCTCGGAAGGAGTGGAAACGGAAGCTTCCGGGAAGAGACATCGGCGTGTTTGTCATGTCTCTTCTGCTTGCTTTCGGTATCTGGCTGATCCATAATCTTTCGCTTAATTATTCCGAGACCCTGTCGGTCCCTGTGATAGCCGAATGTGAGATAGAAGGTCACAGTAATGTCTCAGCCAATTCCAGCACTGTGGCGGCAAGGTGCCGCACATCCGGATTCGCCATCCTTAAAGGGCGGCACAAGGCTAAGAAGGACGCGATCCACGTCAAGTTCGATCGGGGAGACCTTCATGAGTCACAGAATGATTATTTCCAGATTTCCTCCGCTGAGCTTGGCAACTATGTCTCCGACATCTTCGGAGATGGTGTCCAGTTAGAGTCATTCCTCTCGGAGACAGTCAGTTTCCGTTTCCCTTCGGAGAATCATAAGAAAGTCGCGGTCCAGGCTGTCACTACTGTATCGTTCCGGCCACAATATACGGCGTTGGGCCCGATCCATCTCTCCCCGGATTCCGTGACTGTCTATGGAGAGCCTTACCAATTGGAGCAAGTCTCGAATGTGTTCACGAAGTCTATCGACCTTATTAATCTGAAGTCCAATGCTCACGGCTCTGTCAAGATTGAGCCTGTCCAGGGGATTCGTATGTCTGATAGCGAGGTAGGTTATACCATGGAAGTCACTCGTTTTATCGAGGTAACCACACAAGTCTCTATAACCACGAAGAATGTTCCCCATGGGATAAGCCTCTCAGTCTATCCAAAGACGGCCAAGGTTTCCTACAAGTGCCAGTTCCCGATGATCAACGACCCATCCGATAGGGTCAGTTTTTACATCGACTATGAGGATTTCGAGAAATCCATCACCGGTCGCTGCATAGCTAAGCCCTCGAGGATTCCAGAGGGGGTAATAGAATACTCGATTGAACCTGAGGTTTTTCAGTGTATGGAGGAGAGCGCTCGATGAGGACAGTAGCGGTTACGGGAGGAATCGGGAGTGGGAAATCCACAGTATGTTCTTACCTTAGAGGGCAAGGGATTCCGGTTTACGACTCGGACTCGGCGGCCAAGAGGCTTTATTATGAAGATGATTCGCTGCTGGACTCCATCGAGGAAGCCTTCGGGTGTTCTGTGAGGACCCCTGGGGGCGATCCTGATTTAAGGAGACTCGCTTCGATTGTGTTCTCTTTTCCTGAAAAGCTGGCGGTCCTTGAATCTTTGGTCCATCCGGTGGTCCTTGGGGATTTCAGGCGTTGGAAGGCCCTGCAAGCTTCTCTTATCGAAGAGACTGGGCCAAGTCAGAACTTTTTTGGCGGTGAACCTTTCTGCGTCATCGAGTCGGCGATCATTCTGGAGAAGCCGGAGTTCCTATCTGCCGTCGATGCCGTTGTCCTGGTTGATGCCCCTTTGCAGGATCGTTTGAGGCGGGCTTGCGAGAGGGATGGGGCTGATCCCGCGGACATAGTACGAAGGATGTCCTCTCAAAGGTTCGATCTTTCCAAAGTCGATGCTGTCATCCATAATTCCGGCACTAAGGAAGACCTTTTCAGAGAGGTCGTGAAGGTGTTCAAGGGATTGGATGGCGGAAAAAACAAGAATAATTATTAAATTTAACGAATATGAAAACAGATCTTACAAAAATCCTTTCGATAGCGGGCCAGCACGGCTTGTACCGCTATCTGGCCCAGGCGCGTGGTGGCGCCATAGTCGAGTCCCTGGAAGATAACAAGAGGACGGTGGTCAGCGCTAAAAACCGCATCACCACGCTTGCTGATATCTCTATCTACACTTCCGAAGGCGAGACAAAACTCAGGGAAGTGTTCCTGAAGATGAAAGATGCTCTTTCCGGTTCGCAGGCTCCTTCTTCCAAGGGCGATCCTGAGGATCTTAAAGCATTGTTTGAGAAGGCGTTACCCGATTACGACAGGGATCGTTTCTATGTTTCCCATATGCGGAAGGTCGTGGAATGGTATAGTGAGCTTGAGAAATTCGCCTCACTCGATTTCACGGATCCTGAAGAGGAGGAAACCGCTGAGGAAAAGGAGGCTGAGTAGTGCTTTCCTTACGGGTCATAACCTTAGGATGTTCAAAGAACACCGTTGACACAGAGCATCTTCTTGCCTGTCTTGACGGTAAATACGTCTTTTTGCCGGAAAGTGGTACAGATCCATGCGACATCCTTGTCATCAACACCTGCGGCTTCATCGGTGACGCCAAGGAGGAGTCCATCCAGGCTATCCTCTCCGCCGCTGAGAAGAAAAAGGCGGGTGAGGTAGGCAAGTTGTTTGTCTGTGGTTGCCTGTCCCAAAGGTATATGGCCCAACTCCCGGACCTTATTCCAGAAGTTGACGCATGGTTCGGCGCAAGGGATCTTAACCCTCTTGTGAAGGCGCTCGGAGGTTCAGTGGATGTGCGAAACTGCCGTCATAGGACTGATTCCCATGCTTATGCCTACCTCAAGATATCGGAGGGATGCGACAGGAGATGCGCCTATTGCGCCATACCAATGATAAGGGGGCCGCATCTGTCTGTCCCTATGGAGGATCTTGTCCAGGAGGCTTCAGCTCTGGCGAGGCAAGGTGTTAAAGAGTTGATACTCATAGCTCAGGACACGACTTTCTATGGTCTTGACCTGTATCACAAGCGGACTCTCGCTGAATTGATCAGGAGACTCTCCGCAATCAAAGGCATCGAATGGATCCGTATCCATTATTCCTATCCAGCTGACTTCCCCGAAGATGTCCTGGACGAAATGGCGAACAATCCAAAGGTTTGTCCTTATTTGGATATCCCCCTCCAACACATCTCTGATAAGGTCCTAGGTATGATGCGACGCCATGTCGATGGCGCATGGACCAGGGAACTGATCCGTAAGTTGAGAGAGAGAGTGCCCGGAGTTGTTTTGCGTACCACAATGATTGTCGGGCATCCGGGCGAAGGGAAACGGGATTTCGCCGAGCTTCTTGACTTTGTCCGCGAGGCTCATTTCGAAAGACTTGGAGCCTTCATGTATTCGGAAGAGGAAGGCACATACGGTGCCTTGAACTACAAGGACAGGATTCCCAAAAAGGAGAAGCGGGCAAGACTTGATGAGTTGATGAGAATCCAGGGTGAGATGTCCTTGGCTTTCAACAGGTCCCGTATAGGGACTGTCGAGAAAGTCCTTGTGGATGACTTCGCTGATGGTGTTCTCGTGTGCAGGAGTCGCTTTGAAAGTCCCGAGGTTGATGGGGAGATAATCGTTCCAATAGCATCCGATATTAATCCGGAAAGTCTTCTCGGCAAGTTTATTGAAGTAAAGATAACTGGCGCCGACGAGTATGACCTCGTCGCGGAGCCGTTGTTTTAGATATTTAAAGTTATGGAAAAGACTTCAACATTAAGGGGAATCGCTGTCGTGTCGCTTTTGCTGGCACTTGTCTCTTGCGCCCCTCAGGCATTTGTTATAAGACCGGAAATGCGTACCGCTTCCAAGTCTGGCCTGAATCTGGCCGGAAAGACCATGGGTGTGGTTTACCTCACTAGCGGAAATGAATCCGCTGACAGTTTCAACGCCTCTTTAGCTGAGGGCTTCGCGGCCAGGCTGGAAGAGGATTATTTTGGCGGTCACGAGGAGATCGGGCTATTCAAGATGCCATACGTGAAAGGGGATTACTCAGCTAAGGACACCTTGATCCACCTTGTGATGGAGTCCGGGAAAGACGTGATCTTCCTTTTTGACCGGCCCGAGCTTGGGGAACCTATTGTGGGACAGCCTCTTAAGGTCTCTGGAAAAGCGAGGCGTTCTCCTGATTCGGCCTATGTCTCTAATGTCGCGGTGACATTCGGCACGAAAGTGTATGTCTATGATTCGATGAATAAGGAGGACAAGGTCTTGGCTTACAATGGCAACAAGTCTCTTTCGACCGACGTGTACAGCGATGGATCATCCACAAAGGAGAGCATTTCGAAACGCTCCCTGGCAGCCATTCCGGATGTCGCATATAAAGCTGGTGGCCTTGCAGCCAACTCTTTCCTTTCCGGGTGGAAGCAGGATTCTTTCCTGGTGGTTTATTACGATGGCGCTGAGTCAGCCTGGAATAAGGGAGCGGAAGCTGCATATTCCTTCAAATGGGATAAGGCCATTACTGAATGGCTCACTCTCACAAAGTCCAAAAACGCTGAGAAACGCGCCTGCGCCGCCTATAATATCGCCCTCGGCTGCTTCATGTCAGGACTTCCTGACCTAGCCTTGGAGTGGCTGGACCGTTCTGACAAGGACATGCCTGTCAGCCTTTCCAAGGATTTGAGACGCAAGATTAAAGAATACACCGGCCGCTGATGATGGAAGAGTTTGATGTCATTGTGATCGGAGGGGGAATAACCGGTGCAGGAACCGCAAGGGACTGTGCCTTAAGGGGATTGAAGACCCTTCTTATCGAGAGAGATGACATCGCCACAGGAGCTACCGGACGAAATCACGGCCTTCTTCATAGTGGTGCCCGGTATGCTGTTACTGACAAGGAATCCGCGGCAGAGTGCATCAGTGAGAATATGATCCTGAAGAAAGTCGCCAGACATTGTGTGGACGACACTTCAGGACTTTTCATCACACTTCCTGAGGATGACCTCGGCTATCAGGATACTTTCGTCAAAGCTTGCCAAGCTGCGGGAATCAAAGCGGAAGTCATTGATCCTAAGGAGGCTTTGAAGCTAGAGCCTTCCGTTAATCCTGGGATTATCGGAGCGGTGAAAGTGCCCGATGGTTGTGTGGACCCATTCCGGCTTTGTTCCGCCAATATGGTGGATGCGAGACTCCATGGAGCCAAGATTCTGGTGCGTTCAGAGGTCGTTGGTATTATCCAGGAGGGGGATACTGTTGTGGGAGTGAGAGTCCTGGATAAAGTCTCAGGCCAAGTCACCCAATATCGAGCTAACGTCACAGTAAATGCCGCCGGAATCTGGGGGCATCATATCGCCTCGTTGGCCGGAATCAATGTCGGGATGTTCCCCGCCAAAGGAGCGTTGCTTATCTTCGCCCACAGGGTCAACGGTATGGTGATCAACCGTTGCCGCAAGCCTGCCAATGCTGATATCCTTGTTCCTGGAGATACTGTTTGTATTATAGGAACCACCTCTACCAGAGTCCCTTACGAAGAGTGTGATGATGTCAGGGTGACTCCGGATGAGGTTGATCTTCTGCTCTCCGAGGGAGCAAAACTCGCTCCTTGCCTGAATCATACGAGGATTCTCCGGGGGTATGCCGGCGTCCGTCCCTTGGTCTCGGCTGATAATGATCCGTCAGGCAGGAATATAAGTCGCGGTATTGTTTGTCTGGACCATGAGAAACGGGACGGTGTCAAAGGCTTTGTCACGATCACAGGTGGAAAACTGATGACCTATCGTTTGATGGCTCAGATAGCCACCGACATGGTTTGTGACAAACTGGGAGTTAAAGTCGGATGTGTGACCGCACGCAAGCCGCTGCCAGGATCTGAAGGAGGTGGCATTGAGAAGATAGCCAAGAAAATCTGGGAAGTCCCAACCATGGCCCAAAAGGCTTCTGTCGGGCGATTCGGTTCCAGAGCGGCTGTCCTAGGCTTCGATGACGATAATGCGGGAGTGGTTTGTGAGTGCGAGGAAGTGACTGTGGCTGAGGTAGATGCGGCAATCGGGCATCTTGAGGTCGGAAATCTTGTCGATCTCAGGCGAAGGACTCGTGTAGGTATGGGACCTTGTCAGGGAGAGCTTTGCGCTTGCCGTGCGGCTGGCCGTCTTGCCAAGGCTGACGGTTGTGTCTCAAAGGCCCGAGAGGATCTGAAATCTTTCATGCGAGAGAGGTGGAAGGGCATGTATCCCGTAGCGTGGGGTGAGACCCTCAGGGAGAGCGTTTACACCCAGTGGGTATATTCAGAAGTACTTGGATTGAACGAGAATAAATGAGGTTTGACACTATACTGATCGGAGGAGGGCTCTCCTCGCTTGTCTGCGGTATCAGGCTGCAGCGTTCCGGCCGGAGATGCCTCATCGTCTCGGCGGGCCAGAACGCCCTGCATTTCTCATCGGGCGCTTTCGGTCTTTTGGGAAAGCTTCCTGATGGAACGGAAGTCCAGGAACCGCTGAAAGCATTGAGCTTCCTGCCGGAGAATCACCCTTATTCGAAAATCGGGGTTGACAGAATCGCGGAATATGCTTCAATGGTCCCCGGCTTTTTTGATTCTTGTGGGTTAAAGCTTCATGGCACCCAAGGGACTGAGACAGACTTTCCTCACAATGGGTATAGACTGACTCCGATGGGGAGCCTGAAGCCCGCATGGCTTGCGATGGAAGATGTGACATTGATACCATCCCGAGATGATTTGAGATGGAGTAAGGCATTGATAGTCAATTTCCATGGCTTTTTGGATTTCAATGACGGATTCATAGCTGAGGGGCTTGGGAAGAAGGGAGTGAATTGCCGTGTCGAGACTGTCTCAATCGAAGATGTGGAGAGTCTTAGGGCGAACCCTACCGAGATGCGCTCAGTGGGTATAGCGAGGATGATGGCCAAGGAGAAGAATTGGAAAGAGTTTGGGGAGAGTGTCAGGAAACTCTTTAATGGAGAGGATCTGGTGATTGTCCCGGCTGTATTCGGCTTTAACAATGCTGTCATTGTGGAGTGGCTGCGTGAGATGATCCCCGCGGAGGTAATGTTCGTGGGCACCATGCCGCCTTCAGTCCCTGGAATCAGGGGGCAAATATTCTTGAAAAGGGCTTTCGAGGCGGTAGGAGGCACCTTCCTGGCTGGCGACACCGTTCTTGACCCATTGCTTGAGGATGGTCTTGTGAAAGGAGTGCACACAGCCAATCTAGGCTCTATCACTCTTACGGCGGACAACTATGTCCTAGCCAGTGGCAACCTGTTCGGGAAAGGCCTTGAGGCTACTCCGGATCGTGTTTTTGAGCCGGTTTTCGGTCTTGATACCGACTTCCCGTCTGACCGTGCCGAATGGTGCGACCAAGACTTCTTCGCTGAGCAGGGCTATGCCGCTTTTGGTGTGGTCTGCGACAATTCATTCAGGCCTTTTAAGGAAGGGAAAGCAGTTGACAATCTTTTCGTTATCGGTTCCGAGGTCGGCGGTTGTAACTCCCTCTATGAGGGAAGTGGTGCCGGAGTCGCGATAATGACAGCTTTAAGTGTGGCGGATAGCATAATATCGGGGGAATAGCCATGCAGGAAAAGAATGTCAGTTTCAACAATTTCGAGCAGTGCATCAAGTGCACGATCTGCACAGCATATTGCCCTGTCGTGGCGGTGAATCCTCACTATCCCGGACCCAAGCAAGGCGGTCCTGATGGTGAACGCTTACGCATTAAGAATAAGTTCTTTTTCGATGAGAACTTAAAGTATTGCATGAACTGCAAACGGTGCGAGGTCGCATGCCCTTCAGGAGTTAAGATAGCCGATCTTATCCACTCCGCCAGAAGACGTTATGGAAGGGATATCCCTGAACTTCGTGACCGCATTCTCGCCCACACTGATCTTATGGGAAAGTTGGCCCGTCCGGTCGCTCCGTTAGCTAATTGGCTGGTCGCCGCGAAACCGGTCAAGACGTTCATGGATGTCATGATGGACATTGAGAAGGAGAGGACTTTCCCAAAATACCAGAGAAGGGGCTTTATCAAGTGGTTCAAGAAAGAGGCCGCCGGTCTTCAAGACAAGTATTCAAAGAAAGTAGCCTTCTTCCATGGTTGTTCGACTGAGTTCCAGCACCCTGAAGTTGGGAGGGCTTTCGTTAGCGTGATGAATGCCATAGGTTATGGAGTCGAGCTTGTCGATGAGAAATGCTGCGGCGTCGCGATGATTTCGAATGCTCTTTGGGATTCAGCCAGGCGTCACGCTGAACACAATGTAAAGGTCTTAGGGAAAGCAGTTTCACGAGGGTTACCGGTTGTGGGAGTCTCATCAACTTGCGTTTTCACAATGCGGGATGAATATCCTGACGTCCTGGCCGTTGACAATTCCTCTGTAAGGGACAACATAACGATGGTTGAGAAGTTCATTTTCGAGCTTGTTGACTCTGGTGCTGTAAAACTGGTTTTCAAAGAAGACTATCGCGCCAGAATCGCATACCATGTGCCTTGTCATAATGAGAAGCTTGGTTGGGGAATATTCACCAAAGCATTGGTGGGCATGATCCCGGGTGTCTCCCTTACTGTCCTTGACAGCAATTGCTGCGGCATGGCTGGGACATATGGTTTCAAGAAAGAGAACTACAAGTATTCCCAAGAGATCGGGCGGCCGCTTTTCGAGCAGATCAGGTCGCTTTCCCCAGACTTTGTCTGCTGTGAGTGTGAGACTTGCAAGTGGCAGATTGAGATGTCAACCGGCTACACAGTGCTCAACCCGATAGTCATTCTTGCTGAGGCTCTTGATCTGGAAGCCACCGCTGCGGCTAATTCTTGAATCTTTTTATTAAATTCGCGGCCAAATAGGTGGGGCGATCCGCCGCGCCACGGGATTCGTCCCGGGGTGAGGAAAGTCCGGACAGGTCAGGGCACCTTGCTGGGGAAAGCCCAGGCGGGAGTAATCTCGGGCAGCCGTGACAGAAAACAACCGCCATCTTCGGGTGGTAAGGGTGAAAACGTGAGGCAAGAGCTCACGACGCGGGTCTGGCGACAGTCCGCGGGCACGGCACCAAGGCCTGCAAAACCAAATATACTGGCAGATGAGGGCTGCCCGTCCGATGCCAGGGGGTAGGTCGCGTAGATAAATGACGGATTTAAAAACAGAAACCGGCTTACGGCCCCACCTTTTTTCTTATTAATCTGACGTCATGCCATCTAAAAAGAAAGTGGAGAATATGTTCGATAGCATCGCTAACGACTATGACTCCTTGAATCATGTCTTGTCACTGTCGATAGACAAAATCTGGAGACGTAGGGCACTGAAGAAGATAGTGG
>JAEEGI010002734.1_pt1 | contig 42722 bp, 35 predicted proteins | sample 8958751 | NCBI WGS metagenome assembly JAEEGI01 (sample SAMN16246545, study PRJNA631951) | gut metagenome | biome: gut microbiome; feature: rumen; material: KS-attached | host: Bos | place: Iran: Karaj | collected 2018-10 | reverse complement strand
AACTTCCCTGACCATCGAAGGCGTTCGGATCGTGGTGGATGCCGGCTTGTGCCGGAAACCGGTCTTCGATTCCCGCACAGCACTCGAACATCTGGAGACCGTGCGGATCAGCCGGGACATGATGACGCAACGCACCGGACGCGCCGGCCGGGTGGCTCCCGGATGTTGCTGGCGGCTTTGGTCGCCGGCTGCCGAAACCCGGATGGCGGAACGGCGGATGCCGGAAATCCTGGAAGCGGATCTCGCACCCTTGGCCCTGCAGATCGCAGCCGCAGGCGAATCCCGTCCCGAGCGGCTTCCTTGGCTGACCCCGCCGCCCGCCCCGGCCCTTCGCTCCGCCCATACGCTGCTTCAGTCTTTGGGCGCCGTCAAGACCGACGGGCAGATCACCCCTTATGGCCGAAAAATGGCTGCGTTGCCCTGTCACCCCCGCATGGCGCAGATGCTGCTGGCCGCAGAAGACGATCGTCTGCAAGCCCTGGCGGCCGATGTGGCGGCGTTGCTGGAAGAAAAAGATCCGCTGGCTACCGGGATGGATGCTGGTATCGATTTGCGGATCAACGCCTTGCGGAATGCCCGTCGCAGCGGCCGTCCCGGCCCGTGGAACCAGTTGGCGCGTATCGCCACCCAGTATCGTGACATGGTCGGGGTAGCGGAAGACAACGGCCCGGTTTCTCCTTATGACATCGGCGCATTGGTAGCCGCTGCCTATCCGGAACGGATTGCCAAGGCGTGGAAGGAAGGTCACGGCCATTATTGTCTGGCCAGTGGTGACCTTGTTTCGCTCGACGGCGACAGCGTTCTGGCCGGTGCGGAGTGGCTGGCTGTCGCCAGCGTCCATACCCGCGGTGGCGGTGTCGGCCGGATCTTTCTGGCTGCGCCCGTCGCCGAATCCGACCTGAGAGCCCGCGCGCTTGAACGTGACCATGTGTTTTGGGACAGCAAGGCCGGAGCTGTCGTGGCCCGCCGGGAGTGGCGCATCGGCTGCCATCTGCTGTCGACCAGCCCGCTGACGGAAGGGTACAGGGAGGAAGCACTGCGCGTTTTGTGCGAAGCGGCCAGGAAGGAAGGCCGGTCCATGTTCGACTTTTCTCCGGAAGTGGAGAACCTGCAACGACGGATTGCGGCCGTTGCTACCTGGCATCCTGAGTTGGATCTTCCGGATCTCTCCACGGAATCAGTCCTGGAAAAAGCCTCCGGATGGCTGCCTCTCTATGCCGGCAAGGCCACATCGTCGGCGCAACTTCGGAAAATCGACTTGTGCGCGGTTCTTTGGGCTTTGCTGCCCTATGACTGCCAGCAGGCCGTCAGTCGGTTCGCGCCTACCCATGTCATCGTCCCGACAGGCAGCAACATCCGCCTGGAATACCGTCCCGGGGCGCAAGTGCCGGTCTTGCGGGTGCGGTTGCAGGAATGTTTCGGTCTGCTGGATACGCCTTGCGTGGATGACGGTCGAAGACCTGTGCTGATGGAACTGCTGTCACCTGGCTATAAACCGGTGCAGTTGACCAGCGACTTGCGGAGCTTCTGGAGCGGGGCCTATTTTGAAGTCCGCAAGGAACTGCGCCGCCGCTATCCCAAGCATGCGTGGCCGGATGATCCGCTGGCCGCCCGGCCGGTCCGTGGAGTAAAGAAATAATTTGTTATATTTGCCCTCAAATCCTAGATTTGAAAACATGAAACGTATCATTGCTTTCCTGGCTGCGCTTTCCCTGGTGGTGGGCGCTGCCGCCGATGAAGGTATGTGGCTGCTGCCGCTGATCCAACAAATGAACAAGAAAGACCTGAAGGCCGCCGGCTGCAAGTTGACGCCGCAGGAGATTTATTCCATCAACAAGTCGTCCCTGAAAGACGCGATCGTCCAGTTCGGCGGAGGCTGTACCGGTGAGATCATCTCCAACCAGGGTCTGCTGGTAACCAACCACCACTGCGGATATGGCAGTATCCAGGGCCTTTCCACCGACGAGCACAACTACTTGATGGAAGGCTATTGGGCCAACGAACGCGCCGAGGAGATTCCCGTCCCGGGCCTGGGTGTCACTTTCCTGGTATCGATGGAGGATGTCACGGCCCAGGTCGAATCTGCTGAAAAGCCGGATGAAGTGAGGAAGCAGTTGATTGACGATGCCGTCGCCAAGAATGCGGGCAGCCGCGCCGTGGTCACGGGCTTTTACAACAACAATGTGTACTACCTGATTGTTTATCGCACCTATACCGACGTCCGCTTTGTTGCCGCTCCGCCGGCTACGATGGGCAAGTTCGGTGGCGAAACCGACAACTGGATGTGGCCCCGCCACACCTGCGATTTCTCGATGTTCCGCGTCTATGCCAACAAGGATAATCTCCCCGCTGAATACAGCCTCGACAACGTTCCTTACCGTCCCGCCAAGAGCCTGAAGATTTCCCTCAAAGGCCCGCAGGAGAACGACTACGCCATGATCATGGGTTATCCCGGCCGCACGCAGCGCTACCAGACCGCCGAGCAGCTGAAACAGATGATCGCTGGCAACCGCATCGCCATCGACGCCCGCACCGTCCGTCAGGATATCATGTGGGATGCGATGTGCGCTGACCCTTCCGTGCAGCTGAAGTATGCCAGCAAGTATGCCGGCAGCGCCAATGGATGGAAGAAGTGGCAGGGTGAGGAGCTCGCGTTCAAGAACCTTGGCATCATCGAGCGCGAGGAGCAGAAGGAAGCCGCGTTGAAAGCTTGGATTGAGGCCGATCCCGCCCGCAAGGCGAAATATGGCACGCCCATCGAAGACATCGCCGCCTACGTGCAGAAGAATGCCGCCGACAGCCGCGCCGTGAGCCTGATTACGGAGGCTCCGTACCGGATTGAACTGGTAGGCTTGTTCGGCAACTTGATGAGTACTTATTCCCGTGAACTGCAGCGCGGAGTGGACGATGAAACAGCCTTGAACAACGCGAAGAAACGGATCCAGCGCACGTATCGCGACTATGTCGTGGACCTTGACCGCAAGGAAGCGGTCGCCCTGCTGGACTTCTACCGCAAGAATGCCAAAGCCGAAGATTTCCCGGAGATTCCGGAGCAGGATTTCGCAACGATGGATCTTGCCGCCTATGTGGCAGACCTCTTCGACAAGACGATGTTCACCGATTATGACAAGGTAGCGGCCGCTTCGAAAGACGAAATCTTCGCCGATCCCGCCGCCGGTCTCTATTACGCGATCATGGGTAAACTGACGCCGCACTACAACGCGATGTATGCCAGCGACGCGGCGGCTTATGACAATGCCCGCAAGAACTTCGCCGCCGCCCTCATGGAGTGGCAGAAAGGCCAGGCCATGTATCCTGACGCCAACTCCACGATGCGTCTGACCTACGGCCATGTGCTTCCGTACTCGCCCAAAGATGGCCTGAAGTACTTGCACTACACCACGCTCAAGGGAGTCATGGAGAAAGAGGATCCCACCAATCCGGAATTCATCGTGCCGGCCAAAGTCAAGCAACTCTATGAAGCCGGCGACTTTGGCCGCTGGGCCGATGCCGACGGCACGCTGCACACCTGCTTCCTTACCAACAATGACATCACGGGCGGCAACTCCGGCTCACCGGTACTCGATGCCAAGGGCAACCTCATTGGCCTGGCCTTCGACGGCAACTGGGAGAGCATGAGCTCTGACGTGATGTTCGAACCCGACCTGCAGCGCTGCATCTGCGTGGATATCCGCTATGTCCTCTGGATGGTGGAGAAGTATGGCGGCGCCACCAACCTCATCAACGAACTCACCTACGTGAAGTAGCCGATGGGAAAAGCAAAATGGATAGCCGGTTTTCTCGGCTGGGTCTCCTTCGGTCCCATCGGGGCTTTGCTGGGATTCCTGGCCGGGACTGTCCTGGATGCCCAGATTGATGTCTTCAAGCGGATGACCGGCTTCGGGGAATCCTCCCCGGAGACCGGCGCTCCGCGTTCGACGACAGGACGCGGCTATTCCCCGGGAGAGCAGCGCAACAGCTTTATGGTCAGCTTGCTCGTGCTCTCCTCGGCCGTTATCAAAGCCGACGGCCAGATTCGTCAGGCGGAACTTGACCATGTCCGTCGCTTCATCCGCCAGAATTTCGGCGAGAGTGCCGTCCCTCAGGCGATGCAGATCCTCGACGGACTGAACCGCCAGCAAGTCAATATCTATGAGGTCGGCACGCAGATTGCCGACAACATGAACTACTCCCAGCGCCTGCAGCTTTTCCACTATCTGGTACAGATCGCTACGGCCGACGGAGAGTTCACCGCTTCAGAGAAAAGCGTACTGGAGGCGATTGCCGGCGCAGTGCGGCTCAGTTCTTCCGATGCCGCCTCCGTCATCGCCATGTTCTACAAAGATGCTGAATCCGCTTATGCCGTGCTGGAGATTTCTCCTTCCGCCACGGACGACGAGGTGAAGAGCGCCTACCGGCGGATGGCGATGAAGAACCACCCCGACAAAGTGGCGACCCTGGGCCCGGAGGTCCAGAAAGCCGCCGCAGAAAAATTCCGCAAGATTCAGGAAGCCTACGAAACCATCAAGCGGGAGCGCGGGATGAGTTGAGTGCCTACTTCTGGTCAATCAAAGGTTTGAGGAAATCGACGATCCGGTCGAGCCAGGTGTAGCTGCCTGTGCCGGGTGAAGCGGTCTGCTGGAAGCAGTGCTCGCGGGTGGCGAGCGTGTGCAGTTCGGCCGGGATGCCCATGGCACGCAGCTTTTCCCATACCTTCACAGAGTTCATGGCGGCATAGCCGTCGGCATCTCCGTGGATCAGCAGCATGGGAGCCGTATCGGGATCGAACGAAAATTCCGGGGCCAGGACGGCGGAATCGTCATTGCCCCCCGTCGTGTTATAGCCGTTCATTCCGTCGGTCAGCGCATACGCCGGATAGATGCCGATGCCCCACTGGACGCGGCAGGAGAGAGTGTCGATGTCATCGACGGGCAGATAGCTCCGGTGCCGGGATGAGGTGACGCCCATCAGGGTCAGATGCCCGCCAGCCGACGAACCCATGATTCCGATCTGTTCAGGGTTGAGGCCGCGGGCTGCCGCCTCGCTCCGGACCACGCGGACAGCGCGCTGCAGGTCCTGCCAGGCACTGGTGTGTTTGGCCAGCCCTTCAGGCCTGGGCGTACGGTATTTCATCGTGACGACGGTGATGCCTAGCTCATTCAGGTATCGGCGAGCCGGGGCCACCTCAAATCCGTCCGGTCCGTTTCCTACATAAGCCCCACCGGAATAGATAATCTGAATGGCATTGCTCGTACGTTCTTTGGGGATGAACCATTCGAGGTAAGGGGAACACTGCTTCTCCTGGAAATCCGGGGTCTTGCCTTCCGGCCAGAGTGCTTCCTTGTCGTACCAGACTTTGTGGATATTGTCCTGTGAGCGATCCATGAGGGCGACTTCCGGATCGACCGGCCCCAGGAAACCCATCTGCGTCATGAATTCGATGCCGCGCTCCAAGCCGAAGGCTCCGTGCCCCCGGTAGGGATACAAGTGTAGTTCGGCGGGGATGCCCATTCTTCTCAATTGCCTGTAAAACAGTGTGGAACCATTCGGTGAGTAGGGGTCCAGTTCTCCGTGATGCAGGCTGATGGGGCAAGTCTTGGCGTCGAAAGGAAAGACGGCGCTCAGCATCACGTCGGGGCCGTAGCCGTCCCGGGTAGCCGGGATGCCGGTTTCCCCATCGGTGGTCGCGTAGGCTGGGGCATGGACGATGGCCCAGTTAATGTGGCAGGGAATCGTATCAAGATCGTCCACGGGCCCATAGGTTTGGGTCAGGGATCCTGTAGCCAGCAACAAGGCCAGGTGGGATCCGGCCGACATGGAAATCACGCCGATCTTTTCCGGGTTGAATCCGCGGCGGGCCGCTTCGCTCCGGACGAGCCTGACCGCCCGCTGACCGTCTTCCCAGGCTGTCTGGTAAATGGGAAGGCCCATGGGCCGTGGCGTCCGGTACACGAAGTTGACGCACTGGATGCCCCGCTTCGTGAGTTCTTCCTGCCAGTATCGGATGAGTCCTACATCGCAGCAGTTCTGGTAGGAACCGCCCGAGATGAGGATCATGCAGACATCTTTTTTTACCGCGGCTTCGGGCGCAGGAAACCAATCCAGATAGGGGATACGGGAAGCGTCGGGATTGAATCCGGGCGCCTCGACCTCATCTGTCATTGCAGCGATCTGGAAGGATTGCCTATCCGGCATCCGGTCTTCCGGCCAGAGGTATTCCCGTTGCTGCGAGGCCGCTGTCAGGCAATACAGCAGGGAACAGAGAACAAACAGGCGTTTCATGGCTTGACAAGTAATTGATCAAATTTAGTGAAAATCCCTGAAAAATGACTATATTGCATTGTTTATTTCCGATTTGATCCGTATGAAAAAGTTAATCATTCCCACGCTTTTGCTCCTGCTTAACCTCTTGATGGCACAGGCTCAGGAGGTGATGGTTTCTGAGGCCCGTTTCTGCAAGGGAGACGATCCTGCTTACCAGAAAGCCGGGTTCGATGACAGTTCCTGGCAAGTGCTCTCCCTGGAGAAAGACTGGGTGCAGCAAGGCGTCCGGAATCCGGACAGTTACGCCTGGTATCGCATCCATGTGGTCATCCCTTCGTCCTTGAAAAAAGGTTCGACCGACCTCGTGCTGTTGGATCTGGGTCCGATCGACGATACGGACGAGACCTGGCTGAACGGCCATTTCGTGGGTAAATCAGGTTCCAATCCGGACGATCCGGAAGGGTATGTAAGCAAATGGAATACGCCCCGGCGCTACCTGGTCGATCCCAAGACGGTCCGGTGGGACAAGGAGAACGTGATTGCCGTCCGTGTCTATAACGGCGGCGATCCCGGCGGATTCTTCGAACGTCCGGTCCGTATCGGAAAACCTGCAGTGAACGATTTCGTGTCCTTGTCGCTGACCGGTGAAAAAGATGCCTGCCGGCTGGTACTCAAGGCCGCGGTCAAGACTTCCGGCATCGTGGAAATGAAAGTCACAAATCCTCTGACAGCAGAGTCGGGTCTTGCCCAGATGCGTCCTGTCCGGCTTTCGCCGAAGCAGGAGACCGTCCTTTCCTGGCCGGTGGAGGAACAGCAACTTGTTTCAGTGACTTATCGGGATGAGAAATACGGCGGTGTGCTTTCTGCCAGCTACGCGGCCCCCTATATCCTAACACCTCCCGCACCGGTCACGCCGCGCTACAACGGTCCGCTGGTGTTCGGGGTACGCCCCGGTTCTCCGATTATCTTCCGCTTGGCATTCTCGGGTGAACGGCCGATGAAGTATGCCGTGGAAGGGCTTCCTGACGGTGTCTCGCTTGATCCTTCGAAGGGCGTGCTGAGCGGTAGTGTCGCTGAGAAAGGCGACTATCCGCTGGTGCTGGTGGCGACCAATGCCCACGGTGAAGCCCGGCAGGCATTCACGTTGAAAGTGGGCGACAAGATCGCTTTGACCCCGCCCATGGGCTGGAATTCCTGGAACTGCTGGGGCCTGAGTGTCTCACAGGAAAAGGTGATGTCCTCGGCCGCCGCACTCATCAACCGAGGGCTGGCGGACTATGGTTATTCCTACATCAATGTCGATGACGCCTGGGAGGCGGAGGAACGGGCGGCTGACGGCAGTATCGTCTGCAATGAGAAATTCCCCGACATGAAGGGCCTGGGCGATTGGCTGCATGCAAACGGCCTTAAACTGGGTATTTATTCAAGTCCCGGCGACCGCACTTGCGGTGGCTATCTGGGCACACTGGGCCATGAACAGCAGGATGCCGAGACTTGGAATGCGTGGGGCGTGGACTATCTGAAATACGACTGGTGCGGCTACAGCAAGGTATTCAACGCCCAGGCTGACCGATCGACAGCCGCCTATGTGCGTCCGTATCTGAAGATGCAGGAGTATCTCCGCCAGCAGCCGCGCGACATCTTCTATTCGCTTTGTCAGTATGGCATGGCCAACGTGTGGACCTGGGGCCATGCGGTGGATGCCAACTCGTGGCGCACCACCGGCGATATCACCGATACCTGGCAGTCGCTCTACAACATCGGCTTCGAGCGGCAGACGAAACTCTATCCTTACGCCGGCCCCGGTCATTGGAACGACCCGGACATGCTGGTGGTAGGCAAGGTCGGTTGGAGCGACCATCTCCGCGACAGCCGTCTTACTCCGGACGAACAGTACACCCACATTACGCTATGGTCGCTGCTTGCCGCCAACATGCTCATCGGCTGTGACATTGCCCAGATCGACGACTTTACCTTCAACCTTCTTTGCAACAACGAAGTGAACGCGGTCAACCAGGATATCCTGGGTATCCAGGCCCATCGCGACAGCGATCAGGACGGCATCCAGATCTGGAGCCGCCCCCTGGCTGACGGCTGCATCGCCATCGGCATCTTCAATCTCAATGAAGACCCTGTCCCGGTGAATCTCACGGAAGCGTTGGCCCGGATGCACTTGATTGCTCCGCCCACGGTTCGTGACCTCTGGCGTCAAGAGGATATCCCGGCCACTACCTATGTCATTCCTTCTCATGGTGTACGATTCATCAAATTGTGTCCCTGCCTCTAGTCATTCGGAAGACTTTGCGACACTGTTGATGGATCTGTATGGAAGATATTTTTTAAAGATATGAAAAAGTTTTTTGTTCTCTTTACGTTGCTCGCAATGGTTTTTTGCGGCAACAGCGCATGGGCGCAAGTGGCGGAATCGCCGGAATGGGCTTCCAAGATCAAAGCCGAAGGACTGGGCCATTCCCAGATTGAAGAACTCTCCCAGTATCTGACCGATCTTGTCGGTTCCCGGCTCACGGCCTCCCTGCAGAAGCGCCGTGCCGATTCTCTCGTGATCGTCAAGCTCAAGGAACTGGGCTTTTCCAATCCCCGCGCAGCGTTTGCCATGGAGTTTACCCGCGGTGGATGGGATGTGGTCAAGACCTATGCGGCCATGACTACGCCTTACTACTGCGCTTTCTCCGTCAATCCCCGGGCCTGGTCGGGCAGCACCGACGGTCTGGTGAAAGGGGAGTGCATGGTCTTCGATGTCAAGACCAAGGAAGATCTGGAAAAATACCGGGGCCAGGTGGCCGGCAAGATCCTGGTGATTCCTTCCACCCAGACGAATGAGCTCAATTTCAAGCCGCTGGCTTCCCGCTATGATGAAGAGCAGCTGCAAGCGCTGACGGAAGACAACCGGGCGAATGCGCGTCCCCGTTATGGACGGATGAATTTTGACTTCCGGGCCCTGATGGAACTGCGCCAGCAGATGGCCGATTTCTATCGGGCTGAAAAGCCGCTCTGCATTGTAAACGCCAGTGGCTCGTACAATATTCCGGGCAGTTCGGGTGTCAACTACAAGGCGGGCGATCCCGAGCCGGTCCCCGAACTCGGGATGCCGATTGAAGACCATGGCCGTATCGTCCGTCTGATCGAACGCGGGCAGAAAGTCGAGATGGAGCTGGAACTCCTCAACAAATTCACCGATGAAAAGGAGGTCCACAACATCTACGCGGAGATTCCGGGTACTGATCCGAAACTCAAGGACGAGATCATCCTGCTAGGCGGTCACTTCGACTCCTGGCATGGTGGCACCGGCGCTGCTGACAACGCTTCCGGCTGCATCGTCATGATCGAAGCCATGCGCATCCTCAAAGAATTGGGCTTCAAACCCAAGCGGACCATCCGTCTGGCTCTTTGGGGTGGGGAAGAACAGGGCCTCTATGGCTCGAGAGGTTATCTGGAACAGTACCTCCAGAAGGGGGACAAGAAACTGCCCGGATTCGACAAGTTCGCCCTTTATCTCAATATGGATAACGGTTCCGGTCGCTTCCGTGGCATCTATCTGGAGCGCAACGACGCGGCGTTCCCCTTCTTCGAAGTTTGGATGAAGGCCATCGAATCGCTGGGATTCAAGTATCTCTCGCCGCGCACGACCGGCGGTACCGACCATCAGACCTTCACCCGCCTGGGCCTTCCTGCCTACCAGTTCATTCAGGATGAGTTGGAATACGGCCGGACCTACCACACCATCATGGACACCTATGAGCGTCTGTCGCTGAGCGACCTTCGGGTGGATGCCACCATTGTCGCCTGGCTTGCCGCTTGCGCGGCCAACGATCCTGGCCGGATTCCTGTTTATCCCGTGACTGAAAGGATGCCCCGGTAATCCATGAGGAGGGCCGATCATAAGCGTCGCCGGCATTCCTGGGACGTCCGTTTGCGCGCGTTTTCCATCTGGCAGAACCTGGGCTTCCTGCCTTGGCGGAAGCCCAGGAAGCCCGGATCGGGAGTCGGAAATAAAGAATCTGGCGACTTCTACAAAGGAGCTTTCGACAGCATTCCGTTTCTGAATGATGATGCCAAGCGGACTTTCCAGCATCTGCTGTTGCGTCCCGGCTACATGATCCGCGATTACATCCGGGGAAACCACGACCGGTATCTGGCCCCGCTGACCTCGCTCATCATCTTCTATGCCTTTTTTGCCCTGATTGCTGCGTTGCTCCAGCCTGTGCAGCACCGGAACCGGCTCCCTGTCGAAGTCCTGCCGGAAATGGCACAGGATTCAGCGGCCGTGGAACACGAGTTGACACAGATTAGTCAGAGCATTGTTCAGATTGTCTGGCGAGGATACCTCTATCTTCATCTGGACCAGCATCCTGAAGCAGTCAAGACGCAGCGCCAGTCTGCCCTGGCCGCCTTGGAAGGCACGTTGCGCAGTCAGGGAATTCCGCTTTTTATCGGGGAGTTCCTTTTCCTCTGGTTGGCAATGTCCCTGGCTCTACGACGTCAAAAGATCGGAATGTCTGCCTGTGCCGCCGCATCGGCCTACGTGCTTTGCCAGTTCAGCTTTTTCATGCTCTTTGCCGTTGTGCTGACTTGGGGGAGGAGTTCTTCCATCAGTGTCTTGCTGATGTTGGCTCTGTTATTATGGGATTATCGCCAGTGGCTGAACCTCGGCTGGAAGAAAAGCATTCATCTGACCTTGCGCACCGGTGTTATTTATGGACTCATTTATGGCATGGTCATTTTGTTGATCAGCGCCCTGGTTTTGCTCTTAGCCTTAATCAAAGTCAGAACTTAGTTTATGCAGAATGATTGCTCCATGAAAGACAACACGGATCCGATCCTCGTGTCATTATCTGATTATCAGCTTGATGGAGAAGGCTATACTGCGGAAAGTTATGTCCTGAAAAGCGATCCGTCCGTCATGATCAAGCTATTCTTCCCCGGGAAGATCAATCAGGCTTTCGATGAGCTCCGGATGGCTCGCAAGGTTTATCAATCGGGTATTCCGACACCGGAGCCCGGTGACCTCGTGACAACGGAAGACGGCCGCATGGGTATCCGTTTCCGCCGGATCATCGGCAAGAAATCCTATTCACGTGCTACGGGGGACAATCCGGACGACGTACAACGCTACGCGACGGAGTTTGCCGAAATGTGCAAGATCCTGCACGCCGTACACCTCGATACATCTCAGTTCGAGAACGTAAAAGACCGCTATCTCCGTCTGCTAGAGGAGAATCCTTTCTTCACGACCGTGGAAAAAGACAAGATCGCCCGCTTCATCTTCGATGCTCCGGAGTCCGATACCGCCATTCACGGAGACCTCCAGTACAGCAATGCCATCTTTACGGAAGACGCGCGGTATTTCATCGACTTGGGTGACTTCTGTTACGGATACAATCTGTTCGATGTGGCGATGGTCTATCTCTGTGGCAATCTCAGTTCCGAGGAATTTATCCGCGAGGCCTACCACATGTCCAAAGCGGTATCACAGCAATTCTGGGCGTACTTTGCCGCAGCTTATTTCGGCAGCGACCGTCCGCTTCGTTCCATCGAAGAGGAAATCCGTCCGTTTGCAGGAGTCAAAACCCTGATTATCGAGCGGGAGACCCGTTGCCCGATGCCCGAGTTCCGGGCTGCCCTTTCATCAATCCTGTAGCTCGTTCTCCGTGGCCTTATTCTTGCAGCATATAGGCCGCGATGCATTTGACGGTAAAAATAGTCTTCGTTCTCCTTTCCATGCTGTCTTTTGTCATGCCGGCGGCTGCACAGAAGGCAGTTTTGTCAGGCTATGTGAAGGAGGCTTCGAGTGGAGAACCGCTCATCGGGGCGGTGGTCTTTACGGAAGACCTGTCTGCTGGCGTTTCGACCAACAATTATGGTTTTTACTCGCTGCAGATCGACCGGAAAGAACAAGTGATCAAGTGCTCTTATGCCGGCTATGTGACTGCAGAGGTAAAAATCAACCCCAAGGCTTCACTCAAATACGATTTCTCGCTGGAAGAGGACCATGTGATGCTCGAAGCGGCCAAGGTGTTTTCCAAGAGCAAACGGGAGCAGTTGACCCTGCCGCAACTTGGGAAAGAGACTGTATCCGGTGAGGTCATCCGCAAGTTGCCAGCGTTGATGGGGGAGGCCGATGTAATCCGGGTGATCCAGATGATGCCCGGTGTGCAGACGCCAAGTGAGGGTTCTACCGGATTCAGCGTGCGCGGCGGCGGCATCGACCAGAATCTCGTGCTGATGGACGGCGCACCGCTCTACAATTCCGGCCATTTCCTCGGCTTTATGTCGATGTTCAACGGGGATGTCGTCAAAAACGCGCAGTTGTATAAAGGTGATTTTCCCGCCAATTTCGGCGGGCGTCTCTCCTCCGTGCTCGACGTCAGCACGCGTGACGGCAACAACAGTCAGTTCAAAGGAGATTTTTCGATCGGTCTGATCACGTCCAAATTGGCCATCGAAGGACCTGTCGTCAAGGACAAGCTGTCCTTTATGCTCGCTGCCCGAAGGACCTATATGGACATCTTCTTCCCGCTTTTCGGGGAGAAGATTCCCAAGAACACCCAGATGTACTTTTATGACCTTAACGGTAAGATCAGCTGGGTAGCGGGGGAGAAGGACCGCGTTTACCTGAGCGCTTTCAGCGGGAAGGACGTATTCGGCATGTCGATGGAAGACTTCGACCTCGACTTGATGAAGTTCAGCTTCGCGAACAATACCCAGACGCTGCACTGGAGCCACGAATTCTCGCCCAAGGTGTTCTTCAACACGTCCTTGTACAATTCCCGCTACAAGGCCGGTCTGGACTGCGATATGACCAGTACGAGTTTCAATTACCTGACCGGCATCGGTGAAACAGGGCTGAAGGCGGGCATCACCTGGTACATCAACCCGAACAATACGGTCAAGGCCGGCATTCAGGCCGCCTATTTCCGGATGGATCCCGGCGATGTCACCCCTTCGGATGAAGAATCCATCGTCCAGGCGTTGCATATGCCGCAAAGCTATGGCGTGATGCCATCGGTGTATGCCCAGAACGAGCAGAAGATCGGTAAATTGACGCTTCGTTACGGGTTCCGGCTGGCTTCGTTCTCGACGCTCGGGGAGGCCGACCAACACTACTATGACCCCAAGACGCACGAACAGACCAAGACCGAGCATTTCGACAAAGGGAAGCCGATCAAAACCGACATCGGTTTCGAGCCGCGCATCTCGGCATCGCTCTCCGTCAGTCCTGATTTCTCGCTGAAGGCGGCGTACTCCCGTTCCTTCCAGTATATCCAACAGGTGCCCATCAGCATTTCCGGCAACCCGGTCGATGCCTGGTTCATGGCCTCGCCGAATATTGAGCCGCAGTGTTCCGACCAGTTCTCGGCCGGTCTCAATGCCTTGTTTGTCAACCAGGCGTTGGAGTTGTCCGCGGAGGTTTTCTACAAGAACAACAAGAACACGATGGATTTCAAGGAGAATCCCGGTTTCGTGTTCGACGATGCGGAGCGGGAAAAACTACTGCGCTTCGGCTCCTCGTATTCCTTCGGTACGGAACTCATGCTCCGCTACGATTTCGACCGTTTTGGCGGCTGGGTGTCCTATACCTGGTCCCGGGCCATCTACGATATTCCCGAACTGAATGGCGGAAAGCCGTATCGCTCACCCCTGAACCACGAACATTCCATCAATTTCGTGCTTTCCTACGACTTCACACGCCGGGTTTCCGTATCGGCAGACTGGGTGTTCTACAGCGGCGCTCCCACTACCTTCCCGAATGGCCGTTTCGTTTACGGGGGCTCCTACGCAAATATCTATTCGTACCGGAACGAAGATTCCTTGCCCGACTATCATCGGATGGATCTTTCCCTGACGCTGAAAAGCAAGCGGAGAGCGGCGGGAAAGCCTTGGGGCAGCGAATGGAACTTCTCGTTCTACAACGCCTATTCCCGGCATAACGCCTGGTCGCTGGCCTTCCTCTATAGCAAAAAAGAGGAGCGGCCCCTGGCTATGAAAGTCTATCTGTTCACCATCATTCCGTCAGTATCCTACAATGTCTATTTCTAAGCATAGATTCTTGCCAGCGCTTGTCTGTCTCTGCATCTTCATGCTTTCGGGTTGCAGTGAGGAGGTGGATGTCCACACGCGGAGCATGGACCGGGCTTATCTGGTGGTTGAGGCGATGCTGACCGACCGCGCCGACCGGCCGCAGACCGTGCTGCTGACGGAATCCATCGATTATTTCGAGGAGGAACAGCCTCCCGTGGTTTCGGGTGCTGTTGTGTCTGTCAGTGACGGGAAGGAAACCTACCGTTATACGGAGTCCCCGTCAGGAAGTGGCTGCTATGTCGGCCCGGAAGGTTTCCACGGTGCGCCCGGCAACACCTACACGCTGTCGATCGATGCGGTCGTCGGCGGAAAACGCAACCATTATGAGGCGGTTTCCACGATGGAGGAACCGGGGTTCGAAGTCCAGGCGGTGGACTACATGTACTTGGGCGCGACGAATCCGCAGGCGGACAGTCTGTGGACTGTAGCTATTTGGGGGCAGGACCGCCCTGAAACAAACTATTATTATGTCAGCGCACAGTTGAATGAAGCCGTTTTCCCGCTCGGGCTGTCCCTGGTGATGGACGATAAATATTTCAACGGGCAGAAAGTCGTCTGTTTCCCGATCACTACGCTCTACCAGACAGCAGGGACCCGCCGGCAATACGGCGATTGCGGCAAGTATCTGGAAGTGGGAGATGTGTTTACGCTGAACGTTTATTCGGTTCCGAAAGCGTATTATACGTTCTATATGGGTTTTGTCTCCAGCAGCGTCGGCGCTGCCATTCCGATGCTGCAGTCCCAGCCGGCCAACTGTCCTACCAACGTGACAGGCGGTGATGCCGTAGGCTTCTTTGTGGCCTGTTCGTCCTCTTCGGCGAGCGTGCTCATCGACGACCCTTTCCGGCCGTTCTACAAGAAAGCGTTCGGTGGATTTACTCCTTCTTTTTAGCCTCCCGCGCTGCTTTCCTTGCTGCCTTTGCGCGCTCTTTTTCCTCTTTCTTGGCCTTTGCCCGCTGTTCGTTCACATATTGGGCCGATTTGGTGGTGATGATGATTACGCCGCAGGCGCCACGGACGCCGTAGATCGAGGATGAGCCGTCTTTGAGGACATCTACGGAATAGACATCCCGGGGATTGATGGCGCTCAGGTCCGATTCGGTTCCGTCGACGATGATGAGCGGCTCGGTGCTGGCGTTAATGGAATTGTTGCCCCTGATCTGAATCTTGTTGTTGGGAGATACCGATACACCGGGGACGCGTCCGCGGAGATAGTCGTACATATTGCTGTAGGAGGCTATCTCATTTTCTTCCGGCTTGAGCGAGGACACGGAATACGTCAGGTCATCCTTATTTACAGTGCCATAGCCCATTTCGACAGACGTGTCGCCCTCCGGAATGGCGACCGTGTGCGAGGATCCGCAGGAAGTCAGGAAAGGCGTGGAGACAATCGTCAGAATGCATAAAACGGAAAAGAATCGGTTGTTCATGGCTGTCAGGATCATTGGGATTAATTTACAAAGATAGTCTTTTTCATGACAGACTGAAATCCACGACGATCGTTGCAATTAGGAAGTACAGTTCTTAATTTTTTTAAATTTTTACAAAGTATAGTTTGAAATGTTGGTAGTCAAATAAAACTGGTTATAGCGGGCAAGGTCTGATTTCATATGGCAGATCTTGCCCGGCGAAACGCGGTTGTGGCTATCTGAAATAGCGATAGATTGGGCAAGGTGTCGGTCATGAAATGAGACCTTGCCCACTGTTGGCAGAGAATGACGGGATTGTGCTCGCCCTAAAGGGCTGCGCATTCCCGTGGGGAATCTTTCTTTTGCCGGAGAGTTGAGAATCAGGAACTTGCAGTTCCTGTCTTTTTTTGTATGCATGCCGTCGAGAAAGCGAGCTTTCTCTCCTGCACGCACACAAAAAAATCAGAAGTCCGGCAGCCGGACTTCTGATTCTCAACTCTCCGTGATTCCGCCGGGATTCGAACCCGGGACCCACAGCTTAGAAGGCTGTTGCTCTATCCAGCTGAGCTACGGAACCAGTCCCTCAATGCAATGAGGGTGCAAATTTAGCGCTTTTGGGCGATTCGGCAAAAATAATTACTCGATGTCCTTGAAGGCGTAGGGGGCATAGTGGTAGCCGCGGGCGTCGTAGATCGGGAGAAGGCCGCCTACGATGCGATCGACGAAGTCGTCGTATTCGGTGCGGCCTTCGGGGTTCCAGGCGATTTCGGCCAGAGCGGCCATACGTGGCAGCACCATATGCTGGACGTGGTCAAACGTGGCCACGTATTCCGTCCACATGTTGGCCTGGATGCCCTTGATGTGGGCCTTCTCATTCTCGTTGAGCTGGTCGTAGGGATCGAATGCATAGCACTTGCGTAGCGGCAGGTTGCCGCCAATGCCGAGCGGCTCTTCGTTGCCTTTCGGGTCGCCCGTCTGGTAGTAGTCGAAATAGAAGTGGCTGTTGGGGGTCATGACCACGTCGTTGCCCATCTTGGCCGCCGCGATGCCGCCCTGGGCACCGCGCCACGACATGACCGTTGCACTCTGCGACACGCCGCCGTCGAGAATCTCATCCCAGCCGATGATCTTGCGGCCTTTGTCGGCCAGGTACTTTTCGACCGTCGTGATGAGGTAGCTCTGCAACTCGGCTTCACGGGTGAAGCCCTTCTCCTTCATGAGCGCCTGGCATTTCGGGCATTTCTCCCATTCGTCGCGCGGGGCTTCGTCACCACCGATATGAATGTATTCAGACGGGAAGATGTCGCAGATTTCGTCGAGCACGTTCTCAAGGAAGGTTACCGTCTTGGGATTGCCGGCGCAGAAGACTTCGGGGAATACGCCCCAGGTCGTCTGAACCTTATAGGGATACTTGGCGCCCCGGCAGCCCAGTTCGGGATAGCTGGCCAGCGCGGCGGAAGCATGTCCGGGCATCTCGATTTCCGGAATGACGGTGATAAACCGCTCGGCAGCGTATTTCACAACTTCGCGCATCTCATCCTGCGTGTAGAAGCCGCCGTAGGGTGTGCCGTCATACTGGTTCGAGCCGTAGTGGCCTACCAGTGTCTCCTTGCGGACCGAACCGACTTCGGTCAGACGCGGATACGCCTTGATTTCGGCGCGCCAGCCCTGGTCTTCCGTCAGGTGCCAGTGGAACACGTTGAGTTTGTGGAGCGCAATCATGTCGATGAACGATTTCACCTCGTCGACCGAGAAGAAATGACGGCAGCAGTCCAGGTGGGCGCCGCGATAGGCGAAGGTGGGTTTGTCCTGGATGACAACACCGGGAAGTCCGTCCGGGCATTGGGCGATGATCTGGGCGAGGGTCTGTTTGCCCCAGAAGATGCCGGCATCAGAGCCGCCCGTGATGACGATCTTGCCACGCCGGATTGTGAGTACATACTCCTCCGGAGCGAGGTTGGGATCGACACTGGTCTGGACTTGCGCGGTCACCTTTGCACCGCGTCCGCCCATTTCGACGGAGCAGGGATTGGGCACGATCTTCAGGTTGACCTGCGTGGCGTTACTTCCGCAGGAAACAAGCAGGGCCAGCAACAGACCGGCCAGAAGAGATTTGAAAATGATTTTCATGGATGATTCTGTTTAGATTCTCCAAAGATACAAATAATCCTCGAGAATCGATTAAACGTCGCTCCGTATTTTGAGTCAAAACAATATCATTCTTTAGATTATGCAACATTCTCCCATTCGGGTCTTTCTCATCCTCGCATTGGCATTCGGCGTTACGCAACCAGCCTTTGCCCAGACAACGGCAGGGTGGACCCTTCGTCAGTGCATCGACCATGCCCTGGAACACAACATCCAGATCAAAACCCATGAAGTGACCCTTGGAAACGCGGAAGCTTCCCTCGAGCAAGCCAAGGCGCAGCAGTATCCCACGCTCAACTTCTCATCGAGCTTCGGCACAAATTTCCACAATGTTTCCACCTATAACGAGTATATGGAAAGGACCGGCGGCGTGTCGGTGAGCAACAGTTTCGGTCTTAATTCCGGGCTGGCACTCTATCAGGGCGGCCGGCTCCGCAATTCCATCAAGCAGTCTCAGACACAGCGCGACGCCTCGGAACTCGACTTGGAACAGTCGCGCATCGATCTCGAGATCTCCGTAGCCCAGGCTTTCCTGCAGGTACTTTACAATCACGAAGCACTTGAACTCAAGCGACAGGCCGAAGAACTGTCGGCCCGCCAGATCGAGCGCGGAGAGCAACTGTTCCAGGCCGGCAGCATCTCGCGAGTCAACCTGGCCCAGCTCAAATCACAGCATGCCAGTGACCAGTACCAGACCGTTGCAGCTGAAAACACGCTGGAAAGCTCGCGCCTGAAACTCAAGCAGCTCCTGGAACTGGGCCTCGACCAGCCGTTCGAGATCGAATACCCCGCCATCGACGACGCTGTGGTCGGTGCCGCCATTCCCGAGTTGGCCGAAGTCTACGCCGAAGCCCTCGCCACGCTTCCCCAGTTGCGCAGCAGCGCCCTCAGCGTCGAATCGGCCGACTTGGGCGTGAAGATCGCCAAAGGTGCCGCTTGACCTTCCATCTCGATGAACGCGGGCATATCCACCGGCTATGCCTCGGGCACCGGCGTCACCTATTTCGACCAGCTTGGCAACAAACTCGGCGAAAGCCTCGGCCTGAACCTCAGCCTGCCCATCTTCAACGGCAAACAGGTCCGCACCAACGTGAAGAAAGCAGAATTGCAGCTCACCTCGGCCCGCCTGCAGGAAGAGAATGTCCGCAAACAGTTGCTCGCCACCCTCGAATCGGTACGCAACGATGCCGTCAGCGCCCAGCAGCGCTACTTTGCTTCGAAGGAGCAGCTCGATGCCGCGAGCGAAAGCTTCCGCCTCGTCACGGAGCAGTTCAACGCCGGTATCAAGAACACCGTGGAACTGCTTACCGAGAAGAACAATTACTTGAATGCCCTTTCCCAGCAGCTCCAGGCCAAGTACCAGGCCTTGCTTGCCGAAAAGCTCCTTGACCGGTACATGAACCATCCTATCGAATTGTAAACAGGCTCCATAATGAAAAAATCAACCAAAGCCATCCTTTGGATCGTCCTTGCAGTCCTTGCCATTGCTGTCGCCCTGCTCCTGCTTCTGAAGAAGGAAGACAAGCAGGTGCTTGTCTATCAGGTCACCACCCTGGAACCGACTACGATTTCCAGTAGCGTTACCGCTACGGGTACTGTCGAACCTGTCAAACAGGTCGAAGTCGGTACCCAGGTTTCCGGAATCATCTCCAAGATTTACGTGGACTACAATTCCGTGGTCAAGGAAGGTCAGCTCATCGCCGAACTCGACATGAGCGTACTCAGGACCGAACTGGAATCTTCGCGGGCCAACCTGAACTCCGCCAAAGTGGAATACGACTACCAGACCCGTAATTACGAACGCATCAAGGGCCTCTATGAAAAAGAACTCGTGAGTGCCACGGAATTCGAGCAGGCCCAATACAGTTACGACAAGGCCCGGTTTTCCTATTCCCAGGCGCAGTCGAACTACAGCAAGTCGCAGAAGAACATCGGCTATGCGAAGATCTATTCACCCATCGACGGCGTTGTACTCTCGAGAGCCGTGGACGAAGGCCAGACCGTGGCTTCAGGTTTCAGCACACCGACACTCTTCACCATCGCCAACGACCTGACGGCGATGCGGGTGATTGCCAATGTCGACGAGGCCGACATCGGCGCTGTCAAGGAGGGACAGCGCGTGGATTTCGAGGTGGATGCCTATCCCGAAGACACCTTCCGCGGTACTGTGACGCAAGTGCGGTTGCAGGCAACCACCACATCGAACGTGGTGACCTACCAGGTCGTCATCGATGCGCCGAATCCTGACTTGAAGCTGATGCCGGGCCTGACGGCCAACATCACCATCTATACACTCGACAAACACGATGTTCTGGCGGTTCCGGTCCGCGCACTGCGCTTTACCCCTGAAAATGAAAAATACCAGGAGAATACCGTATGGCGTCAGCTGCAGGACGGCTCGCTGGAACGCACGTCCGTCACCCTCGGTGTCAGTGACGGTGTCCAGACCGAGATCTTGGAGGGTCTGTCGGCAGGCGACCGCGTGGTTACCGGCACGAAACTCGTGAGTGCCGGCGGCAAGATGCCGGATCCGTCGAAGATGCAGTCGCAGCAGGGGGGCAACAACAACCCGTTCATGCCGCGCCGGCCGCAGCGGGGTGAGAACAAGCGTACAGAATAGCCATGAACGAGATTATCCGGCTCGAACAGATCAAACGCGAATTCATCGTAGGCGAAGAGGTAGTGCGGGCACTGCGCGGCGTCTCGTTCACCATCACGCAAGGCGAATTCGTGACCATCATGGGCACGAGCGGCTCCGGCAAGTCCACCTTGCTCAACATCCTGGGTTGTTTGGATGTGGCCACCTCCGGGGAATACTATCTTGACGGGGTATCCGTGCGCCAGATGTCGAAGAACGACAGGGCCACGCTGCGAAACCGCAAGATCGGCTTCATTTTCCAGAACTACAACCTGCTGCCCAAAACCACATCCATTGAGAATGTGGAGCTGCCACTGATGTACAATCGGCATGTCAGCCATTCCGAACGGCGGGAGCGGGCCATTGCTGCCTTGAAGGAGGTTGGGCTGGGCGACCGCCTGACCCACCGGTCCAACCAGCTGTCAGGCGGGCAGATGCAGCGCGTGGCCATCGCCCGCGCTCTGGTCAACGACCCGGTCATCATCCTGGCCGACGAGGCGACCGGCAACCTCGATACCCGGACCTCCTATGAGGTGCTGGCACTGTTCCAGCGGCTGCATAGGGATGGAAGAACCATCCTCTTCGTGACGCACAATCCCGAACTGGCTTCGTTCAGCAGCCGGACCATCACGTTGCGCGACGGCCGCATCACCAGCGACATCCGTAACGACCGGATCGCCTCCGCGGCGGAAGTACTGGCGGCCATGCCCAAAGAAGAGGAGGAATAGCCCATGGATATCAGCAATTTATTGAAGATTTGCATCAAGGCGCTGCTGAACAACAAGATGCGCTGCTTCTTGACGATGCTCGGCATCATCATCGGTGTCGCTTCGGTCATCGCCATGCTGGCCATCGGCAACGGCTCCAAGCAGAGCATCCGGGCCGAGATCGGTTCGATGGGCTCCAACATGATCATGATCAGCCCGGGGAACGGCCGCTTCGGCGGCGTGCGGCAGAGTGGTTCAAGCATGCAGACGCTGAAACTCTCCGACTATGAATCCATCGTCCGTCAGGCCAGCTACATCGACAAGATCACCCCGACGGTCCAGTCCAGCGGCCAGGCCGTCAAAGGAGCTAAAAACACGCCGACTTCAATCTATGGGGTCAACGAGCAGTATCTCGACATCCGCGGCTATGAAATTGCCAGCGGCTCGTGTTTTACGGAAAGTGACATCCTGCATGCCAACAAGGTCTGCATTGTCGGCCAGACCGTGGTCAACGAACTGTTCTCCGACGGGACGGACCCGCTTGGGCAGACCATCCGCTTCGGCAAGATCCCGATGAAAATCATCGGTGTCCTGGCATCCAAGGGATATAATTCGATGGGACAGGATCAGGACGATCTGCTGATCGCTCCCTATACTACCGTCCAGAAACGAGTCCTGGCCATCAACTACATCCAGGGCATCACAGCGTCAGCCCTGTCGGAAGAGTACACCGACCAGGCCATCGACGAGATTACCAAGATCCTGCAGACCAACCACAACATCCGGATCGGCCAGGACAATGATTTCAATGTCCGCTCGCAGCAGGAGATGATGGAAACGATGAGTTCCGTGATGGACATGCTGACCGTCCTGCTGGCCGCCGTGGCAGGAATCTCGCTGATTGTGGGTGGCATCGGCATCATGAATATCATGTACGTTTCCGTGACGGAGCGTACCCGGGAAATCGGCCTGCGTATGTCAATCGGTGCCAAAGGAAGGCAGATCCTGCTGCAGTTCCTCATCGAGTCGATCATCATCAGCGTAGCCGGAGGATTGATCGGGGTTGTCCTGGGTGTGGCCGCCGCCAAGATTATTGCGCTCTTCGGCACGCCGACTGCCGTATCCACTTTCTCAATCGTACTTTCCTTCCTGGTCTGCGTCTTTACCGGAGTCTTTTTCGGATGGTATCCGGCCCGCAAGGCCGCCGGCCTCAATCCGATTGACGCGCTCCGCTACGAGTAGCGAATCCCTCGACGCCGAGTACCAGCAGGATGCCCAGCACGCACCAGAGCGCTGCCGCTCCATAATGGGGGTCCGGCAGCGCCTTTACGCTTTCGTTGGCCCAAGGCCATACTTTGACCAGTGAGCCGAGAATAAAGCCCAGCAGGACCAGCATGGTCTGTTTTTCAAAGCGCCCCAGCAGCCAGTGCAGGAACTTGGCAAAGGCCAGGATGCCCACGACGCAACCCAGTGCAAAGATGATCAGCACGGACCAGTTCAGGTCGGCTACGGCCTGCATGATGTAGTCGTACTTGCCCATGATTACCAGGATGAAACTGCCTGAAATGCCTGGCAGGATCATCGTGCAGACTGCGATGGCGCCGCACAGGAAGATGAAGAACGCATTGTCCGGGGTCTGGGTGGGGGAGAGCGTACAGACGAGCAGCCCCAGTGCCACGCCGCCCAGCGTAAAGAGGATCTCCTTGATTCCCCAGCCCTTGATGTCCTTGAACATCAGAATGGCCGAGGCGACGATCAGGCCGAAGAAGAAAGCCCAGGTTTGAACGGGGTGGTGCTCCAGAACGTAGGTCATCAGTTTGGCCAGCGAAAAGACACTGAGCACTACGCCGATGGCCAGCCAGAGCAGGAACGTACCGTGTACCTGTTTCCAGAAACGCTTGAAGTCGCCATGGAAGAGCGCTTGCCAGGTCTCTTTTTCCATGAGGCTGTTGAGCGCTTCGATAATCTCTTTATAGATGCCTGTAATCAGCGCGATGGTGCCGCCGGAGACGCCCGGCACCACGTTGGCGGCGCCCATGAAGAAACCTTTGAGCGCGACGACCAGGTTGTGAATGAGTTTCATGTTACAAAAAAAAGCCCTTCCGCTCGCACGGAAGGGCACGCATTCATTCAGGATTACTGTTCGTCTTCAATGGCGGCCTGCGCGGCGGCGAGGCGTGCGATCGGCACGCGGAACGGCGAGCAGGAGACATAGTTCAGGCCGATCTTGTGGCAGAACTTCACAGATGCCGGGTCACCGCCGTGCTCACCGCAGATACCGCATTTGAGGTTCTCGCGGGTGGAGCGGCCGGTCTTCACGGCGTAGTCCACGAGTTTGCCGACGGCCTTGGTGTCGAGCGTCTTGAACGGGTCGGCGTCGAGGATCTTGTTGCCCAGGTAGTCGCCCATGAAGGTGCTCACGTCGTCGCGGCTGAAGCCGAAGGTCATCTGCGTGAGGTCGTTCGTACCGAAGGAGAAGAACTCGGCGGTACGGGCCATCCGGTCAGCGGTCAGCGCGGCGCGCGGAATCTCGATCATCGTACCGAACTTGTAGTCCACGTGCTCGTTGAGGGTAGCCTCGACTTCGGCGCGGATCTTCTCGCAAATGGCTTTCTGGAAGCGGAGCTCACGTTCGGAGATGGTCACCGGGATCATAATTTCCGGCATCGGGTTGAAGCCTTCCTTCTTCAGTTCGATGGCGGCCGTGAAGATGGCGCGGAACTGGGTCTCGGAGATCATCGGGTACGTGATGTGCAGGCGGACGCCGCGGTGACCCATCATCGGGTTCACTTCGTGGAGGCTCTCGCCGCGTTTCTCGATGTCACCCTTGGTGATGTGGAGCTCTTCGGCCAGTTCGGCCTTCTTGTCTTCGGTCTGCGGGACGAACTCGTGCAACGGCGGGTCGAGGAGACGGAAGGTCACGGGCTTGCCGTCCATGACTTTCATCGTGCCCTTCACGGAAGCCTTGATGTACGGCTCGAGTTCCTTCAGGGCGGCGCGACGCTCGTCGTCGGTCTTGGAGAGGATCATCTTGCGGAGCTTGCCCAGCGGGGTTTCGGAGTTCTTGCCGTAAAACATATGCTCGATACGGAAGAGGCCGATGCCTTCGGCGCCGAAGCTCAGGGCACGGGCGGTGTCCTCCGGGTTGTCGGCGTTGGTGCGGACACCCATCTTGCGGAACTTGTCGGCGATGGCCATGAATTTCACGAAGCGCGGGTTGTCGGAGGCGTCCATGGTCTCGATCTTGTCGGCATAGACGGCACCCTTGGCACCGTTGAGGGAGAAGTAATCACCTTCGTGATACACCTTGTCGGAGCCGACGAAGGAGACTTCCTTCTTGTCGAGGTTGATCTTCATCACTTCGCAGCCCACGATGCAGCACTTGCCCCAGCCGCGGGCCACGAGGGCTGCGTGCGAGGTCATACCGCCCTTCTGGGTGAGGATACCGGCGGCGGCGCGCATGCCTTCCACATCTTCCGGGGAGGTCTCTTCGCGGACGAGGATCACTTTCTTCTTCTGCGCGGCGGCCTTCACGGCGTCGGCGTTGGTGAAGACGATGGTACCGACGGCGCCGCCCGGGGATGCGGGCAGACCGTGGGCGACGACCGTGGCTTTCTTTTCGGAAGCCGGGTCGAGGATCGGGTGCAGGATTTCATCGAGCTGGGCAGGCGACACGCGGCAGACAGCCGTCTTCTCGTCGATCATGCCTTCTTCGAGCATATCCATGGCCATGTTCAGGGCGGCGAGGCCGGTGCGTTTGCCGATTCGGCACTGCAGCATCCAGAGTTTGCCTTCCTGGATCGTGAATTCGATGTCCTGCATGTCGTTGAAGTGTTTCTCGAGGAGCATGCGAATGTCGTCGAGTTCCTTGTACACTTCCGGCATTGCGTCCTCAAGGGACTTCAGGTGCGCGTTCTGCGGGCTCTTGGTGGCGTTGTTCAGGGGGTTCGGGGTGCGGATACCGGCCACGACGTCTTCGCCCTGGGCGTTGATCAGCCACTCACCGTAGAATTTGTTGTCACCGTTGGCAGGGTTGCGGGAGAAAGCCACGCCGGTGGCGGAGGTTTCGCCCATGTTGCCGAAGACCATCGACTGGACGTTCACGGCCGTGCCCCAGTCATCGGGAATGCCTTCGATCTGGCGGTACTTGATGGCGCGTTTGCCGTTCCAGGATTTGAACACGCCGCCGATGGAACCCCAGAGCTGGGCTTCGGCCGTGTCGGGGAATTCCACGCCGAGGACTTCCTTGATGCGGACTTTGAACCGCTCGGCGAGGTCCTTGAGCTCTTCGGCGGTGATCTCGGTGTCGGACTTGTAGCCCTTGGCTTCCTTGAGATCTTCCATCATCTTGTCGAGCTGCTGGCGGATGGCCTTGCCGTCTTCCGGCTCAATGCCTTCGGCTTTCTCCATCACGACGTCGGAGTACATCATGATGAGGCGGCGGTAGGCGTCATACACGAAACGGGGGTTCTGGGTTTTCTCGATCATGCCCGGGATAGTGGCCGAGCACAGACCGATGTTCAGGATGGTGTCCATCATGCCCGGCATGGAGCTGCGGGCACCGGAGCGGCAGCTCACGAGGAGCGGGTTCTTCGGATCGCCGAACTTCTTGCCCATGATGGCTTCCGTCGCCTTGAGGGCTTCGGCTACGTCATTCTTCAGTTCAGCGGTATAGCCGCCACCGAGGGCATAATACTCGGTGCAGCATTCCGTGGTGATCGTAAAACCGGCGGGAACGGGAATACCCAAAGTACACATTTCCGCGAGGTTGGCACCTTTACCGCCGAGGAGATTACGCATCTGGCCATTGCCTTCGGCTTCCCGGCCTCCAAATCGATAAACTCTTTTCATACAGATTTTTTGGTTTTTATTTAAGATTGTTTTGTTGATTTCTCATTTCATCTTACAAATGTAAGAATAATCTCGTAAAAATCCTAAATTTGCACCATGAAACTCTTTCTTATGACACTTATAGCCGCCAAAGTGGCCTTCTCCACACCGGAGCCGGCCATCGATGAAGTCATCGCCAAGTTCGACCAGGCCGGAATCGCCTGGAACGCAATCGACCAGGTCAACTGGCCCGAGTACCCCTACAAACCCGAAGTCGAATTCCGGATCATGCACTCTGAAACGGAAATCTACCTCCAGTACCATGTCAAGGAAAACGGCGCCCGCGCCACGTACGACTATGACTATCGTTCGAGGCCTTACACTGATGACTGCGTCGAGTTCTTTATGATTCCGTCGGATCGCGACAACAGTTATTTCAACCTGGAGATGAACTGCATCGGCCACGGTACTTTCGACTACGGCCCGCTCGGTGGACCGCGCTTCCATTGCGACGACCGCATCCTCAGTCAGATCCGTCGCCACTCCACCCTCGGCTCCAAGGCGTTCGGCATGATCGAAGGCCCTCAGGAATGGACGATTACCATCGCCATCCCCAAGCGCCTCTACGCCCAGGCCGACCTCGATCTCACCGAATTCAGTGGACGCACTGTCAAGGCCAATTTCTACAAGTGCGGCGACGATACCGCCGTCACCCACTTTCTGAGCTGGAACCCCGTCGGCACGCCGAAGCCCAGTTTCCACCAGCCGGACTATTTCGGCGACGTGTATTTCGAATAGTTTCTACCGCATCGAGGCGGGACTGATCAGCTCGGGCCAGAATATGGCGTTGGTGGTCAGTTTGCCCGTGCCATACCAGATGGCGCGGAAATTCGGATCGATGGTCAGGCTGATGACCCTTCCGCGTCCCAGCGCCGTCAGTACGGTGACGGGCGTTCCGGCGAGCATTTCCTGAAGCCGGGGAAGCAGGTTGCCCGAAAGCAGCACCGGATCGGTATGAATCAGCGGGGTACGGAGCTTGTTCGCCAGCGGCTCGAGAATTATTGTGTTGTTCTTGAAAACCGGCAGCCGGTCTTCCTGATAGCCCCAGCCCATCGGATGGGTACGGTCGATGCCTGCTTCCACGATTACGCCATTGATGCTCCTTGCCCGTGTGGCGACGGAGAGCTTTCCGTACGGGATGTCCGTGTCGAGCGGAGCGGATTTGGTCGCCAGCGCATCGAGGCCCAGGCGGCGCAGGAAATTGACCCCCTGTTCCAGCGTGACCAGCGTCCCGCCGCGCTCTACCCAGGAGCGGATCTTCGCGATATTGGAAGCGCTCATCGACCCGTGGCCCGAAGTCACGAAGAGCACATTGTAGCGGTCCAGGTTCACGCCGCCCATCCCGTCGGAAGGCAGGATGCTCAGCGGCATCCTGTAGTGCTGGTCCATCAGATGCCACAGGCCGCCGACGGCCACCGAGGCGGCTTCCGGACCGCCGATTACCGCGACGCGGGGGAGGCGCACCGGCGCGAGCGTCCCGCTGCCTACATTGTGACCGGCGGTATAGCCGCTCGCCAGCGCGTGGACATCCACGCCGTCTTCCTTCGCAATCCGTTCCATCAGGGCGTGAATCTCATCCTGCGGCACTGACTGGTAAGCGGGACCGAGCGGAACGACGACGGTTCCCGGGGCATACGCTTTCCCTTCCGCCTGGAAACCGTCCTGGGCCACCTTGGCGAAGACACCGGCGGAAAGAAGGCGATAGAGTGCGCGGGGCGCGTAGAATCCGGTCCATTCAAACGCATAAGCGTAGGAAGCGCGGTTGAATGTGCCGGCAGGCTGCGGCTCGGAATAGTGGAACTTTGCACCTTGCGAAGCGGCATCCACTTTCACGCACGGCAGATTGAACGACATCGACAGTGTCCAGCCTGTAATGTCGTAGGACAAACTGTCCGCATACTGCTCCCGAACCTCGAAGATGATCTCGACCATCCGGTGATGGGCCTGCCGCACCGGCACCACAAATGCGGAATCGGGTACGAACGTATGCCCGCCAGCCGTCAACTTCTTGCCCAGGCGGTAGATGTCGACGCCATTGCGGGAGACGAGTTCAGCCAGGCGATACGCCGACACGGCGTCGCCGGAAGTGCCGAAGACATAGTATCCTGAGCCCTCCTTGGAAGTGGTCCGATAAAAGCGCTTCTGGTATTCCAGCAACTCTTCCCGCATATCGGTCGCGCCCTGCAGGGTGGCCAGTTCCGTCGTGAGCTGGTTGTGGATGGTCATCGGGAAAGAAAGCATTCCATTAGCGGTCTGGCGCAGGAAACCGCGTGAACTCGGCTCTTCCCAGAGCAAGGCGATGCCGCCATAGAAGTCCAGGTACTCGCGGCCGCGGCCCGGGAAATAGTCATCAAAGATTTCGCCGGAGAAATACATCAGTCCCTGCCGGTCGAAGGCGGGCACATAGTAGTCGCGGGCCAGGCGGCGGATGAACTCCCGGCAATCTTCGGTGATCAGCGGATGCCAGCGCGTCGGTTCACCGGGCGAGAAGTGATAATTGGCATCCGAGCCCTGCTCATGCGCGCACGTATAGACATTGGGTTTCCACTCGTGCAGGGCGACGGCGCGATAGCGGGATTCGGGCTGCGTCTGGTTGATCCAGTCGCGGTTCAGGTCGAACCAGTAGTGGTTGGACCGGCCGCCCGGCCAGGTCTCCACGTGCTCAAGTTCTTGATTGTCGGGATTCGCGACAGCACTGCGGTGCGAATTGACCCATTCCGTGAAACGACCGATTCCGTCGGGGTTGATCATCGGGTCGATCAGGACGATATTGTTCTCCAACACTTTCTGCGTATAGGGCGTCCGGGCTGCAGCCAGATGATAGGCGAGCAGCAACGACGCGTTGAATCCGCTCGTTTCGTTGCCGTGGATGCTGTTCCCAAACCAGTTGAACACCGGCCCGCTGGTCTTTCCGTCGGCCGACGGGTCGCTCAGCAAGTCGTGCTCGGACTTGATGCGGTCAATATCGCGGATGTTCTCTTCTGTCGAGATGATCAGCAGATAGAGCGGCCTCCGCTCGTGTGTCCATCCGTACTGGCGCAGCAGCACGCGGTCGGAAGCCGCGGCCAGCGCTTTAATATAGGATACGCCCTGCTCCGGCGTGATCTGGTACTCGCCGACCTCAAAGCCGAGGATGGAGGAAGGCGTAGGTACGCGCTTGTCATAATGACAGGTGTCCGGCAGGAAATAGTCCAGGGCCACAGGGTCCTGGGCAGCCGCGCCCCAAGCAAGGGTCAGGCAGAGGAGAAGGCCGAATAATTGACGCATAATGGGGAGATTTTGTGGTTTGTTTCTTTGCTACTGTAAAAATATGAAGAAAAAAATAAAAAAAAGTTGCACGTACCAAAATAATTTGTACTTTTGCAGTCCCGAAAACGAAGCAACCTCTTGTGAAAGTGGTAAAGAGAAGAAATCCAGCAACGTTGCACTGAAGAGTTTTCGTTAAATTTTAGAATAGACTATGGATTTGATGAAAGTGGCCTGCGACGCGCTGGCACAAGAAAAGAAAAATTTCCCTGAGTTCAAGGCGGGTGACACCATCACCGTCGCTTATAAAATCAAGGAGGATTCCGCGAAAGGCGAAAGCAAGGAGCGTATCCAGAAATTCCGTGGTATCGTGATTCAGAAGCGCGGTGCCGGCATCTCCAAGACCTTTACCGTCCGCAAGATGTCCAACGGAATCGGTGTAGAACGTATTTTCCCCTTCGAGTCTCCGTTCATTGATTCGATCGAACTCAACAAGGTGGGTAAAGTCCGCCGCGCGCGGATCTTCTACCTCAGGGGCCTGACCGGCAAGAAGGCCCGGATCAAGGAGAAGAAGAGAGCTGCCATCGCTGCTCCCGCAGCCGAGTAACAGCACTCGATACTGGCTCCCTAGCTCAACTGAATAGAGCATCTGACTACGGATCAGAAGGTTATGGGTTTGAATCCCGTGGGAGTCACGAATTTTCGAACGCAACTTACTGGAAATCAGCGAGTTGCGTTTTTCTTTAGGGGTTGTTGCACCACCGTTGCACCACGAAATCCCCTTCCCAGTGCTCTCTGGGGCACATTCACTCTTCTTCTTTCGCGGGACGACGATCCATTTTCAAACAGCTCAAGGCATAGAGCGGATATACTTCAATGTGACGGACAGGACTTGAGTCATCCTCTTCCGGCTTGGGATCGATGTAATCGAAGGAGGAGAAATTTTCCATCGATGTGCGTACTGCGGTGTGAAGGCGCTTTTTCCGCATAAATAGGTAGAGACTTTGCATTCCGCCCTGCGTACTGGCTTTTACCTCTACGGGGAGAACGATACCGCCCCGGACATCCAGATAATCGACTTCGGCGTTGCCGTTCTTGCTCTCATGCTGCCAGTAGAACATTTCCGCACGCTGGAAGCAATCTTTGTTTTTCATCATCTCCAAACCGGCCAGAACTTCGGCTACAGGGCCTTTGTTCACGAGGTCCACTTCGGACGCCAAGAGAATATCGCTGGCGGGGATACCTTGCCAGGTCAGTAGAAGGCCGGTGTCCAGGAAGAGGTATTTGATGCTTCGCTCGTTTTCTTGAGCGCCCAGCGGCACGCCGTCAGCGGCTGAATGGGTAACCGGCGTAATCAAGCCGGCAAGCGTGAGTTTGTGAAGCGCCTGCTTTACCTTGTCACTCCGGCTCTCCTCATCAGCCCTGTTGTAGATAAACTTGGTGCCGCTCTGTCGTGCAACGGAGCGAAGCACTTTGCGGAGCAATTCCGGGGAAATGCGTTTCTTATATTTGTTGAAGTCATCCTGGTAGGTATCCATAATGTCGTTATGGACGTGGGCGCAGGCCAGATAGTCGTGCGTTTCCACCCAGGTGGATACGGCTTCCGGCATACCCCCTACCAGCATAAAACTGCGGACTTGATCGGTCAGCTGTTTATGGAGCGTTTCCAGGACGGGGTTGTCAGGCCCTGCATTGCGGACGGCTTCCAACTGAAGGCCCAGTCCTTGCGCGTTCATAAACTCATCGAACGAGAATGGATACATATACAATGAGCGGATCCTACCCACAGCAAAGGATGGGATCTCTTCCAGGGCAAATTCCAACAGGGAACCTGCAGCAATGACGTGAAGCTCCGGATAATCTTCCTTGAAATACCGCAACGACATGATGGCAGGCACGCAATCTTGAATCTCGTCGATAAACAGCAACGTCTCGCCGGGAATTATAGGGATTCCTAATGTCGCACTGAGATTGCTGCAAGTCTTCTTGACATCGATGTCATCCGGGAAAAGAGCCTTGAGGCTGGGTTGCTTCTCAAGATTGATTTCCACGAAATACTTGAAAGTCTCTCCCAACTTTCGGACGGCAGTGGACTTACCCACCTGGCGGGCACCACGAATGAGGAGTGGTTTGTGTTTGGGATCGTTTCTCCAAGTGAGGAGTTTCTCGTCGATTTTCCTGGAATAGTATGCCATGGCTCGTGTGTTTTCTGCTTGCAAATATAGCAAAACTGTAGAAATCCAACGCAAAAAACGATGAAAATTGGATAAAATCCAACCCAAAAACCAGAGAAAGTTTGATATAATCCAATGCAAAAAGGGCCTTGTTTCAGAAAAAAGATTTGTACCCCTTCAATAGCCAGACGTGAAACCCACTACATTACCGCACTCGATTGCAACGGAATTGTATTAGATTGCTTCCGTAGATAAATGGTGTAAATTGTTGTAGAATAGTTTTTTATATCAAATTTCTTTTTATATATTTGTTCTCGGAATCTGAGTGCTGCTACCAACTTTGACAACAAGTAAAGTAGCATACGATGATTGCCTCTCCTTCTATTGCCTTCAATGACTTTTCTGGCAGCGCCAATGATGTGACGGCGCGTCATAGCAAGGGCCGCACGGTGCTTACCGTGAAGCCTCGGCCGACTGATGCGTCCTCCCCTGCGCAGATAGTTTCAAGAAATACTCTGTCACGGATCTCTCGGGCTTACAAGCAGCTCTCCGATTCCCAACAACATGCCTGGGAGATCCTGGCAGAACATCTCCGGAGTAAGACCGTTCTGGGCTACACCATCAAGCTGACGGCTCATAATGCTTTTGTCAGGCTCAATTGCAATCGGGCACTTGCCGGTGAGGACATTCTCTGGGATGCTCCGGCGACGAAGTCCATCCCTCTCGTCAACTTCGCAGCATTCTATGTAAACAGCGAAGAAGTCATGGTCGAGGAGATTCGGCAACCAGATGACAATTTCAAACTCGTGGTGAAGATGACCGGGGCCATGAGCACCGGCGTGGCCAACGGCTGGAGCAAGACCGTGGTCATTTCTTCAGCCGAAGATGCCGACTGGGGCGACCTAAATCTGACGGATGCCTTCGCAGAAGTCAAGGGTACCTCCCCTGAGGACGGTATGAAGTACTTCGTCGAAATGTACTGGCTCGACTCGGCAACAGGTTTTACAGGCCCTGTACGTAGGATCTCGGGTGCTGCAGGATCTGCTTCTCTCGACGGCGATGGTTCTTCGGGTACCCGCCGACAGGTGAAGATCAAGCTGTATGACCAGTCGTACGGCTACTACCCCACGTATATGAAGGATATCGACTTCGAGCTAACTCCTGGCTCTCTGCTGGGCTCCCTGAAGGGACGATTCTTGGCTGAGGACTCTATGGCGGGATGGCCGGCGAAACTCGATGCTTCTATCAAGAATATTGTACCGCCATTTGAAAGCTATGTGCTCGGACGCCAATTGGACCTTTGGAACAGCTTCAGTCATTGCCGGATCGGCGTACTGGAAACTTACTCGCAGGTGACCGGAGGCTATTCATCGGTACCGGAGGAATATGAATTCTTCATCAGCCGGGCCAATGTGACAAAGGTCAAGAGCTTCGATATCTTCGACGTGGCACCTGTCAAATTTAGACAATAAAAAACGGAGGAGTATACGATGATTACAGCAACAGGGAATAATTTCGGCGCATACACCATCCAGCTGAAGGACTACCAGAGTGACAAGATGGTGGTTTTGAACGGCCGTTTTGAACTCAATCCCGAGAGCGAGGAATACCAGGCTGCCCAGCAGCTGGAGATCTATGTTCCCGACCTCTCGATTCCGAAAAGCACAATGACTGCATCAGCACGGGAAATCGTGGTCGAGACCGATGGTCACGACGCTCAAGAGCTGGATCAAGGACAAGAACACGATTGTGATCGAGAAGCCTATCGTCCTGAGGAGTGCTTCGGCCGAACCCGAGCTTGACTTCTTCTGCGCCTACGTCCCGAAGGGTGTAAGGTTCACTCCGGAAGGAATGACGCCTACTCAGCTAACGCTTGAGAATGCCTCGTTGGCCAATATGAGTATCGTGTACCAGCATTGCTTCATTACGGACCACTGGGTGTTTCTGGCGATTCAGATCAGGGGAACGAAGACAGAAACCGAAGGTGATGAGTTCTCGTTCCGGCTGAACGGGCTTCCGAATGATATATCGGCGGACGTTCCGTTCTTCTTCACCGCTTACTCGTACTCTGAGGATGGCAGCTACGAAGTCCCGGTTCACATAACCGGCAACCAGTTTACCTGTTTCGGCGTAACCGGCACGAACTGGAGCCAGGGCGGCTTGATGGAAACCCGGTTGTTCCTGGTCAGATAACAACGGAGGACACGACAATGGCAGCAAATGAACTCACCAGACTCCAGGGCTCTCTCGCAATAGCCAGCTTTTCGGCTGGGGTGGCCATCGCCTGCGTGTGTTTGTTTCTGGTGCATCCGCAAGGTGAGATCTCGAACTCGGCAATCTCGATCGTGAGCGAGCTGCTAGTCCTGGCCGGGGCTATCCTCGGGGTGAAGACCTCGTTCGACGTGAAGTTCCGGCGATTCGAGAACGAGTTGAAACATAAGGCTGACAAACTATGAAATACATCTTCCACTGCTTCTCTCTCCTTCTGTTCCTCGCGGCAGCTTCCGCTTGCGGTGTTGTCAGGCCGGTGATTCAGCCGACTGATAGCACCCGGGTGGAAGTCCAGTACGAGACGCTGACGTTCCACGACACCGCCTACGTGGAACTCCCGGTAATCATCGAGAAGATCCAGACACTGGACACGACATCAAAGTTGGAAAACGACTATGCCAGGAGTGAAGCATCGGTGACGGACGGCATCCTGAAACACAGTCTGGAGACCAAACCCGCCCAGTTGCCGGTGCCCGTGGAAAAAGAGATCATCTATCGCGACAGCATTGTCTTCCGGAACCGGGTGGTCACAGAAGTCAAGGAAGTCGAACGACAACTTACGTTCTGGCAGCAGTTCAAGATGAGGGCTGGCGTGGCTGCGATGATCCTGACACTCATCTACGGGCTCTACCTACTTCTGAGACTATACCTGAAAAAGAAATAGAACCAACAAACAACTATTATTCACCAACTTAAACTCAAACAACCATGAAGTACGTTCCCTCCATCGCCTTCGACGAAATGTCGGGCTCCGCAAAGGGTGTCACCGCTGCCAAGACGCGCGGTCGAAAGTACATCCGCAATCGTGGCTACGGCGGCGCAGCCCGCACGAGCTATCAGGCCTCGGTGAAGTCTGTGTTCAAGCAGCTCAGCCAGGCCTGGCAGAACCTCACCAACGAGCAGATGCTTGCCTGGCATGCAGCTGCGAACTCCGCACAGGGCCGCTCGGTCCTTGGCACCAAGTCCAAGATCTCCGGCTCCAACCTCTTCAGCCGCCTGAACTTCTGGGTGGTCACTGCCGGCGGCAACATCATGACCACGCCCCCGGCCCTCACCGGCGTTGCTGCTCCTGCAGCTGCAACCGTCGCCCTCAGCGCCAGCGCGATGACCTTCACCCTGGCCAGCATCCCGGACTCGGTGACGAACCTCAAGCTCGTGATCCTGGCTTCCGAGCCCCAGAGCAACGGCGTGAACCGCGCCTACAGCAAGGCTGCTGCTTTCACCAGCCTGCAGACCCCCGTGGCCACGGCCATCAACATCAAGGCGGACTACGACGCGAAGAACGGAACCCCGACCGCCGGCAACCCGAAGGTCTTCTTCCGCTACTTCTACATCAACACCGCCACCGGCGAGAAGTCGGCCGACATGTACGCCAGCGCAAAGCTGTCGGCGTAAGCAAGACAACAACCCTCTCTATGCAGAACGCTCCGACCAACCGGCCGGAGCATTTTGCTACTATAAACCCATCAATCTTTAATTTGTCAGAATTCTTACAAATCTATCGAAGAATTCTTTCCTACACCCAGAGAGGTTCCTTGTCCCAGATTGACGGGAAGCCCATGGCGGCAGGATCAACATTCGGGAAAGAATTAAAAAGGGTTTTGAGGCCAGCTTTGAAGCTGTCACCTACCCCGATGGCGTTGAGGAGATATTGGAGACAACAGAGTTGCGGATAAATCTTATATGGCGGAATGGAACGGTTGGCAATCCATGCACCAGGGAGGTTGGCAGGGAGTTGAGGCTTAATGCTAAAGATACGATTCCAGATGCGTGCGTGGTGAGCGCAACAATTACGGAGAACGGCAAGGGACGTCATCCAACTCTCTAGGAAGATGTGCTGAGGAAGGCCAAGACCACGCGCAACATCTTTCTTTACTGAATTATCGGCAAAGTTGCTGAAAATCTTTGAAAGGGTTCCAAAAGATGCGACCTCCAACGTCTTCCAAACAGGTGGATATACCGGGTCTGAATACTTGGCAAAATGCTCAATGATAAACTCCTCCTTGGTCCGTTTGATTTCATCATCCAAACTAGTCATACACCTGTCGAAGATGTCAGGATTTTTGAAGAGAGCTTTATCCATAAACCAGAAGGACCCATACGGAAGGGAAAAATGATGGATGATCTGACTACGGAAGGCAATTTCTATATTCTGGATAGCAGTGAAAATGAGACTACGGAGCCCCATATCAAAGTCGTAAAGGCGGATGATGTCACTAAATCGACTGCCGGGTTTGAACTGGTGCGTTACCTTATCAGCTTCCATCGGTCGCCAATAATTAGCAAGACGATAGTAACTGATGTAATCCAACTTGTGAAGAGCGAACGAATCGCCTTCGATAGTGAGTCCACGGGACTTAAGGACGGCGACCTGGTCAGGCAGGTCAATGGGCAATTTGGTGTACTTCATACCTAATAAAGCAAAAGACCCGCCCTGGTACGCTGTTCAAGTGGGAAGCGTGGCGAGTACTGTTGCTGCAAAGATAGTCTTTTTTCCTAACCCGCAAAAATTTTTTAATTATTTCATTAACGAACAGCCGAAATGAGAAACGACTGCTGCTGATACTGGCTCCGGTAGCCCGTGACCGTATCGAGCAGGATGAATCGCGCATGTACCTGGTATTGCTCCAGGTTAAGGTTCCAGATGCTCGGATCGATGATGAGATTGACCGACGAAGATCCGCACGGTCGATCCGCCAGAACATTTCGCATCTTACCCGGATTCCGACCTTTGCCTGGCTGTGTGAACTGGATCTTAGTCAGCAGCCTGTAGCGTTCAGGAGTAAACGCGGCACCAATAACCACAGACACCGACAACACGAGCAGTCCCTCAACCACGGACGCTCCACCCACCTCAACAGCAAATGGCGGAAAAGATTCAAAAGCCCTGGGCTCCGGTACATGCTCGTTTCCGAGCGTAGCGAAGCCGTGATAGGCGCTGACGAAGAGATTGTAGCCGGAGATGCGTGTCGTGTTGTCGAACGGTGGCTGATGCGGTTCTACGTTATCGGCCAGGATGCCCCACAAGTTCTGGCTCTCTTCCGTCAGAGACTGCCACGCGGAAATGGCACGGCGATGAACAGACAAGACAACTTCCTGCCCTTGAGTGCCGATAAACGGACTTTGTGACCGCTTCCTAAGTAGCCATCGGCCGTCGCGATGATAGGCCGTAAGATTCTCGGCCGATCCGTAGAGGTCGGAAAAAAGGACGGGTGTAAGAATGGCGTTCATAGCTGTTACAAGTCTTTTGCTCAGAGGTAGCTGGGCCGTATCTCGGAGCTATTGCAAATGTACGAAATTTCAGCGAGTTAACCAACGAAGAACATCCGCAGCGGCGGCGGAGCCGCTGCTGCTTCCGTGGTGTAAGTTTTTTTTCGAGACTTGCCGTGAGGCGAAGTGCTGAGCGGTTGAGGTTGCGCCGGACGGTGGCAGCTGGCAGTCATTCAGTCTGGTCGGGCTGCTGGGTTTGGGCGGCCTTGGACGGCCAAACGCTGCAGACCGGCCAGACCAGCGAGGCGCGACGGGCAGGTCGAAAGAGTGGTTGGCGGAGTTCGCCGAGCGGTGGCGGCGGAAGCGGGGTGCGGCAGGGCCGCAGCCGGCTGGAGCAGCCGGAAGCCGGAGCGGAGAGGAACGGAGCGGAGGCTTCCTCCTGGCCGTCGCGCAGGTAGTACGGTGACGGGGCGTGATGGACAGCAGCATCGCGCCCGGCGCTTGCGCCGGACAAACACGATAATGCCGAGCTGCGGAGGGGACTGCACGCTTTGGGCGACCTTGGACGGGCAAAGGGTGCAGGCCGTGGAGCAGCCCTGCCGAAGGCCGGAGGATGCTGCCGTCGATCAGTGAGCCGGACAGTCGCGACTGCGCCGCTTGCGGCGCGGCCTGATGCGAAGGCCCCGGGTCCCGGGTGGGGCCTGGAGCGAAGGCCACTTGTGCGCAGCAGACGACTCGCCCAGCCCCACTCACTGCAGACAGACAAAGAGCCAGACGGAGCACTTAACATAATGTGGCTTGAGTTCAAACCGCTCGCGGTTTTAACTCAAGACGATACATTATGTCTAAGTGTCGGCGAGGTTGGTAGTGGCGGGCGCTCGGAGTGTGGAGGAGCTGGGTGATGGTGCTCCCCTGTGGGGCTGGGGGGCAGAAAGATTGCGGCAGTGCGCGTGCGCTCTGCCGCCCCGCTCCCGCCCATGCCCGCGCTACCCAAACCAATGGGCCGGAGTGAGTGCCCGCCAACGCAGGCCCCGGCAGACAAGCCGCAAGGCACTGGACGGTTTCATCTTCCATAATAATCATACTGATAGGCTGCTCTCTCCCATATAGGAGGTGCTGTAGCCCGAATGCTGAGCCATTGGGAAGCGCGCGGTTTTTGTGAAGACTGCTCGCGCAATCACATAATTGATGGATAGACTGCTACCGCAGGATACTGACTGCAGCCCGCAAACCGCAACAATCAATATCCACATTACCAACAACCAGACGCCCCCCCGTGCGGTCGTGCGCGTAGCGCTCGACCCGATGAAGAACTGCTGAGCGCGGGCATAGCCGGCGCGGAGCTCCGGCCGGAGGCCGGACAGACATAATAATGCCTTGCTGCCGGAGGGCGGTTTCTGTTTGGAGTGGCCAGGGGCCCGACAATCAGAAACCGACTGGAGGCGGCCCTGCCGCAGGCTGCCCGTCAGGGCTGTGTCCCTCAGGGACTCACAGGGGATAAACGATGTGGAAGGGCTTCGGGTGGGCCTTGGACCAGCCCGAAGCGCTTCCACACCAATATGTATACCTTACTTATCGAGAGGGAGATAAAGACGATGTGGCCAGAATGGTGACTGCCTTTTCAATCATAATATCTTGAAGACCATGATATGAATCTACTTGGATTAGGTGGTCAAGTTGATGTTCGTTGAATTCATGGATTGGAAGATCATCAAGGATCAGATACGATTCGAGTGGACCGCATTCTTTGATCTAGGCATCGATATTGTCTCCCCGGCGTTTACTGATTACAGGAACAATGTCTGTTACAAAGCCAGGCAGATGCCGGAAATCCCACATGCGCCTAATACTCTGATAGGACATCAGGTCTTGCCACGATGATGTGACAACAATGTCGGCGTTTGACTGTGCGATTATCCTGGATAGACACTCAACGCACTGTGGATCAAAGATAACTCCGAATTCATCTTTATCAGGAAGCGAATTCTTTTCCATAATCAGGCTATAGTAGTCCGTAGCCATCACGCCATCGGAGTCAAGAAAGAGAATCTTCATCAACTATTATCGTGCTGTTTTCTACAAACATACATAAATAGTTTGATTATTCTGCCGTCACAATCGAAATAATGAGTATTTTTATAACCTAGTTTATTGTCTATTATGGATGAAATAGGAAAAGGAGAACAGATCTACCAACAGGGTCGTATCAACCACGCTGCCGGGAATGCCAGTATCAATTGCCTGGTTTCTTACTATGAGAGTGAAGAGCAAGACAATGCTATTCTTTCTGTCTGCAACAACCATGAGATACTCCAGCAATTGATGGAAGAGTTGAATCTTCAAAGTGAGTCAATGATTAGTCCGATCAGTAATTATGAAGTGTTGTCAACAATTGTCCAAGGCCTCCACTTTGAGGACGATACGATTTCTAAGAGGGTGATGGCGGTGGCCCCTCTTCCGGCTGATAACGATGCGTCGTATGTTGAGGCGGCCACGGACAGCCTCCAGTGTTTTATCAGGGAGCTCCAGCGGACCTTCTTATCCAACGTCATTCTTGATAAGATGCCCGTCGTGGAACTGGTAGACAAAGAGCGGGCGTTGTTCTATCTGGAGATGTCTATGTGGTATAATGGAGGCGTCGAAAGAGTTATCAAGCCGATTGATTGGTTCGATATTAGAAAAGTGTGGGAGAAGAGCCATCGTTTTTGGTTCTATCCTACCTTCTCTGCTGAGACGATGATGGATTTGTCGGAGCTCATACAAAGAACGGCTGAAGTGCATTCTGGATTGAAGGAGAAACGGTGTGTCCTTTGGTTTGATGTCCCTGAGGAGAGCGATGAGGATCCGGCCGGTATTCAGGATGTCGTTTGGCAATTGCGGGAAAGAGGCGTTTTACCCTTATGGGGGCTGAGGTGTATTCCTAAGCGAAAGGGAATCAATGCGTTGTTGTTTCTGATGGAGGTTTAACTATGAATAGTGTTGATAGCTGGAGTGTTATCAAGGAGCTTGTCCAGGACGTCAATGAGCGTCAGGTGGATCAGCCGAAAATGTCCGAGTTTCTTAAAAACCAATTTGATTTGATCCTGGATACTTTGGACGGTCTTGTTCGGGATGGGATTGATCTGTCCGATAGGACGGTGGTTTCCAATCTGAAGGAGTTGGAGCTTGCCCTTCATCAGATTCCGCAACATCGAGTATTCGCCTTTGATGTATCGACTGTGATTGAGGAATTCGAAGAGTATATTGAGAGATTCTATATGATACTCTCCCAGCCCAAGCAGGATGCAGAGACTAGTTTCACTTGTTCCTGGATCGTGAGCAGACTTGATTCATTGGCGGAAGCTGTTTCCGAGGATCAAGAAAGAGACGATGCAAGGAAGGAAATCATTCCACGGCAGTTAAAGGCGTATCTTGACATTTGCCAGACGCTTTGCAAGAACGGCAGCGATAGAATCCGGGCATACGTTGTGGATGCCTCTGAAGATCTCGCCCATGCACTTACTTCAGCAAGCCGGCAGCGCGAAGCCAGAGATTATTGGCAGTTTGTCATATATCTTTTGTCTCAGGACAACTTGAGAATCACTCAGCGAAAAGGACGCTTGATGATTGCAAAAGACATTATTGATCATCTTGATTGAGTTCTGCCATGATAGACGAAAACGTACTTTTTGTTCTTGAACATAGGATAGCTGTTGCCCAGGTTGCCAAGCACCTGCTGAACCAGTGGATTGAAGTGCCGGAAGGTGAAGTTTCTCTTGGTGAAAGAGTCTTCCATGTCGGGGCCTTCAAAATCTCCAAGTCTCTTGTAACCGTATCTCAATGGAGTAAGGTAATGGGGCCAGAAAACCTGTTGTCACGGAGGCCCGTTACGGGCGTTTCATTTGTTGAGACGATCAGCTTTGTGACGCGTCTTAATATGTGCCGGGAAGAAGCCGGCCGCATCTCTATACCAACAGAAGCCCAACTTATGCTCGCCCGTCAGGAGGGAGTCGTTGGGCCCCCTCACAAGTATTCTGAGATATGCTATACTCAGTATAGGGATTTCAACGACATGGGTGGCCATCATTTTATTGACAACATTCCTACGGATGAGACATGCGAAGTGGTTATCAGGGATAGCCATGAGCGTTTTCCCCTTCCATTCAGACCAAACAACGACTCCATTGGCTTCCGCCTCGTGCTTGTAGACTACGAAGAGAAAAGGGATATCAACGATCTATTAGAAATGTTTAAGGATGAACTAATATGACCAGACATCAAATATCTAATGCCATTCGGAAGGCTCTTGAGGCCAGCCAGTATAGCACTTTGTTCAGAAAACAGCACGGCGGCTGTTTCTATTTATGCTTTGAAATGAATGATGGTGACGTCAAGGTGTGCCCGCCAGAGCAAGGATGTGGCGCGCTATTGATGTTCCCGGATCAAGTAAAAGAAGACACCATCATTGTTTCAACCGATGTGATTCGTTTGCCTCAAGATATGGATGAAGGCTCCATCGCGGAAAAACTAATCAAGATCAATGCTGTCAATAAGGGGATTCGTTATGAAGTGCCTTTCCTCTATCATGCCAGCCCCGGTATCAACAGGGCGGTGCTGGTTATCAAGGAGGTTCGTTCAATGACTGAAGATGATGTGTCTATCAATCTTCCAGCAGGAATTGAGGAGGTTCTAAAAGCGACGGCGGCGTTTGTCGAGCATTTCTAAGGTCCTGCCAAGATTGAACAGCTCTTTTGTAATCATCCTCATTGAAGAGGTCGTCATCTACCAGGGACTTAATGAAATAGACGGCTCGTGCCAACTGAAAATCGGTTGCGCCGGAAGCCATGACCAAGCTGAGTGCTGTACGCTCGAGTTTTGCAAGTCGCATCAATCCTTCCGTATAGCCCAAACGCTTCATAGCCCAGATAATCCTACCCATTCCAAGATAGGGCAGGAAACTATTCATAGAGATGTCTTCGTACGGAATGTAGTCTTTGCAGTCCAGTTCGCGGATAAACTGATCTACCTTACCATCTATCTCTGGTATCTTCTCTGTTCGCTGGAGCTTTCCATACACATAGAACCAATCGATGATCCTCAGCCTGCTTTCATCAATGACGAAGCCGGGGGCATTACCAATCCTGCCGCAAAGAATCGCGTAGGCGCTTTGATGGTCTGAAGAGGCCCGGATCAGTTCCTCCTGTTCTTGCAATACAAACTCTTCAGGCATCATATAAAGAATGGTCATCGCCATGACCGGCCCCTTGTGCGCTTTCCAAGCGGCTTTGATCTTGCTATCCAAACCTGGGATCCAGCGTTTGCGCAAACGCGCGGCCGCCCATTCTGAAGCGTTTTTACCACCTGAAAGGAAAGCCAGAAGAATCTTCTTCTGGCTGTTGAAACTTTGCGTTTCGTACCTCTTTGTCAGCTGTCTGAACGCGTAGCTGACTTTTTTGCTTTTCTTGTTGCCATACCAGCGAAGCAGCGTTTCGATGGGCTCGTTACCCTTAGCGTGCATCTTCAGCCATTTGATGAAGTCCATCAAATGCCAAGAGATGTTCTTTCTCCTGGAAAGACCGGCCTCAACTTCAATAAGTATGTTGAAGGGGAGAGATTGCAGGATGGCGTGATAGAGCTTCTTGTCCGAATCCTGCAGGCTCTCATAAACGGGGGACACTTCTTCCGC
>JAEEGI010002730.1_pt1 | contig 42794 bp, 26 predicted proteins | sample 8958751 | NCBI WGS metagenome assembly JAEEGI01 (sample SAMN16246545, study PRJNA631951) | gut metagenome | biome: gut microbiome; feature: rumen; material: KS-attached | host: Bos | place: Iran: Karaj | collected 2018-10 | reverse complement strand
GCAAGGCGGGCGCCGACATCGTTCTCTCCAGCATGTCTGAACTCGCCACCCACTTCGACGAAATTCTCACCCTCCACGCCGTTCACACCCGCTAATCCAGTTTCCAGTTGTAAGCTGTACGGATTTACACGGATTCACCAGATTTCAGTCTGGCCGACAATCAGCAATCCGTTCCATCCGATATAATCCGCAGAGCAATAAAAAGAGCAAGAAACAAAACACTCTACGGATTAACACAGATTCATCAGATTTCAGCCTGACCAGACAATCAGCAATCCGCTAAATCTGCTTAAATCCGTAGAGAAAAAGAAATAAGAGGACCGTTGAGGTCCTCTTTTCGTGAGTGATTCGACGGGGATTCGAACCCCGGACCGACTGCTTAGAAGGCAGTTGCTCTATCCAGCTGAGCTATCGAACCATCATTTTTGCGGGCGCAAAGATAGCGATTATCTTCGATATTTCCAAATTTTCGGCGAAATATTTTCAGAATTCTGTATTGTTGGAGCCTGTCAGCTGTATTTCCGATAGCTCGCGTTGCCAGAAAACCGATTATTACTTGTTCTTTTCAGCAGCAGCGGCACGCATGGCAACCTCTTCCGTTGTAGACGGCTGGTCGAACTTCTTGCGGATGAAGACGAAGTTGCGGCCAAGATACTTTTCGCGCACGATAGGATTGGCTGCAAGCTCTTCGCTAGTGCCCTGGAATAGGATCTTGCCCTCGAAGAGCAGGTAGGCACGATCGACGATCGAGAGCGTCTCAGGTGCATTGTGGTCGGTGATGAGGATGCCGATGTTCTTGTCCTTGAGTTTATAGACGATGTACTGGATGTCCTCGACGGCAATGGGGTCGACGCCTGCAAAAGGCTCGTCGAGCATGATGAACTTGGGACTGATGGCCAGGCAGCGTGCAATCTCACAACGACGACGTTCGCCACCCGACAGACGATCGCCCAGGTTCTTGCGCACCTTCTGCAGTCGGAACTCGGCGATGAGCGACTCGAGCTTGTCGCGCTGCTCTTCGGGCGTCATGGTGGTCATCTCGAGCGTGGCACGCAGGTTGTCCTCCACCGACATCTTTCGATAGACCGACGCCTCCTGTGCCAGGTAGCCGATGCCCAGTTTGGCACGACGATAGACGGGCAGCTTGGTAATCTCCTGGTCATCGAGGAAGATGCGTCCCTCGTTGGGCGTCACTAATCCAGTGGTCATATAGAACGTGGTCGTCTTACCGGCGCCATTGGGGCCCAGCAGACCTACGATCTCGCCCTGACGGACATCGATGCTCACATGATCGGCCACCGTACGAGGCCCATATCGCTTGACGAGGTTGTCGGTGCGAAGCACACTCACATGCTCTTCCATCTTTATATCGCGAATTAGAATTACTGAATAATATTGTTCGCATGGAGCGGACAAAAGTTCGAATTTCGATGTATTGCGGCGCAAAGATAGTGAATTTTTCTCAATATCGATACATTTTTTGTCCACTTTATCATTTTTTTAGTTATCTTTGCACCGCAAAAAAGAAAAAGTAGATATGCTGCTGACAAATTGGATACGTGATTTCGGTAAATATGTTCTCTTGATGAAGCGAGTCTTCACCAAGCCCGATCGTTGGAATATGTTCGGTCGCCAATACCTGCATGAGAGTACGGGTCTGGTCATCGACTCGATAGGCATCATCGGCATCATCTCGCTGTTCATCGGTGCCGTGTCGTGCATCCAGATCCAGAAGAACCTCGACAACCCGTTCCTCCCTCAATACCTCATCGGCTTTGCAACGCGCGAGATGCTGATGCTCGAATTCTCGTCGGCCATCCTCTGTCTGATCCTTGCCGGTAAGGTGGGGTCGAACATCGCCTCCGAGATAGGCACGATGCGCGTGACGGAGCAGATCGATGCCATGGAGATCATGGGCGTGAATTCGGCCAACTACCTGATCTTGCCGAAGGTGTGTGCCGTGATTTCGCTGATGCCCATCCTCGTCATTCTCTCCATCGCACTGGGTTTGGTGGGTGGTGGCATCCTTTGCATGCTGACGGGTCAACCCACTGTCGACGATTACGTCACGGGCATACAGTTTTATTTCGACATCGGCCACATCGATTATGCCATCCAGAAGTCGATGATCTTCGGATTCATCATCACCACGGTCTCAGGTTATTTCGGCTACACGGTCAATGGTGGCGCCTTGCAGGTAGGCCGCAACTCGACGCAGGCAGTTGTCATCAGCTCTATCATGATCCTGATGGCTGACGTGGTGAGCACGAAACTGCTCCTCTGATTTTGTCACGAATTTAAGAATTAGAAAATTGTCTAGCTCTACGGATTTACGCAGATTTCACGGATTTCTGTAAATCGGGGCAAATAGTAAATCTGTTTCCGTTTCGATCTGTAGAGCATATTACGAACAACCTCCCAAAAACAAGCATATGATCAAAGTTATTACCTACGGTACATACGACCTCCTGCATCAGGGACATATCAACCTCCTGCGCCGCGCTAAGGAGCTCGGCGACTACCTCATTGTTGGTGTCACCAGTGACAGCTTCGACCGCGGACGCGGCAAGCTCAACGTCCGCAACAACGTCCTTGAGCGTGTCGAGGCCGTCAAGGCCACAGGCTATGCCGACGAAGTCATCATCGAGGACTACCTCGGCCAGAAGATCGACGATATCCAGAAGTACGATGTCGATATCTTCGCCATCGGCAGCGACTGGGTGGGCAAGTTCGACTACCTCAACGAATACTGCAAGGTCGTCTATCTGCCCCGTACCGAAGGTATCAGCAGCACTATGCTCCGTGCCAAGAGCCAGGACGTCTATCGCATTGGTGTCATCGGCAGTGGTCGCATCGCCCATCGTTTCGTGCCCGAGACCAAGGTGGTGAATGGGGCAGAGGTAGTGGCTGTCCTGAATCCCGACAAGGAAGAGGCAGAGGCCTTCGCCAAGATTCACGGCATTGAAGGCTTCACCGACTTCGATGAGTTCATCTCCCACGTCGATGCCGTATATATTGCCTCCCCGCATCTCACGCACTACGACTACGCTAAGCGCAGTCTTCTTGCTGACAAGCACGTGTTGTGCGAGATTCCTTTCACGCTCAGCAAGGCTGAAACTCTCGAGCTCTACCGTCTTGCCGAGGAACGCGACCTCATCCTTATGGAAGCCAGCAAGACTGCCTATTGCCCCGCTTTCGGCCACGTTGTCACCCTGGTGAAGAGCGGCATCATCGGCGATGTAGTCGATGTGCAGGCATCTTTGAGTAAGATGGTCGATCCTCCCATCCGCGAGTTGGATGCAGCGCAGGCTGGTGGAGCTATGACCGAACATGCCCCGTTGACCGTGATGGCCATCGTCAAGCTGCTCGGCCTCGATTGGCACGACGTCAATTTCCACAGCCGTATGGAGAATGGGGTGGACATCTACACCAAGGGCGTCATCAACTACCCCCATGCCACTGCCTCCTTCACCCTCGGCATCGGCGTCAAGACCGAAGGCAACCTCGTCATCAGTGGCACCAAGGGCTACATCTACGTGCCCGCCCCATGGTGGCTCACCAGTTTCTTCGAGGTACGTTACGAAGATCAGACCAAGAACAAGAAATATTTCTACAGTTACGACGGCGAAGGCCTCCGCTACGAGATCCAGGAGTGGTTCTCGATGATTGTCAACCATCGCAAGAGCTGCTACAAGCTCCGTCGTCGCGAAAGCGTTGCCATCTCCGAAATCATCGAGAAGTACCGCAATCACGAAAACGTCACTGAGATCTGATTCCAGCGTCACCAAAAAGAAGTCCCTGTTTCAAACGACACTAACAACATTGGAATACCAATAATGAATGAAAGAATATGTGAATTGCATATTTTTTGGTAGCACAACTATTCGCGATTTTGGGATGATGGAATTGAAAGGCAAAGGGACAAAAGGGACGTGGTGCATTTTTATTGCTGAGCATTTGAGCTAGTAGTGGTCTTGAATAGCCAGAGGAGGAGGGCGTAGATGGTGACGAGGAAGGCGCGGAGGGTGAACCAGAGATGCATGATGGAGTGCTGGCGCATGAGGAGGAACCAGACGGGTGCAATCAAGGCTACAAGCAGCAGCCAAAGCCACTGGCGCTGCACTTTGAGTCCTTTCTGCAGGAAGATGTAGACGATAGAAAGAGCGAGGACGAGCAAGGGGATCTTCCAGCCAAGGGCGCGCTCTTCGCCAAAGATGATGAATTGCAGCATCTTTGTAATAGTGAGTTCTATGCCATAATATTGCTGAGAGGTGCGCACGCCAATCTGCTGGGCAGCATCGGCCAGCAGATTGAAGCCCGTCAGTCCATAACCGATGACCCACTTGCTTGACCAGAGCAGGGCATAACCTATTCCCCAGGCAATGGATGCCAGGATGACCTTGCGCACTTCCTGCTTACGTTGGGGCAAGAGGCAGACCAAGAGGGGCATACCGAGGGTGAGTTGCGGTGTGGTGAGGAAGTCGAAGAATGAGGTCACGGCTCCTATGACAAAGAAGGTGAGGACCAAGGAACGACTGCGGGCGGTAAGATCGGGATAGAGCATCACTGCCAGCATGCTCAGGAACATCAGATAGAAACAAGTGGAATACTGCAGAGAGAATGGAACGATGGGGAAATAGACCAGCAGGAGGCTGAGGAGGAACAACAGGGCCTCGACTTTCCCTATCCTTTGCCAGATAAGCCACATTGTGCCCAGGCACAGGATAAGCATCAGCAGGCAGTTGATGATGCGAAGGCCGTGCAAACTGAAGAGGATGAGCATGGGCTTCAAGGTAACAAGATAGCCTTGCCAATAACGTCCGTAGAAGCGCATTTCGAGGCCATCGGTTTGGCCGAGGGCTACGCGCTCGGTGTAAACGGACTTGGCAACTTCCTCATCATCGTTGTCGTAGTAGGGATTGAGCATCGACGAACGCAGGGGATGCTGGGTATCGCTGGAGATGGCCAGATTGAGCATAAGGGCATCGGTGAAGTTGTCGAGGCGGCCCAAACGCCTGTCGATGAGATGTGCTCCCTGGCCTTCGTGCTGCAACTGTTGGGCTGAGGCGATGACGTTGTCGGCGATGAGCGACGAAGGCAGGCTGTAGGTGCCTAGCATCAGCAAGGTGAAGGTGAGGAGGAGGAGAAGGTAGGTGGTGAGGAGGAGGAGTATTGTTTTTTTCATATATATTTTTAATGAACGGCGCAAATATAGGGATAATTTGTGGATTTACCAAAAAAAGAGCACGGTTTTTAAGTTTTTCGGGAAAAACGCTTGGAGTTTTGGGAATTATTGCCTATCTTTGCCCCAATCTACAAATACCTCAATTATGCCTCGTATTTCTTATATTGACATTGCCAAGGGCATTCTGATTTCGCTGCTTGTGCTCCATCATCTCATCTGGACTTCGGTGACTTTCGTCAAGGTCCCCAATGACTTCCTTAATACGCTTTATGACCTCCAGATGCCGCTCTTCGTGGGGTATTTCATCCAGGCGTTCTTCGTCATTTCTGGTTTCTGTTCCAACTTCTCGATCCCTTGGAGGGACTTCCTGTGGAAGCAGGTGAAGACGCTGCTCGTTCCGAACATTGCATTTACCTTGCTCATTCATCTGTATCATGGCGACTTCAGCGGCAGCCTTTATGACATCATCGAGCGAGGAGGCTGGTTGTGGTTTGTGACTGCACTTTTTGTGAGCAAGATCGTTTATTACTTCGTGCGCCGCTGGATCGGTAATGAATATGTTATCTTCGGATTGTTCCTCGTGGCGTCGTTTGTCGGCGTGTGTCTGAATGATCGTGATGCGTTCTTCAACTACTGGTGGCATCGACAGACGCTCACGCTCCTGCTGTTCCTTGCTTTGGGCAATTGGCTGCGTAGGCACATTTATGACTCGAGGATCTGGTTTTTCGGTGCCGTGTATCTCGTTGGCATTGCGGCGTGTTATCTGCTTCATATTGAGGTGCCTTACATCACTGCTGGTTTCCATACGACGAAATTCACATGGGGGCTGCATGTGCTGATAGCGGCAGGTGGATCGGTAGCGTTCCTGAAACTTTGTTCATACCTCAGGTTTAGCCCTGTTTTTGAATACATCGGTCAGAACACTTTGGTGATCTATATGCTTCATCTGGACATATTGTATCCTCTGATTGAGAACTTCCTGGATATCTATAACAAGAACACAACGGAGGGGTCGCTGCTGACGACGTTTGCCATATGGACGACGACGATGGTATTGTGCCTGCTGCTAGGGAAGATTATTGGGACGAGGTACCTGCGGTTTATGATCGGGAGGTAGCAGCCATAGATGGAGGCGAACGGGGACACAAAGGGCGCGATGAAATCGCGCCTTACGGGATAATGAGAGGGCAGCCAAACACGACTGCCAGCGGAGACGCGGGGATGGGCAGCCCTAGATGGCTGCAGATGGGAATGGAAAGAGGGCGGCCTTGGATGGCTGCCCTCTTCGTGTTTATTGGGTGTGGATGGATTTCTGGCGGGGTGAGATGTGGATTTGATTGGGCTGGATGGTGGGCTGGGGACGGCCGTGGAGGTCGTAGAAGAGCTTGACGGAGCCGTCGGGGAGCTCTATGATGGGGAGGTCGGAGCCAGACTTCTCGATGATGGAGAGGGAGTCGGCGACTGAGGCTGCATTGTTAAGGAACCATGCATTGAATGCCTTAACCTGAAGCGATTTGCCAGCGCGGATGAACTTATCTTGACTGAGTGTGTAGGCGCGCATCTGGCTGGTGTTGATGGTCTGGTCGGTGTAGGTGCCGTTGAATGTCCAACCGATGACCTGCTGCGGTTGCGACAGGTTGGTGGCCAATGAAGCGAAGTCTACAGGGATGGAGCCTGTGTTGGGCGTGCTGACGACGAATGAAGAACCCGTAGCCTTGAAGAGGGTCGGGGTGTTGGCATCAACGGATGCCGTCGGTTCGAACGTCAGAGCTTCGTTGCTGACCGCTACAAGGGTGTAGAACTGCAGACTATCGTTGGACTGCACTGCATAGGGCAGGCAGAGTGTACCCCATTGGGTGGACATCTTTCGACCATAGGCCACGACGTCGTTGCGGAAGAAGACATTGCCCGACAGGAAGATTGAGGGATCGTCGATGTAACGAGATACTTCGGTGAGGTCGACGGCAGCACCTTCGGGCAACGATGCCTTCAGGAGGGCATGCTCACGCGTGCCACCGTAATTGCCGTGGTAGGCAGCTACACCATTGACGGGGGTGATGACGGGCGAATTGCCCACATAAATCTCGGTGGTATAAGGACGGGCTCGGAAAGTGCGGCCCTCGGTGTCGGTGACCATAATGTTCTGCAGCGAGATGGTGTAGACGCCCTTGGGTAATGATGAACGCCAGGACAAGGCAAGCTTGGCTACATCGAAGGAACGCGAAGGAGCGAGGAAATGGAAGCCCTTGCGGCTGACGGATAGATGGATGGTACTGTCGGCCAAGGTGTAGGCTTCGGTGGAGAAGTCGGTGGTCGAGAGCGTGGGCGACAGTCGCCAGAGACGAGTGGTCGTCAAGGCTGTGGGCAACTTGATATCGAACGAAACGTTAGCTACCTCGTTGACATTGGAGAAAGAAAAGGCTACGTCTGTGTTGGCCTTAAAGGCGAAGGGCAATACTTCGAGTGAGTAGTCGCCTTCGGTAGCATCGCTTATGAGCGAATCCTTGTGTACCTGGGCGCAGGTTGAGCTGTAGCTGGTGAGCTGGTTGGCCTTGGCGATGGTGGTGCGCGTCATGCGATAGACGTTGCGACCGGCATCGGGATAGCGGCCTACGGTTTCGATGGCATCGTGGAAGCCGTAGGTGAGCGTGTCGGCCCACGACTGGTCGGCAGCAGTGAGGACCACGTGCTTGCCCTCTTCATTCTCGAGCTTGAACGGTGCGTGGATTTCGCGCAGGGCTTCCTTCTGGTCACACCATATGATCTTGAAGCCATGGGCAGGGATGATGGTGGAGACTGCAGATCCGACGGCAAGGTCGGAGCCGATGCGATACTTGGTAGGATTGCCCAGTTTGTCGGAAATGTAGACCCCACGGAGGTCGATGTCGCGCGACGTGGTGTTGTAGAGCTCTATCCAGTCGGCCTTCTTCTGAAGGTCGTTGATGTAGATGCCGTTGTCGGCCGAGACTTCGTTGATGACCACAGGAGGGAGCTTGGACTGGACGGACGTGTTGGGCTGGAACCAAGCGATGAGGTCGGACCCTTTGGAGGAGGGCAGCGTATAACGTGCCTTTTTGCTCACGATTGAACCTGGAAGGGAGGTGATGAGGTCGAGGGATGCGCTCCAAAAGATGTCGGGCGACGAGGCTTTCTCATTGTGGATTTCGACAGCGAGCACATTGGTGCCATTCTTGAGAAGATTGCGCGGGAGAATGATGGTACGCTGGTCGGGATTGGCGGTAGCGTAGTAGGAGGCATAGGTGGCATAAGTGACTGTGCCGGGCGCTATATTGTAGCGGTAGATCTCCTGACCATTGAGGTAAAGGATACAGCCATCGTCGACCTGATAGGAGAGCTGGTAGTTGGAATTTTCGCTCAAAGTGTCGATGGAGGCAAGATTAAATGACGTGCGCACGTAGTAGGTGGGGCGCTTATTGTTCTTGTTGTCACCATAGTCGAACTTTGTTTGGAACCCTTTGATCTTGTTGTCGGTATCGTAACCCATTGGTGTTGCACCGGTAGACCAGGAAGCAACGTTGTAGGACGGGTCATACCACTCGATTCCATCGAGCGAACCTTGGGTGTAATAGCTCCAGGGGTCGGAGGTGGCTATGACGGCCTGTGATGTGGTCCTGACTTCGCGCCAACCTACGAAGTCGTAACCAGCGGGTGCGTAAGCATTGACTTCGGCAGGCGGGAAGAAAAGGCCATTGTATGTACTATTGGTGATGGGTTGGTCGTTGAACGTGAGGGATGCTGATGAGAGATTGGTTTGCAGACGAGCCGACTGCGCCTTGGTTGAAGACAGCTTGAAGGCCGGGTAAGCCTTGAGGTAGTTGAGCAGTTCGGTCTGACGTTGTGCCGACAGGCTCGAGGTAAGAAACGCAGCAGAGCGCCATGGTGAGTCGTTGTGGTAGAGTACCTGAGTGGGTGCTACGCGTTCGCAGATCTCACGAATGATGGGTTCGCAACGATCAGGATCGAAGGTCGAGGATGCGACGAGGCAGAAAGTATCAATGAACTTCTTGAGGAACGTCGGGTTCTTGATGAGATTGAAGAAGAGGACGATGGGCTGCAGTTCGACCTGAATTTTGGCTTTCTCGGTGCCGTTGCCGGTAAAATAGGAGAATTCGGATATCCGTTTCATTTCGAAAATATCGAAGGGATCGTCGATCCAATCCATGGCTTCGAGGTCGAAAAGCACCATACGGAAACGACCATCGGCGGTACGGGCACGCCAACCTTTGCAGTTGTTTTCGGGCCAGTCGCCGTTGCGAAGGTAGAATTCGATGGCCATATAATTGCAATATTCATCGATGTCGAGGAGCTGGCATATCTGGGCGTAGATTTCGTCGGAGGCAGCATTGCTGGAAAGGTCGAGAAGAAGCTGCATAGATTCGTAGGTGCCGCACTTCTGGACATAACCCGAGTCGGTGGCAACCTCGAACTGATCGATCTCGTCGTCGTCGAGACCGTAGTTGGCATAGACGAAGTGCTTATTGCTGGGTTCACGAAGGTTGATGGTGCCCTTGTTGACACCATTGACGATGTGCCAGATGGGCTGATAGGCCTGGTAGTCGATGTCGATGGCCGAGCGGGCAACGATCTGCTGGAGGGCAACGTCGAGAATGCGACAAATGGTGTCGCTGCCGCCATTGCGCACCAACACGGACTTATGCTTGAGGTAGGGTTTTTCGGAGAAGAAGGGATAGGGAAGGGTGTTCTGCATCTCGTAGCGCTTGTTGGCATTGATGCGGAACGAGCGAGGGGTGAAGGATCGGCTGAAGGCGCCGATGCGCTTGATGCCTGCCTCCTGATTGAGGAGGGACTGGCCATCGGACGTGAAGTATTCGACTACGCTGGGACGTTCCCAGTCGTTGTACCAGTTGCAGATGCCAAAGGGACCATGACTGGGACGACCGTTGACACCTTTGACAAAGATGCCGATGGAGTCGTCGTAGAAGTTCTTGTCGGTACCTGTCACTGCAAGGATGGGGAGGTCGATGTCGAGGTTGGATTTGATGAGGGAGCGCGTGACGACGGGACTGGGTAGATAGCCATCGCGGAAGAGGGCAAAACGGAAAGTGCGCGTAACGCTGGTCGAGAAGTGACCGGTGACGGATACCTGACCATTGGTGCGCGTAGGTGCGCTTCCGTCGGTGGTATAGATGAGGGTACAGCCTTCGGGAATGGTGACCTGGAGATGCTGGGTGCCAGAGGTGAAGATACACGACTCACTATCGACTACAGGCTCGTTGAGACGATAGTCGGAGAAGGGACTTCCCATATTGGACTTGCCGGGGGTTGGTGCTGCGCAAAAGCGGTAGGTATGGCCTCCATCTGAGGTGGCAGCCCACGAACAACGAGCGACGGACTGGGGATATATAAACGTGATGCGGTTGCGACCCTGGGAGTCGTTGAAATAGAGGGTGTCACCATCACAATCGAGCTTCATGTCGATGTTGTGAGGTGTCCAGATAGGGTCGTAATTATCGAACCAGAACACTGCATAGCCATGGGCGGGGATATGTGTAGAATCGTTGATGCGCGCCTTTCGGGGCACCTTGGCATCGTCGCTGAAGAAACAGCCTGTCACATCGATGTCGGACGAAGTTGGGTTGTAGAGCTCGACCCAGCTGCCGTAGTTGAACGACGGATCGAGCCACTGGTCGATGTTGGAGCTGCACAGCTCGTTGATGACCAATGCTTCGGTCTGGGCGAAGATGCATACATTATATATTAATAATGTGAAAAGGAGGGTGGTTCGTTTCAATGGAGGAATGAGGGGTTAAGATGGGGAGGAATGGGCAGCCATAGATGGCTGCGACGGGGACGAGGGGGCAGCCAAGGACGGCTGCCGACAAGGACACAGGGAAACTCTACGGATGGTGGCCAAGGACAGCTGCGACGGGGATGCGGGGCAGCCAAGGACGGCTGCCGACGAGGACACAGGGGAACACTACGGATGGCGGCCAAGGACAGCTGCGACGGGGATGCGGGGGCAGCCAAGGACGGCTGCCAACGAGGACACAGGGGAACACTACGGACGGTGGCAAGGACGACTGCGACGGGAAGGCGGGCAGAGTGCCGACCGCTTATTTCCTGATGAAGAGGAGGGTGGGGTTCAAGGGGAAGCGGCCGGAATGGGCACCGAAAAGAGCAAGACCATGGGCTTCTGATTCGGGAACTTCGAAGCGGATGGTGATGGTGTTGCCGGGCTTGATGAAGCGGAGGGGGATGGGAACTTCCTGGAGATATCCGTAGGAGCCGGCTTCGTCGAGGGTGAGGGTGTTGGGAGCAGGGTGGTACTCCTTGCCATTGATGGCAGCGCCCGCGACAAGGTTGGGGTCGATAGTAGGTGTGCTCTGTGCCTGCCAGGAGAGGGCGCCACGGTGATCGGCGGGATCGTCGGGAAGGGTGAGTGTGGCTACCTGATGGTTGTTGATAGAAACGATGAGCGTGGAGGGATAGGTGTCGAGGTCGGTCTGGGGATAACTGTTGGGAAGACCGCTGGGGTCGGCGGTGCCTTTGCCGCGCATAAAGTCACCTTCAGATGAGGAGTCGGGACGATCCTTCCCGTTGAGGCGCTTGGCCGATGCTTCGAAGAGGAGTGTGGCGCTCTTGATGTGCTTGGGGTGGATGTCGTCGGGTACTTCGACCTCAAATTCGAAGAAACCACTGCCAAAGCCATTGACCTTGTCGCCACCCATGGCGTAGGAGGTGTGGTCGGACCACTTTGATTTGGTGAAAGAGAAGGGGGTGAAGGTCTTGACCCGGGTGCCCGGAAGGTCGGCTGCGGTGGTGCCGCCAGTGACATGGATGAGGGCAAAGTTGCGATGGAGAGTTGTGTTTCGATCGTCAGACAGTACGAAACGAACCACATAGAGGCCGTTGCGCTTTGGAGCGTTGAAGGTGACTGAGTGAATGGGTTCGTTGGCGTACGCTTTGAACGTGATTGGATCAAGGGATATGACCTGTTCCTCTTCCCATTGGCCGAGGTCGTTCCAACCGCAGATTGACGTCTGGAGCATCATATTACCAGTATCGCGGTCGGTCATAATGGAGAGATAGCGGGGAATTGTGATCTGGGTTCCAGCCTTGACATCCTGGATGAGCGGGCAGCGCGGAGAGACATAATAGGGGCTGTGGAAGTCGCGCATTGACATTCCGGGGACGAAGGCGTCGAGACCGTCAATTTTGGGACTGCGGTCGTAGCGTACATAGCCGTTCCATTCATTGATGACGTCGTGGTGTTCGGTGTAGAGCCAACCTGCACACTTGGGGTGGGCTCGGAAGGCGTTGATCATCTGATGGTAGTCCCAAGTGATATCGACATCGCCTGTTGCGCCTTTGTAGCCCCAGACATTGCCACATTCGCTATTGAACATTGGCGCACGGGCCTGACGGTTTTCATCGATGTAGTTCCAAAGGGAGCCTTCGTAGGTCCTGCTGCAGTATTCGTCGAGTTTCTCTTCCCAAGCTGTGCCAGGAAAATAACCGTGCCAGGAGTTAAGATCGGAGAGAACATGGTCGAAGTTGCATGGGGAGTTGTCCTCGATGAGACGCGTGGGGTCGAGTGTCTTAGTGAGGAGATACATATTTTTGACCCAATCCTGAGTTGTCCAATGATATCGACGTAAGCCGTCGGCCTTACGCGTGCTGAAGAGTCCCCATGTCTCGTTGAAATTGACCCATGCGAAGATGGAGGGATGGTTGTAGTCGCGACGTATCTGACCACGCATACAGCGCTCCCAGTCCTCACGACCGAGGGGATTATCGTCGGCCCACCAGTTGGGTGTATCTTGCATAATGAGAAGGCCTAATCGGTCGGCCCAATAGAGCTTGCGTGGGATTTCAGCCTTGATGTGTATGCGGTTGCCATTGAGGCCGAGTTCCTTGGAGATCTCGATCTCGCGGCGCATATCGGCATCGGAAGGGTAAGTGTAGTAGCCCTTGGCATTGTAGCTCTGGTCGAGGGTGAGCTGTAGGTAGAGGGGACGTCCGTTGAGGGTGACGTAGGAATAGTCGGTACCAGGGAGGGTGTCGACACCGATGGAACGCTGACCGAAGTAGGAATGGACGAGGTCGATGGTCGAACGTTCACGCTTGATGGATACTTCGACTTCGTAAAGATAGGGGTCGTCGAGGTCCCACAGGTGCTGTTTGTGAAGCGGGAGATGGAAACTGAGGATTGTGTCGCGGCGCTGAATGCGCGAAGGGGTGAAGGCATAGTCGGCCTCTTCGCCATTGGGGAAGTGGAGACGGATGGCTTCGCCTGAGGATAAGGGAGCATCGACACCTACTTCAACACGGACGATGGAGTTTTCGGGGTAGGGTGCGAAGTGGACGTAGTCGATGTAACGCCGGCCACGTGCTTCGAGATAGACAGTCTGCCAGATGCCGCGTACGTCGCCGTAGCCCTGTTTGCCCGAGAGACGCTGGTCATTGGGCGTGTCATCGGCCACGATGACAAGGTGCTGAGGCACGTCGTCGAAGCCAGTGAGGTTCCATGTAATTTCAACCTCGAATGGTGTGTAGCCGCCCTGGTGGGAGGCGATGTGACGACCGTTGAAGTAGATCTGGGTGTCCCATTCGCAGGCACCGATGACGAGGAAGATGCGCTGGTCGCGCCAAGCGCGTGGAATGACGATATCGCGAGCATAGTAACCCTTGTTGCCTTCGTCGGCAACACCGGAAAGGGGCGAACCCCATCCGAAGGGGACGGTAATCTGGTGGTCGAAGGCGGCTGTGATGTCATTCTCGGCTGCATACTGGCCACGTTCGGCATTGAATGTGAACTGCCAGGTGCCGTTGAGGTTAATCCAGTCGTGGCGCTCGAAATCGGGACGCGGATGCTCGGGGAGCGGGATGGACTGGGCGATGGCGGTAGCGAATGAGAAGGCGAGGAGGGATAGAAGGGTGAAAAGGGGTTTCATTCTATTGGGTTATAGCAGCCATAGATGGCTGCGACGGGACGCTTGATTGCAGCCAAAGAAGGCGGCGATGGGGAAGAGTGAGCAGCCAAACACGGCTGCTGACGGAGACATAGGGAGCAGACAGGGATGGCTGCTCTCTTTTTGGGGTGCAAAGATAGGGGATTTTTGGGAGATATGCAAGAGAATATGGAAAAAAATGCGAAAGATTATTTATTTTGTTTATTTAATCGCGCGGATATATGGGCGTAGTGAGCGAACATTGGACGAAGGACTATCTGTATATTTTGATAAATTGGAATGACAAATGGTAAGATAATTCTATTATTTTAACATTCATTTAATAGGTTTTTAGAAATAGGGGGGGAGAATATGGAATATTTTTAGTTTCTTTGCGGCCGTTTGTGCCTCGTTTTCCTATGATAAATAGCAAAGATTCCCCTAGTTGAAAATGATGCGATTTGTTATTTTTTTACATACATTCTATGAAACATAAAATCTTATTGTTTTCGTTTGTTGTGCTGATGATGTGTCAGTGCGTTTCGATCCTTCGGGCAGATGTACATTATATTGCTGTTGCTTCGGACCGACATGGACCGGAGGATGAGGATGATTGGGAAGATTACGACATTACAACGTGCAGTGTTGTGCTTGGCTTGTCGGGCATCACCAACAAGGTGGAGTATGTTTGCCTAGATGGAGATATGGTGGGAAGTAAAGGAGGATCCGAAGGTCGCAATGCACCACCGTATAATTCCAATGAAGTTATGGCAGAGGTTAAGCATCTTTTCCCTGAATTGACGAAAGAGAACGTTGCTATTGTTTATGCTGATCATGACGGCGGCTGTACGGATGATGCAGGGATTATGAAGTGTAAAGCTGCCACAAATCCTGATTTTGAAAGCGAATCCCAGCTGATTTATACAGGCAGGACGGCTGCGGGCAAAGTTGCATATTATGTCTATGGTGTGTCGTTTGCCTCGATGTATGGCACAGGTTCTACTTGCAATGGTGACTCTGATGGACCTAGGAGGTTTAAGGAATGGGTAGATACTGTTGACCCATCTGTTCCCATTATTGTGGCTAGCCATGTGCCTTTGCATTATGCTAGGAAAGATAATGTGGGTGCAGTGGCTTGGAGCAAAGCGCTGAATTATGCTGCAACTGGTTCGGAATCTATTAAGGCAGGGCAGACCGTAAAACGCAATGTCATCTTCCTTCATGGACACAATCATACAAAAGAAGGTGGAGACCATCCCTATGAGTATTATCGGCCAGTGGGCTCTAAAATGTTTGTTGGAAATACGAGATCATCAAATGAGCACGTCATTTATTATACGTACACTACTGCCGGATATTTGCGTGACCGCCATGCTTCGACGTTGATTACGATTGATGGACAGAATGTTACGGTTTCGAAGTATGTGGAAGGTTCTTCGGTAACAGATGAAGCTTATATGGGGAGTGCCTATATTTATGATAGACCGTTTGCCTCAGAAGGCTTTGTGACCACTTCGCCAAATGTCATTGACCGTACCAGTCCTACCCTTACTTTCCAGAATGAGGGGAGTGGCAATGAGAGTGAAATCGAAGGTCATGAGGGTCGTATCTATGATGTGACGCTCAACGGGCATAAGCTTTACAAGGATGGGCATTGGAACACGCTGTGTCTGCCTTTTGACGTGGATCTCACCGATCCTACGAGTCCGTTGTACGGAGCTACTGCGAAGACGCTAACGAGTGCATCCTTCGACGCTAGCACAGGCGAGTTGGCACTTAATTTTGAGAAGACAACAGGTACGAGCAGTAACCATTGGGAGGTGAAGGACTATATGTATGCAGGGAAGCCTTATCTGGTGAAGTGGGATCCCGAAACTCCATCTAGTATCGAGAATCCGACCTTCTACGGTGTGACCGTGAGCAATGGTGTCAATCCTGTTGTGATACAGCAGGACGGTGAGGATTTGATTGAGTTCAAGGGAATCTTTGAACCCATCTCATTTACACAGGAAGACCGCAGTGCGCTCTATTTGGGCAACAATGACTATCTGTATTATCCTTCGCTTGCCACCGGTCGGGAAGTAAATATTGGTTCTTTCCGTGCCTATTTCCAGCTGAAGGGTGACTTGAAAGCCCAGGCTTCCAGCTCGAATGGGGTCAAAGCCTTCAGATTGAATTTCGGCGAGGATGAGACAACGAGCATTCGCCTCGTGAATTCCTCATCGATTGACGAGAAGAGCAACAACTGCTATTATATGTTGGACGGTCGTCGCTTGAATGGCAGACCTACTGAGAAGGGAATATATATCCTGAATGGACGGAAGATAGTGATTCACTAATCTCTTTACTTTTTAGTGATTGCGTCAGCCTTGAGGCTGGCGCTTTTTTGTTGCTATGACGTCTGTAGCGAGTAGAGGATTCTGGATAAATACAAATAAAAATATGTCTTTTTGCTATGTCTGTGGTTTAAATGGATTTGTTTTTTGTTGAAAAATAGGACGTATTTTGGGTTTTTTGTCAAAAAAATTGGAAAAATGGAGAATATTCTATAAATTTGCAGCCAAAATAATCAATTAAACTATTTTATATTCGGTTGGTCTAAAAGGTGTTGTACTATTCATTTTGTATTTGGACCAAAGTTTTTTTATGTTGAAGATGCGAAGAATAACTATTTTTCTTTTGATATCTTTTTTCTTTAATATGGTATTGTCAGCCCAGGAGAAGCTGACAGGTAATGTTATGTCTTCCACGGCATCGAGCTCGGCTTATTCTGCCTCAAAGGCATTTGATGGATTGACGGGCACCTATTTTCGCTCGAGAGCTGCTTCGAACACCTGGGTTGGACTTGATTTGGGAACACCTCACGTGATTAAGAAAGTTGGCTGGGCCCCTGCTGCGGGTTTTGCAGAGAATACCAAGTTGGCAGTTTTTGAAGGTGCCAACCGTGCAGACTTTGCTGACGCCATACCTCTTTTTATGGTCACATCGGATGATGAGAGCGAGACAATCAGCACGGCGAATGTCAATGTCAGTCGTGGATTTCGCTACGTGCGTTATGTGACTCCCAATGGAAAAAACTGCATTGTTTCGGAAGTAGAGTTCTATGGAGAGGAAGGAGAAGGAACGGACGACGTGTTTTACCAAGTAACGAATCTGCCTCTTGTCGTGATTCATACTGATAGTGGCAAGGATCCGGTAAACAAAGTTGATGACCTACCAGCACATTTCGCAGTGATCAACAAAGATGGCTTGAAATTGAAAGAAGATACGGGTACCGTGCGTCTGCGCGGAAATACGTCGATTGATTTCGACAAGAAGCCCTATCGCATGAAGTTTGCGAACAAGACCAAGTTGTGTGGTTCAACTGCTAAGGCTAAGAAATGGGTGCTTATCAACAGTTGGGACGACAAGACACTGATGCGCAACAACGTAGCGTTTGAGATGAGTCGTCGTATTGGTATGGAATATACGCCGTTTCTTACACCAGTTGATGTGATGGTGAATGGCGAGTATAAAGGCACCTATGACCTTGCTGACCAGGTAGACCAGCACAAGGATCGTGTAGACATTGAATCGCTCGGCACCTCTGTTGTGGATGGTGACAGCCTCACGGGCGGTTATCTGATTGAGAATGATGGAAACTACAAGAAAGAGGTAAATTATTTTGTCACCTCGAAGAAAAATACATTGGTGATCAAATATCCTGACGAGGATGACATCAACGAAGCGCAAAAGGATTTTATCAAGACACATTTCCAGACACTCGAAAATGCACTTTATTCGAAGAATTTCACTCAAGATGGCTATCGAAAGTATTTTGACTTGGAAAGTTTCCTCAAGTATTTTGTCCTTGAAGAGTATGCGGGCAATCCAGATGCCTTCTGGAGCACTTATTTCTACAAGCATCGCGGTGACGACAAATTCTATACTGGTCCGGTATGGGACTTCAATCTCGCCTTTGACAATGACTATCGCTTCTTCCGTTTGAGCCTGCATGACACCTTTGATGAAACTGGTACTTATACTGGACAGGAGTGGACATCCAAATGGCTCTATTCGAGAACTAGTGATGGTTCGGGCATCTGTGCAGGTGATATGGCCAACTTTGTGAGTATCATAATTGATGAAGACAAGGCTAATCTTGACGAGATCAAGACGCTGTGGTCTGACCTTCGTTCGAATGAGTTCAGTTTGGAGAGTCTGTCTAGCTATATCGACGAACAATCGGAACTGCTTAACCAGAGCCAAGCGCTTAATTATACCCGTTGGAACAACCTGACTGTAAAATGCTACCACAATCCACGCATCCGTGATTCATGGGAGGCAGAGGTCGAGTTCCTAAAGACTTATTTAAATCAACGTCGGGATTGGTTTGATTGGAAATTGGGCTGCAAAGATACTACAATGACCATCACGGTACCCGAAGAAGGTTGGGCTACGGTTTATTTGCCTATGGCCTTCAAGATACCAAATAACATGCTTGTGATGAGTGTGTTGAACTATGAGGATGACGTTTTGCAGTACGACACGCTGACAACGATTACAAAGGCTAATCAACCATATTTGGTTAAGGCTCCCGCTGGAGAATATACCCTTGAGGGCTATACTTTGGTTGAGCGTGACGGACGTAGCAATGGTCTGCTCACAGGCACATCGTCGGGCATAGTGGCTCCAATAGGATCTTATGTGCTGCAAAGACAGAACAATGTGCTTGGCTTCTATAAGGTGGAAAAAGCAACGACGATCAACGTTGATCCTAAGAAGGCATATCTGATGTTGCCGGAAATGGCACAGACGGCTCCAATACGATTCTTCTCCTTGGACGATGAATTAAGTGGGCTGGATGAGATTCATATGCAGAGGACAATGATATTTGTCTATTCTCTTTCAGGTGAACAGCTGATGTGCATTGACAAAGACCTTGTCGGAGGAACGATTGAGAGCCGGTTTTTGCAGAAATTCGGTAGAGGTATATACTTGGTAAATGATGGCGAAAGTATTCGCAAAGTTGTTTTGTGAATTGTTGAATGATAAGATTATAAAGTAGGCGCGGTAATATCGCGCCTATTTTTGTGGGTTGAGTAGTGATGACATTTCGTCAAACGGTGGTGGATAGATGATGCAGCCAAACTTGGCTGCGCCTTGTACGATGAGGAGGATGATAAGTAAAGATGAGTGGGAAAGGATTGAAATAAGTGAGGGATGGGTTTTGCTAAGTGGGGGGTGAAGAAATGAGGGAGTTATGTGGTAAAATTGAATAAATTGGAAGAATTAATGGGGGAGAATGGCGAAGGTATGAGAATTTTTGCTTATATTTGCGCCAAATTTGTGTATGGTTGTACCCTGATGGGTCAAGATTTTTTTTGGTACATGAGATTTTTGAGATATTATCTGTTGGTGATACTTTTGACGGTTCCTGTGCTGATGCTGGCACAGGATGCTGTGTCATCGGGAGATAGTATTGTTTCGATAAAGGATTTGCATCGAGTGCATCGCCTGGAACGAGAGGCGCGAGGGCCATTGGGCCGAAGGTCTATGGGTGATGGCCGACAGACAGTGGTTTCGCTGCGTTCGAATCTGCTGCGCTGGCTGACATTTACCCCCGAACTCGGTTTAATCTGGCACTGTGCGCCTCGTGTGGATGTGCAGATTAATGTGGCATGGACATCGCTTTCGGTGTCGGACAGGTACAGGAAGCGTTATGCACTTTGGCTCGTGTCGCCAGAGGTGCGGTATTATATGGGAGCCCATGAGCGTTATTATGTGGGCCTGCAAGGCGAAATCAGCAAGCGTAACTATCGACTGCGTGGTCGTGATGAAGGCAAGCAGGGACGTGTGTTCGGCTGCGGATTGGTAGGAGGTTATCAGTGGCGCATAAGCCGACATACGAGCTTGGATCTGCATCTTGGTGTGGGATATAATGCCGGCAAGATGAGTCATTATGATCATAATCCCCTCTTCGATGGACAGGAGCCTTCGCTCACTTACATTCGTGAAGTCGACGAACATCGTTTTGGCTTGAATCATCTGGGCATCAGTCTGGTTTGGGACCTTGTGGGTCGGAAAGGAGTTGGAAGATGAGTAGGATTTTGAACATCGTGATGATGACGGTGACGGCCTGTTGGATGACGAGCTGCCGTGTTTTTGAAGTAGAGGATGACCTCTACGATATCAGCAAGGAACAGGCATCGGTGACGATGCAACTGTGCTACGTCGAGCATTCGGAGGATATGGCAGATGAACTTCCCTCGTCGTACAGGATAAGGTTGTATAACCATAGCAAGTTGCCGAATACTGGATTAGCTTTCGTGAGTGAAAGAGATGGTGAACGATTTACAACGACGTTACGTCGTTCGATGGATACGATTAGCTATCAAGGATATATGCAGCCTGGATATTACAGGCTCTTGACGTATAATCTGGCTGAGGGCATCAGTGTGGATTCTTCAGCTGCTGTGGTTGAGAATGAGGGTGGACTGATCAAGGCTATGCCTGAACCTCTCTTTCTAGGCACCTGGGCCGGAGAACTTAAGGGCGGGGTGCAGTATAGCACTAGTGTGACTGTACGCCAACGTTCGAAGCGGTTTGCTTTCCGCGTGGAGGTGCCGTTGGATGATACCCTAACGTATGTGTCGAATACTGCACGTTTGAACAATGTCTTCTATCGCTTGGATGTGGCTAAAGATGCTGTTGATGCGACGGCGCTGGGTATGGCTTCGGTAGAGATGAGGGCTGAGGCGCTAGAAGGGTCTAGTGGCGTGGTGCTTTCCGGCGAGGCTAATCTGCTATGGCCAGGGGATGAAGAATTTGCAAGCTTGGGCGTGAAGCAGAGCTTGACGGTGGATGTTCGTCTGGCTGGGCCAGGTGGAGACGTGGAGAGACGGCTTAAAATTGACGAAGCGACTGTAACGAGAAAAGCGGCCAAGCACGGCCGCTGACGGGGACGCTGGAGCGGCCATAGATGGCTGCTGACAAGGACGGCATACACAACTGCAGACGGGGGACGATGAGGGCAGCCAAACTTGGCTGCCACATAAACGAGAGTGGAACACCTTTTAAATATTATATATGCAAGATGATTGAACGGTGTTTTTTTAGAGTGGTGGTTTTGATCAGCCTGCTGATGGTAGGCTGGGGAGATGATGCACTTGCACAGTTCCATGAGATGGAGAGTCTGCCCTGGGTACCTGCCCGACCAGAGAAGAATGGGGGTACAGATGATCGAGGTGTTGTCGTGCTGGAAGAACTGAGTGAAGCACTTCAGAACGGAGAATATCGCCAAGTGGTGGATAGGCTTTATCCGTTGGCTATCAGCAGTGGTTATCAACGAAATACAAACCTGTATAACCAGACGCGCAGGGCTTTGCGACAGTTGTTGCAGAATCCGGATGGAGCTGGTTATTGGAATAAGATGGAACGACTCTATCATGACCGTTTTGTAAATATTGGCAAAGAGGATTACAGATATCGCAATACGCTTGAGACAGCCAGCTGGAGCGAAGAGCAACTTAACAATGAGCAATTGCTGATGCTTTCTAAGGAGGAAAGCGGAATGGAGCGATGCTTTGATAGAGCTCATCAGATTCTTAGCCAGGCACAGGGCAAGATTGACCCCGTGATTGTGGTGCAGGGAATGTTTGTGCCTTTGAACCGCGAACATGCTGCCCATCCGGAACGTAGCAAGGAGTATGCTAACAGATATAGTGAGATTCTGCGTTGGCTCGATGTGGCTGATCAGTTTATGATGCAGGAGCATCGTGAGGAATATCAGACTTATTATAGTACGCAGGCTTTGGCATTGGTGCGCGAAGAGAGCGACCGACAGATGAATGCCGATGCATCGATAGCGGCGTTTGAAGCACGACGCCTCGAACTGCAAGACGAGATGCGCCAGCAAGCTGATTGGCTTGACACAGAACAACGTGCACAGCGCCTCTATGCTGAGGCAGTTGAGTATTATCAGAAGAATGATTACGCAAGGGCTTACCAGAAGGTGAATGAGGCACTTGCTGCCGAGGGCAATATGAAGGAAGCTCATGTGCTGAAGTCGAGCATCCTGCAACGTGCTTCGAATGCCAGTAACAGGATGTCGGATAAGGTGGCATTCTGGTGTGCCGCCTATGAGGCAGGACAGGGATATGTGGATCGAAAGACACAACGACATATCCTTTCGGCACTTAAAAGCCATCTTTTTATGACAGGATTGGCAGGACAGGTGCACTCGACGAGAAATCCATTTAGTATCCGACAGCGGATATGGACGGTGGAGGAGCTGAAGGAGAAGTGACGAATGGCGGCCAATCATGGCAGCAACGGATACGAAGGACAGCCATAGATGGCTGCAGACTGGAACACAGATGGCAGCCAAGCCTGGCTGCCGACGAGACAGAAAGAGGCTGCCATCGATGGCTGAGAATGAGACACAAAAGAAAGAGATGAGAAAGATAATAACGATAGGGATCCTGATGGTGACGCTGCTGTGGGCAGGTCGATGGACGTGTGCCTTTGGGCAGACGCCCTATCGGTCGGTAAGTCTGGATAGATCGGGACTGAGCTGGACATCGTATCTGACTTGGTGGATGGATCTTGCAGAATTGGCCTTGGGTGCTCCTAATCTGGGTGTGGATGTAGACCTACGCAATCCACAACGTATGTGGACTCAGTCGGTTGCACTGCAGTTCAGAACTGGAGCAGACAGTCAATATAATCTGTATCGTGGTGATTACAAGGGAAGCGTGATCGATAATTTCGGTGTGCAGGCGCAATATCGCGTTCATTTTAGTCCGTATAAACATCCTGAGTATCATAAGGGTCGATATTATGTAGGACCTTACCTGGAGTATCAAACTTTGAAGAAACATTCGAATGCCGGACTGGTGCTGGGATATGACTTCCCGGGCGTAAGTTGGGGAAACAGGTATTTTCTGGAGTTTTCGGGCGGTGGCAACATTGGCTATAACCTTGACAAAAAAGGAATTGTGGATTTGCATTTTGCTGTGGGGTTCCGTACATTGAGCATATCTAACAAGTATTGGAAACCGGACGAGATGCTATACGTCAGGAATAACCTTTCGAACGAGATTGCCCAGAACCGCATCGATTCGCTGCTTCAACAGATGACCTTGGCGCCTGTTACACTGAGTGTGAAGAGTGCTGCGGGAGACTCACTGTTGGAGGAGCCAGTGACCATAGAATTGGTACGCAAGGCATTCGCTCAGCAGTACGACGACCCTTATCTGGTGGTTGGACGGCTAGAAGAGATGAAGGAGAATTCACCTCTGCCTATCACGGAGCCGAGTGAGTACAACAACGTTTTGTACAGGCTGAGTCTTTTGCCGAAGGACTACGACAGTGAGGAAGGCGAAGCTACTTACATTATGCCTTTCCGTGTGCGGATAGAAGGATATGATGAAGCGTTGGCACGCAGACGCAGCTTCAACGAGGCTTTGCGCAACGCCTATACTGATAACGGCAAGCGATTGCCGGCTTTGCTGCTCAAACCGGCCAGCATGGATTCGATGGCGGAATCGGCCAGTATGCAACGTGTGTTGGCACTCTTTGATGAACAATGGAAGAACAGCCAATTGCGGGAACGAGAGGTGACTGGACTTTATTATCGCAAGGATGGCGATTTTCAGCCAATTACGGTTGAAGATATGAACAAAAGAGGAACGTATGCCATCGGTTTGAAGTTCCATCCGCAGGTATTTGAGTCGTTCGATTCGCTGGTGACTCGCTTCAACATCTTGCCAGATATCGATAATCGTGAGCAAGAGATGTACGACAGATTCTTTGGCGTATATAACAAGGAGACTTTCTATGTAGAGCGTCCGTGGCTGAACGGCAAGGAAAAGGCTGTGACCGTGGATGATGTGATTGCAGCACTTGATCGTGGAGGTATGACCGGTTTCACGGAGGACCAAATTGAATTACCCGACAGCATTCGCTATGGACGCAACGTAGGTACAACGACATATGGACCGGCTTTGCAGCCACTACAGTTCATATTTGTTGTGGAAGATTCGATTGGAATGAAACAGGGAACACGTTTGTTGGAGGCACTTACGATGGGAGTGGACGCACGACGTGCAACTTGGAATTCTAAATACGACCTGGATGCCCACGGACCTCTGTTGGAAGGCAAGTATAAGGCTAATGCTATAGACGAGTTTGACAATCCTGAGGTAGAGGTGGCTGACCGAGAAGCGCTGCTTCAGGCTGTGAGCGAATACTTAGCCAAGATTGATCCCTCGCTAGAGGAAATGAAGATCGAGGACGCGTGGGTGACGAACTATGCTTACACGGGACTGCATAAACTGCAAGCCAAAGATGGCACGCCTGAGGGCACCGTCTGGACGGTGTTGCAGTTCAAGTACAGACTGCTATATATGGATGGACGGCCCAGGGTGGCTACGGCTAATGTGGCTTATAGGATAAAGAAGCCGCAGGGTGCTGGGCAGCCATAGATGGCTGCTGCTCGAGACACGTGGGCGCGATGACATCGCGCCAAACTGGACGGGGCAAGAGGCAGCCAAGGACGGCTGCTGACGGGAACACTGAGCGGACCGTAACGGCTGCCGACGGGAATGCTGAGCTGCCAAGGACGGCTGCCGACGGGAAAACAGAGCGGACCATAATAGCTGCTGACGGGAATGCTGAGCTGCCAAACTTGGCTACAACAAGGACATTATGACTGAAATGAGAAGAACAATTAGAATAGTGACGATGCTGACGATGCTGCTGTGTGTAGGTCGGGAACAGTGTGCGCTGGCGCAGACTGTTGTGGTTCACAGTAACCTTGTGATGTGGGCTGCGAAGTGCGCCAATGTAGGCATGGACCTGGCTGTGAATGACTATCAGAGCATTGGTGTCACGGGTGTGGTGACGATGGGTGACAGCTGGGTCAAGAAAGTGAATGGGTCGGGCATACAACTTGACTATCGTTTCTGGTTCAAACGGAAGTTGTTCCAGGACTTCTTCTTCGGGCCACAGTTTGGTTTGTATCACTATCGGAAGGATGGTGAGGATAGCAGCGTGCAAAGACACACCGCCTTGACCGCAGGCTTTGTGAGCGGATATGGCTGGATGATCAACCGACATTGGAATGTAGATGTCGTGATGGGCGCCGGCTATTTGCTTTATGCAGACCCCAATCAACATCATAAGTTCGTACCTACTAATTTCGGTGCTAATCTTTCGTATGTTTTCTAATTTTTTACATCATCGAGAATGGCGCATTCGGATGGCGCTCGTCGCACTTCTGCTGTGGGTAGGAGGAGTGGCACGTGCTCAATACGAAGCCTTGCCTATGGTGATACTAGATGCCGATGGCAAGAACCTTACCGACGAGGTAGGCCGAGCCTGGGATCCGGAAGACGGCGTGTGGATGCCGTCGTCGCATGACTTGAGAGACAGGACAGATTTGGAGGTGTTTGTCACCAACGAGGTCTGTGCCGACTCGATTGTGGCTTGGAGTCACGAACATACTGCCCGCAATACCAGGTTGATTCAGGGCTTTGTGAACGAATACCGCCAGCGCGGTTGGCGCTTGATGCGACAAGGCGAGACCTATAACCTTGCCGATGTGAATGCCATTGCCCAAGACATTTACCTGAGGTATGGTTATCTGGTGGATTACTGGTGCAGAGAGACTGGCGATACACGTGGCGTGTATTCGGTAGCTCTGGTGCTGCATCCGATGGAGAGCAGCCGATTTGAGATGGTTGTACTCAATGAGAAGGTCACCAAGTACGATGGTGAAGAACCTTACTGTCCACTCTATTATAAGAATCGCACTGTGCTTGAGAACGTGAATAAGGTACAACGTGTAACCACCTTCCGTAAGAAGCGTAATCAGGCACAAAGCAGCGGTTCGTGGTTGACCTTCGACGAACATTTCAATTTCCGAGGCCCAACAGACAGACGCCTTGTGGTGGAACGAATTGTCGAAGCCTGTATCTTCGGCGAGGACTTTGACCGACTCGATGCACGATTAAAAGGAGATGCTGCAGCACAGCAACTGAATCAGAAACTGATGGATCATCATGGTAAGGCACTTGATACCGCATATATCCTGGAGCCGATGGTCTTCTCGGGATATCGCTTCCAAACGACCAAGCAACGTCAGATGCGCGACGACCTGATGCGTGACACGATGGAATATTTCCGCAAGCGTACACAGGACATCTTTGACCAGATGGGAAGCTGGATTGAATATCGAGAAGTGGAGTCGGATACAACCACATATCTGGTGCCTCGACCTTTATGGAAGCTTTTGTTGCGCTATCCAAGTTTCGACAGCCTACGCAACGAATTGCGACAAGAGGCTCCTGAACTACCCCTAACAGTAGCAGAGAATGACACTACCGTGGCTTATACTATCAGCACCCGGACTGAGTTGTACCATCGCTTTGAGGAATATATCCAACGGGGGCACAAGATGGCCGACAAACGTGCCATCTCTAGCGAGTCAGAACTAGTGGACGGATACATACGCCACATCAACCAGATGGATATCTATCCTTTACGGCAAGATGTACAACGTGTGAAGATTGAACATCGCCAGGAAGGCGATACAAGTCGGTACAGGATGCCTTTGCAATTGGTTCCTTATGGTAAGGACACCGTGCTCCATTTCCGTTGGCAGATGCCCGACAAAAACCGTTTCTACCAGATGCGTCATGTGAACTATCTGCAAGATTTCGTCCATGCTGACACTACGCATACCGAAGAATGCGACTGCGAACGACAGATGCCGCTGCAGTTCCTTTCGGTATCGGCGCATCCTGCAGACTTCGATTGTCCCCCACGTCGACATTCGGGTACCGACGAGGTGGTCACCTTCCGTCCGCGAGAACGAGGTGAAGTCCAGGACGTGAGCTATCAGTTGTCGCTCAGTTTTGACCAGAATAGCACCAAGATAGACTTGTCGCGCGGCAATAACCAGCAGCAGTTGGATAGTTTGGTAGCTAAGGCATACGAGATTACCCATGGCGAGATTGAGAATACCATCCAACGCGTTGCCATTGTGGGCGTGTCGTCACCTGAGGGCCATCGTATTGCGAACCGTCGTATATCACACGGACGTAGTGAGGCCATCATTGACAAACTGCGTCAGTTCGGCGGAGAAGACCTTCGTTATGCTCGTTTTGATATTATCAAAGACTCGGTGGCTCCATGGAGCGCAGTTGCCGACTTGATTGACGAGATACATCCCGAGTTCCATAGTACTGCTGAACATATCCGCGAAGTGGTGGGTGATGACAACCCTGAGAACACTGCGCAGCAGCAGAAGCGTCTTGGCTACTCCAATGGCACTGACCCAATCATTGCTGAGGCGCTGGAGAAACTTCGACTAGCACAAGTGACATATGCCTACAAGGCATTGCGCGAGACGCCAAGCGAGAAGATCCTGAATTTCTACTTCTCAGGATCAGATGCCTCGCGCTGGCCATCGTATTATTTCTACGTGCTGCTTCGTTCGGATCGATTGACTTATGAAGAGAAGCTCGAATTGGCTCAGAGACTTCTTACGCTCAAGGCTACGGACGTAAGACGCTATGGACGTGACATGCGTCCGAAAGACAGTTTTGGCTTGGTATTACCATACGCTGCCAACCTTTTGGCTACCGAGGCCATTTCCGAAGGCAATTACGACAGCTCGATACTGGCACCATTCATCAACATGCAGTATTATCAGGGCAATGTGCCCTGCTATATGGAAAATGATCCAGACACTCCTGTTAAGTTCATCAACCTCGATGTAGTGCTCTACAACCAGATATTGATGCTGAGCGGCATAGGGACACCTGAAGCACTTGAAGAGGCGCATGAACTGGTGGACATTCTGGATAATACACCTACGATATCGAATGCATTCCATAATACGTATCGACCGGAACTGCTCGAACTGCTGCTCAATAGTCAAAGCGGACGATTCGTGCTTGACGATGAGAATGCCGAGATGATCAGGAACACGAACGTTTGCAACTTCTATGTAGTGAATATGGCGCAAGCCTATCAGGCTGTCGATGGAGAACTGATTGACCTTGCAGCCAACAGTGAAGCCATCAATCTACTGCAACAGTGTTCTGACAGCCTGACTTCGCTGCAGCGACAAATGAATGACCAGCCCGCTGCACTCTACTTCAGTGCGTTGACTGAAGCATGGGGTTCGGAGGCTGGACTCTTCAATAATCGAGATGAACATTACGACCGTGCAGTCATGGCATTGTCGAAGCTTCTTGCAAAAGAGGGCGAACCTCCGTTTGTAGAACGTCTGCAGGGCGACAGCTATGTGCGTGGCATCTACCGTGATGCGAAGGCTTTACGTGAAGGAATGGACCTCTATCTGGAGGCTGTGGAACAATATATAAAATTAAGGACACATGAGGAGGAATAGCTTTGTTGGGAACCATTGGCATGGCCTGATGGGGCTATTGCTACTCTGGCTGCTGTCAGACGTGGCTGCTTTTGCCCGCCAAACACAGTCGGCGGTAAATAACGCTAGGAACGATGTGCAGACTATGACTGTAGCACCCTTCCGCGTGACTGACTATATGATGTCGGGTAACTATCGTTATCCGGATAAGGTGCCGTTTGTGTTAGATCACTGGTGGAAAGGACTTAGTGTTTCGACTTATTGGTATCCGAAGGTCATCAATTTCCAGTTTGATTATGAGGGTATTGAGACAAGTGGTTTTGGATTGGCTTTGACCAAAGATTTCAACAAGAGCAATGCCTTACGTCTAGGTTTCGCTTATAATCATGACCGAATGGAGTTGATGGCCGACTATCAGTGGAACCTCTCGAACTATTGGAGAGGATATGATCCAAAACGTCGTTTCGAATGGCTAGCAACAGTTGGTCTGCTGGGCGGTATGGCGAAATATGAAGGTGATTACCGTCGGTTCTATGGTGGACAAGTTGGTCTACAGTTGCGTCATACGTTGTCGCCTTGGGTGAGCCTTTATGTGGAGCCACAATACAAGGCGGTATCTCCCTTGTACGACGGATATTGGGAACTTGGCAACATCGTGGATGATGGACTGGCCGTTCAGGTAGGAGTTGTCACACGTTTGACTGGACCATTGCGTGAAGGTGGTTATGGCACGGCTGTTGCCAATGGTGCAAAAGCCTTTGGACGCAGTATGGTGAAGACTGGACGATGGATTTCGGGTGTAGGCGGATTGTTTTTCCTTGGTCATGGTATGAAAGTGAACCGTAACAACAGTTTGCATCGTTGGTATGTGGAGTTTTTAGGCGGTACACAATTACGCGATGGAGAACATGAGTTGGGTAAGCTGAAGCTGTATCAAGGCGATCTTGAAATGAATCTGGGTATGCGACTCAATAGTCTATTGGCTGTGCAGGTTGGAGCTTTTGGAGAACGTTTGGACCTGACACAACGGTCGAATCATTCGGAACAGGTTTATGGATATAGGGCTGAATTAACTTTCGATCCGCTTCGTTTCGTCTGGCATAAGGCAGAAGAGAAAGGCTGGGCATGGACTGTAGGCGGTGGCATTGAAGGCGGACGTGTTGAAATGTGGAACCACGTGCCTGGTCTTAATCTTGAACGATACATTGAGCCTACGATGCATACGCAGGTGCGCAGGCGACTGTTTGGCCAGACGTGGCTTGTGCTGCAAGGACGTTGGCAAATGATTGACGTGGATGACGATCACCTGCAGATGATGGCTTTTGCTGGTGTGCATCAGAATCTTGTTGGACGAATGAGTAGTCATCGACGTACACCTAGGTGGTGGAAAGGCTTTTGGCTTGCAGGAAGCTGGGGTGCCTGGGATATGCGTAATAGCCTCGTGAGGGCATCATTGGGCTATGACTTCAATGATGTACATGGCGTTCGTTTGGACTATTCTTATTCGCACGTCGACTCTCACAATATTGTTTTTTTCAAGAAAACGTATCTGAACTTGTTCTGTTTGGATTATATGATGAATATCAGGAATGCGTTCCTGGGCAATGATCCTCAGCGAAGACTGAATGTTTACTTGTTTGCGGGGTATAACATGGCTGTCCATCAGGAACTTGGCGATGAGTCGTTTTGGCACGCTCATACATATGTGGGTATGGAAGGCGGTGCACAGCTAGAGGTGAAGATTTTGCCTTGGTTGTCGGCTTTCGCTGAGGAGAAGACGACTTTCTTGTCGGGTGATCCCTTTGTCACTAATGACTTCACGCAGGGATTAGGAATGACGGGCTTCGTCGGCTTGAAGGTGCGATTCTGAGGGAAGCTATGGGTGGCTGTTACAAGAACCTGGCAGCCAAACTTGGCAGCGGCTATAACAAAAGAAAAGCGGCCAAGGACGGCCGCTTTCGTTGATATTGTATAGCCATTTACGGCTGCAACGGGTCATTTGAAGGTTAGCGCAATTGATAGATGCCTCCAGGGGTATTACGTATTTTATCGGACATTTCGAGATCGAGCAGCTCTTCGAGGAGGGCTGTTCGTTCTGTGTCTGGGAGGATGTCGGCGAGTTGAGAGAGGCGGAGATCACCGCGGTCGCGAAGGATGTCGAGAATTTGGTGTCCGAGGGGAGAGACGTGGTCCTCTTCGAAATTGAGGGTTTGCTGGATGGCAGTGGGTTGGCTAGCGGACTGCCAATTCATGGCATAGAGAAGATCTTGGACTGAGGTGATGAGTCCTGCCCGGTTGAGACGGATGAGGCGGTTACAGCCATTGCTGCGATCGTCGGTGATACGACCGGGGAAAGCGAAGACGTCGCGACCATAGTCGAGCGCAATTGATGCGGTGACGAGGGAGCCACCTTTCTCTTTACTTTCTGCCACTAGGATAGCATCGGCGAGACCAGCGATGATGCGATTGCGAGCAAGGAAGTTTCCGCGTTCGAAAGGAGCGCTTGTAACATATTCGGTGAGTAAACCGCCGCCTTGTTGGATCATCTGCTTGGCAATGCCTCGGTGATTGTAAGGGTAGATACGGTCAAGGCCGTGCGCTACCACGCCGAGTGTTGGAATGCCATTTTCTAGAGCGGCTTTGTGAGACTCCACATCGATGCCGAGGGCAAGGCCGCTGATGATAATGACGTCAGGAAGAGCATCGTGTAATTCTTTTACAAAACGATGGACAAGGTCGCGACCGTATTGTGTACATTGGCGTGTTCCAACAATGCTGATGACGTGTTTGGTCTCGAGGTCGATGTCACCGAGTTTGAAGAGAACGGTAGGGGCATCGGGGCAATTGAGGAGGCGTTTGGGGTATCCCTCTTGGCCATAAACAAGCGTTTGAATGTGGTGTGCTTCAATAAAGTCGAGTTCACGCTGGGCATCGTCGAAGAGACGTGTGTCCTTACGGCCATCGAGAACCATTTGTCCAACAGCACCAGCTTGGAGGAGAAGGGCTGGGTCGGCATCGAGGACATCTTCGGCAGAACCGAAGGCATCGATGAGGTGGCGTGCTCGGATGGAGCCTACGCCACGGATGGCGTTAAGGACGAGAAGAGGAATGAGGGGGTGCATGCTTTTGACAGGGTAATGGCAGCCAGAGATGGCTGCGACTGGGACGATTAGAGCGGTCAAAGACGGCCGCGACGAGGAAGCTTTGAGAAGTGCGACAAGACAGAGGAGGCGACCAAATATGGCAGCGACGGGGACGCTGGGGGTGAAAAAGGGGTGTTTATTGGGTAGTGAGATAGGGAGCGAAAGTGGGGTATATTTCGTCACCTCGGGTGAGGGACCCGTTGACGACGCAAACGCAATCGACTTGGGCTTTGATGCACTGGACACTATCGGACTTTCGGTAGATATCCTGTTCGAAAATGTAACGAACGCCTTTGCGGTAGATGTTGAGGCAGGAAAGGAACTCTTGTCCACCACGGAGAGGTGCACGATAGTTGATGGTGACACGGCTTACCATAACGTCGATGCCTTGGCGATGAAGGTCTTCGAAACTGATGCCGACACTTTGAATAAACTCGTGACGAGTGACCTCGAGATAGTGTTGGTAGTTGGCGTTGTTGACAACTCCCTGGATGTCACATTCGTAGTCGCGCGTCTTCAACTGCAGGGTGTAAGTGTATTCTTTCATTTCTTGATTAAAAAACGTGGTTGGAAGATAATAGAAATTAGTATAACGACGCCCAGCCCCATTGGATAGTAAAGATATGGGACAACAAGCATTGGATTAAGAGGATGACCGGATGTAGCTTCGACGAGACCAGCAGCGGTCAGCAGCTGGGCAGAATAAGGGATGAGACCTTGGGTAAAGCAGCTGGCAGTGTCGAGGAGAGATGCCGAACGGCGTGGGTCGATGTGGTACTGTTTTGCAATGCGCTGTGCGATGGGGCCAGTGGTGATGATGGAGACTGTGTTGTTGGCTGTGCATACATCGACTAGACATACAAGACTGGAGATGGCTGTCTCAGCCCCACGACGACCATTGATACCCTTGGTGAGTTTGTCGATGAGGTAATCGATTCCACCCATCGACCGTATCATTTCGAGCATACCTGCCGCCAACATCGCCATGATGATAATTTCGCCCATACTATTGATGCCGATACCAAGGGACCCCATCCATCCAAAGAAGTCGTAACTACCATCAATTGTGCCAATCACAGCGGTAAGCAGGAGTCCTAGGAGCAATACGATCATCACGTTCAGACCGAGGATGGCTATGATGATGACGGCTAGATAGGGCAGCACTTTCCACCAACTGACGTCGGGAATATGCTGAGGTACAACGATGTCGCGTCCAATGAAGTAATAGACAGCTACCATCAGCAAAGCAAGAGGAAGAACAAGACGCAGGTTGACGCGGAATTTGTCGCCCATACGACAGCCTTGTGATTGCGTAGCCGCAATAGTGGTGTCGGATATGAAGGAAAGGTTGTCGCCGAAATAGGCGCCACCAACGACTATGGCCACCATAAGAGGAAGAGCGATTCCGCTTTCTTGGGCTATGCCTACTGCAACTGGAGTGAGAGCAACGATGGTACCTACACTTGTGCCGATGGCCAGGGAGATGAAACATGCTGCCAGGAAGATGCCCGGAAGGAGTAGGCTGGCGGGCAGAAGCTGGAGAGTGAGGTTCACAGTGGCATCAACTGCGCCCATGGCTTTGGCAGAGGCAGCAAAAGCACCAGCTAGGATGTAGATCCATACCATAAGTAGGACAATGGGGCTTCCTGCTCCTTCAGAATATCGTTTGATGCGGTCGTTTATGTTTCCAGAACTAAGCGCGATGGCGTAAACAGAGCTGACCAGGAAAGCCACGGTTACTGGGACCTTATAAAAGTCGCCAGAAACGATGCTTACGCCTAGGAATAGAACTAGAAAAAGAACCAGTGGGGATAGGGCTTTCATTGATAGTTATGGCATCTAATGTCAACTGATAAAGACATATATGGATTTGTTTGGCTGCAAAGATAAGAATTTTTTTTAAAATATTGAAACAACGTGATGTTTTTTTTATTTATGTGGGCCAAAATAGAGTAGTTTTATTCCGTTTGATATTCTCGGGTATTGATTCGAACTGTTTTTTTGTTGAATAAATGACACATTCATTTGACTAAAATTGAGGGACATTGTGTTTTTAATCGACAAATAATAAAAAAAAGTGGATTAGTTTTGGTGGATTCACAATTTGTAAGTAAATTTGCACCAAAATATGGAAATATGATTTTTATTAAATGATGAAAAAAAGTTTTTTATTTTATGCTTTTGTCGCAATCGTTCTTGGTATGTCATCTTGTAAGGCTCCCGAGAATATTGTGTATTTGCAGGATGTGCAGAATGAACAACGTCTGGATGGCGCTGAACTATCGATGATTCGTATTCGTCCAGGAGATCAGCTGTCCATTGTTGTATCAAGTCGTAATCCAGAGCTTAGTGCTATCTTTAATTTGGCTGTACCTTATCGTTATGTGGGTGGAACGAGTTTTACTCCTTCTGGCACCAATAGTCAGACAGCCTTTTTCACTGTAGCTAGTAATGGTAAGATTGACTATCCAGTATTTGGTGATATTGAAGTGGCTGGGTTAACTCGTCAGGAAGTATCTAAATTGATCAAGGATAAGATTGTCGATGGTGACTATATCAAGGATCCCGTTGTTACTGTGGATTATGCGAACTTGACCATTAGCGTGTTGGGTGAAGTGACAAGTCCTGGCAAGTACAGCATTGCTAAAGACCGTATCACCATTCTTGAAGCTATAAGTATGGCTCGTGATTTGACGATCAATGGAAATCGCGAGGATGTGCTTGTACTTCGCGAGGAACCTGATGGCTCGACTCAGAGCTATCGTGTAAATATGACCCGTTCGTCACTAATGCAGAGTCCTGTTTATTACTTGCAACAGAATGATGTAATTTACGTTTCTCCTAATGAGCAGCGTCGTCGTCAATCGCAGGCTACAGGCAATACCATTATGACTCCAACATTCTGGCTTTCAATCACCAGTACATTGTGTACAGTTGCAACTCTTGTATATACATTAACAAAATAAAAAATGGATAATCAAACCCCTAATATTCCCCAGCAGCCCGTTCAGCAGCCTGTAACACAGCCTGTTGCTGCACCCGTGGAGAATGATGATTCGGAACTCTCATTGACCGAGCTTTGGTACCTTTGTATAGGTAGATGGCCTTGGTTCGTACTTAGTGTACTTCTCTGTCTTGGCATAGCAACCCTTAAGTTGTTACGTACGCAAAAGACCTATACTCAGCATATGGAAGTTATGATCAAGTCGGACTCTCGTGACTATAGTGGTGGTACAATGGGAGATTTTGCCGACCTTGGTCTCTTCCAGAGCAATAGTAATGTAAACAACGAGCTCATTGCCATAATGTCGCCTGCTCTTTCTCTCGAGGTCGTCAATGAGATGGAGCTCAACACTATGTATAGTGAGCCTGGCTTCTTCAAGGACAGGACACTTTATGGTCAGTCGTTGCCTGTAAAGGTGGTCTTTTGTGATATTGACAACGAAGGTTATGCTGCATTCAGCATAGCCCTGAAGGAAGATGGAAGTTTTACATTGGGAGACTTCGATGGTGTCGATTTGGAAGAAAATGCCAAGGAGACAATCGTTGAAGGCAAGCTTTCTCAAGATACTATTCAAAGCCCCGTTGGACGCTTAGTTGTAATGAACGGTATGGGCTATGGCTCATCGATGGGCGAACGAACTATCGATGTCGTTCACATCCCAGCATCTAATGCAGCAGGTGCAGTTCAAGGTGGATTGAGTGCTCAAGTTGCTAACAAACAAGCCACTGTAATCACACTGACTTATGTCGATGTAAATCGTTTCAGGGCTGCTGATGTACTGAATACTCTGATTTCTTGCTATAACAGGAATTGGGTGAATGACAAGAATCAGGTTGCTACTAGCACATCTCAGTTTATCAATGATCGTTTGGCGGTGATTGAAAAAGAGTTAGGCAGTGTGGATACCGACATCTCGCAGTATCAGTCGCAGAACCTCATCTCTGATGTGAAAGCTGCCAACCAGATGTATATGGCTCAAGCTAACCAGGCTTCGCAGCAAGCTGTCCAGCTCAACAACCAGCTTTATATGGCTCGTTATCTGCGTGAGTATGTAAGTAGTGAAGCCAATAAATACCAGTTGTTACCTGCTAATAGTGGAGTAGAGGATCGTACGATTGAGAATCTGATTAGTAATTATAATGCCAAGCAGTTGCAGCGCAATAGTCTAGTCGCCAACTCGAGTGTAAACAACCCTGTTGTACTTGACCTTGACAAGGAGCTGACCGAGATGCGCAACAACCTCATTCGAAGCATTGACAATCAGATTACTGCATTGAACACGCAGATTAGATCGACTCGCCAAACAGAGGCACAGAGTAATGCTCAGATGGCTTCAAATCCCACCCGCCAGAAATACCTTCTTTCGGTAGAACGTCAGCAGAAGGTCAAGGAGCAACTTTATCTTTATCTGCTTCAGAAACGTGAGGAGAACGAGCTCTCTCAAGCATTTACGGCCTACAATACTCGTGTCATCACGCCACCTATGGGAAGTAAGAGTCCCTCTGGCCCCCGCAGCAAGATGATTTTGCTGATGGCTTTCCTGATTGGTCTAGCTCTTCCTCTTGCCTACATCTATTTGCGTGAGACGATGACGACAGTTGTGCGTGGTCGTAAGGATATCGACAACTTGAAGGTACCGTTCATTGGAGAATTGCCTCAGGGCTTACCGGCAACGGGTAATAAACGTGAGCGTATGGCTCAACGTCATATGCTGGTTGTTAAGCCTGATTCACGTAACCTTGAAAATGAGGCTTTCCGTATCCTTCGAACTAATCTGGAATTTGTATCTGGTAAGGAAACTGCTAATCCTGCACAGACAATCCTCGTTACTTCGATGAATCCTGGTTCAGGAAAAACCTATATCAGTATGAACCTGGGTGCGACTTATGCCATTGCTGGACAGAAGACATTGGTGATTGACCTTGATATTCGTAAGAGTTCTGCCAGTCGATATGTCGGTCGTCCTAAGGAGGGCCTTACATCTGTTCTCAATAAAAATACAACTAACTGGCGTTCGCTTGTTGTCAATGTGCAGGATCGAGAGAACTTGGATATTCTTCCGACTGGCCGCATCGCTCCTAATCCAACAGAGCTGTTGCAGGGTGATGCGTTGAAGTTCCTGATTGATGAAGTTCGTAAGGAGTACGATATAATCATCTTTGACTGTCCACCATTCAATCTTGTCGCCGATACTACACTTGTCAGCAAGTATGCAGACCTTACGCTCTTCGTGATTCGTTGCGGTGTATTCCAGCGCGCTCTCAAGAAGAATGTCGAACAGCTCTATGCTGAGCAGAAGTTCAACCGATTGAATATCCTGCTCAATGGTTCTGAAGCTGCCACCAGCAAGTATGGCTATAATCGTTATGGCTATGGCTATGGTTATGGCTATGGTTATGGTTACGGTAGCTACTATTCTACTGATAAGAAGAGATAATGTAGTGAGGCTATATAATGAGAATCCCGCCGCGAACATCGCGGCGGGATTCTTTTTGCAGCCAAGCTTGCTGTTGACGAAAACAAAAAGGCAGCCAAAGACGGCCGCGGAAGAGAACATACGGGAGAACGCTAAGGGCAGCCATAGATGGCTGCGACAGAGACACGATAAGCTAGATGCCGATCAGGCCGTAGGCAACGATACCAATGATGCCGCAGATGAGGGTGGTGTAGATGATGTTCCACTTTCGCCAGAAGACTCCACAGAATACTACTAAGCAGATGAGAATGCTGAGGATGAATTGATTAGTTTGTGTGGAGGGATGGCCGAAGTTTTCGATGTTCATCAGGCTGATAGCGGCTGCGGCAAGCAAACCGATGATAGCGGGACGGAGGATGGCAAAGATACTGCGAGTTACTTTATGATCCTTGTGCTTGATGATGATGTGAGAAATCCATATCATCACCAGAAATGGCAGCCAGACCACAGAAATGGTAGCAAGGATACTGCCAAGGATGCCAAATAAGTGAGGCGCACCAATACTTTGTATGAATGGGTCGTTGACAACTGCGGTATATCCAACATAGGTGGCACAATTGATGCCAATGGGACCTGGAGTCATCTGACTGATAGCAACAATGTCAGTAAACTCTGCCTCGGAGATCCATGCTTGTTTGGCAACCACTTCCTGTTCGATGAAAGAGAGCATGGCATAGCCACCTCCGAAGTTGAACAGTCCGATGTAGGAAAAGACCAGAAATAATTTGATAAAAATCATGGCTGGGAGGGTTTATTTTGACAATTGTTTATTTTCTTTCCTTGTGAGGCCATAAAGGAACCCTGCGACGCCAGCTACAAGGATGATGAGAGCTGGTGTAACTCCATAGATGATGAGGGCTGTGGAAAGAATAGGAATCCATACATTGGACCATGTCACCCTTGCTGTCTTGCCCATTTTAAACACGGGTACCGCGAGGAGAGCGACAACGGCGGGACGAATGCCCATGAATGCAGCTTCGACCCAACGGTTGTCACGGAAACGGGAGAAGATGATCGCGATTAGAAGGATGATGATGAGCGAAGGGAAAACAACGCCGAGCGATGCGATGATGCCTGAACGTATTCCACCGACCTTGTATCCGATATGGGATGCCATATTGACTGCGAAAACGCCGGGGGTGGCTTGAGAAACAGCCATCACGTCCATAAACTCGCTATGGGTTAACCATTGATGCTGTGTGACGACCTGTTGCTCCATGAGAGGAATCATAGCGGCTCCACCACCTAGGGTGAAGCCGCCGATTTTCATGAAGGTCACAAAGAGGTCCTTGTTGAGAGATTTCATGCCTGTCTATTATTTGGGCAGCCATAGATGGCTGCAGACTGGAACACTTGGGAGAAGCCAAACATGGCTGCTGACGGAAACGTGTTTAGTTGATAGCCGTATTAGCAGACCTTGGAGCCGTTCTTGACCTTACTTTCGTTGGTTACAACATGGAGGGAGCCATCGAAGTTAACTGCAGAAAGGATCATACCGTTGGAAGCAATGTGTTTCATTACCTTTGGCGCGAAGTTGGCAACAAAGAGTACCTGTTTTCCTACGAGAACTTGAGGATCGGGGTAGTGTTGAGCTATGCCAGAGAGGATGGTGCGAGGTTGTCCGGTACCATCGTCAAGTGTGAATTGGAGCAGTTTATCACTCTTCTTGACAGGCTTCACTTCAAGCACAGTAGCGGTACGGATGTCAAGGCGCTCGAAGTCCTCGAAAGGAATAATTTCCTTGATGGGCTCAGGTCGCCAGTTGCGTTCGGCTTCAGCACGTGCAATCTTTTCGTTTTCCTCTTTGATGCGAGCCAGACGGTCGAGTTGTGGCTGGATGTCCTTGTCTTCAAGTTTCTCGAAGAGGAGTACACTTTCGCCGAGTTGATGACCAACAGCGAGGAGGTCGGTACGTCCAAGTTCCTCCCACTTGAAACTTTCCATACCAAGCATCTTGCGGAGTTTCTCGGCCGAGAATGGCAGGAAAGGCTCGAATACGATGGCCAGGTTGGCAGAGATCTGGAGACAGAGGTTGAGAATGGTACCTACACGCTCCATATCGGTCTTTGCAATCTTCCAAGGTTCGGTGTCGGCGAGGTACTTGTTGCCGATGCGAGCCAATTCCATTGCCTCCTTTTGTGCATCGCGGAACTTGAAGTCATCGAGGAGGGCTTCAACACGTGCTTTCACATCCTTGAAGTCTTCGAGTGTCTGACGGTCATAATCGTTAAGTTCGCCACAGGCGGGAACCTTGCCTTCGAAATACTTCTCGGTAAGTTTCATCGCACGGTTGATGAAGTTGCCGAAGATAGCAACGAGCTCGTTGTTGTTGCGTGCCTGATAATCGCGCCAGGTGAAGTCGTTGTCTTTTGTTTCAGGTGCATTGGCTGTGAGGACATAACGAAGCACATCCTGCTTTCCTGGCATATCGACGAGATATTCGTTGAGCCAGATGGCCCAATTGCGCGAGGTAGAAATCTTGTCGCCTTCGAGGTTAAGGAACTCATTGGAAGGTACATTGTCGGGAAGGATGTAGTCGCCATGGGCCTTGAGCATGGCTGGGAAGACGATGCAGTGGAAAACGATGTTATCCTTGCCAATGAAGTGAACAAGGCGAGTGTCTTCATCTTGCCACCACTTCTGCCAGGGGCCGTATTTCTCAGGATTAGCATCGCAGAGTTCCTTGGTATTGGAGATATATCCGATAGGTGCATCGAACCATACGTAAAGGACCTTGCCTTCGGCTCCTTCGACAGGAACAGGAATACCCCAGTTAAGATCACGTGTGACCGCACGAGGTTTCAAACCGCCATCGAGCCAAGACTTGCATTGACCGTAAACGTTAGGACGCCATTCCTGGTGCTCATCGAGAATCCATTTGCGGAGCCAGCCTTCATGTTCATTGAGGGGCAGATACCAGTGTTTGGTCACTTTCTTGATGAGTGGATTACCGTTGACAGCGTTGTAGGGATTGATGAGTTCTTCGGGAGAGAGCGAAGCACCGCATTTCTCACACTGGTCACCATATGCACCGAGACTGTGGCAGCGTGGGCACTCGCCGCAAATGTTGCGATCGGTGAGGAACTCGTGAGTCTCTTCGTCGTAGAACTGTTCGGAAGTCTGTTCGATGAACTTGCCCTCGTCATAGAGTTTGCGGAAGAAATCGGCTGCAAACTTATGATGGATTTTAGACGTGGTACGCGAATAAACATCAAACGAGATGCCAAAATCGGCGAACGACTGCTTGATCAAGCTGTGATAGCGATCGACGACCTCTTGTACAGTGATGCCTTCCTTGCGGGCACGGATGGTGACGGGTACACCGTGTTCGTCGGAACCGCCAATGAAGAGAACATCCTCGCCCTTGAGACGAAGGTAGCGGACGTAGATGTCGGCAGGAACATATACTCCTGCAAGGTGACCGATATGAACAGGGCCGTTGGCGTAAGGCAGGGCCGAGGTCACTAAAGTGCGCTTAAATTTCTTTTGTTCCATTGGGTTATTGTTTTATTGTTGGTTTCTGATTGGGGCAGCCAAACTTGGCTGCGGACGTTGACATATTGTTTTTGTTTTTGCAGGCCTTGATGGGGCTAGAATTGGCATAAAGTGCATGGATGGCAGCGCTTAGAACTGGAAGTAGATGAATGGTTGCATCTCAGCAGTTACGAATTGGTAAATGATGAAGACAGCGAGGGCGCAGACCAAAACCATTAAGGGTAGAGGTAGTTTGGCAAACGAGTAGCGATAGCGCCGCTTCATACGTTCTGGTATCCAATGGATAGCCATTCCGATGCAGAATAGTAGGAATACTTTCCAGTAGGCAGGTATCACATCGAGCGGGTTAACTGTCCACTCAGTGCCAATACGAGTCATCATTGAGGTGGCGATGTTCCATGCCGTTTCGTTAGCTACAGCAGGATCGAGGTTCGAACCCGAGCGGAAGAAGAGTCGGGTGAAGGTGATAAAAATGAAGGTGACGATTACCGACCATACGACATTGGTTGCTTTTGCGAAACGAGGCCAACGTACGTAGTCGCGTTGAGAATTGTAATACTGCCAAATGCACTTAATGATCATACTGACGAGGATGAAGGCACAGAAGCAGAGCAACACATTCCACAACGCCAAAGCAGGGGAAGCCCAGAGGCGGAGGAGGAAGAGGATGCAGACTACGTAACTGGTGACGATGATTCGCTTGACAGTATGCCAGTCGCTCCAGAATTTGAAGATGATCATACCGACACCATTCAAACCACCCCAGATCATAAAGTTACATGAAGCTCCATGCCATAAGCCACCGAGCAACATAGTGATCATGGAGTTCATATTGGCATAGATGTGGCGACGTTTCCCCGGTGAACGCAGCGCAGTAATGACAGTGGCCAGTGCGATGGCCAAGACGATGACAGCAACAATCCATGAGCCGCTGAGGATAAGTGCCGCTATGGTGATGACACAAATCCAGAACCATGTGCCGAAAGAAATATTTCGATTGCCTCCAAGAGGGATGTAGAGATAGGTCTGCAGCCAGCGAGAAAGTGAAATGTGCCAGCGTTTCCAGAAATTACGAGCATTCTGCGCCTTGTAGGGTGAATTGAAGTTCTGGGGCAGGTAGAATCCCATCATGAGTGATAGGCCAATAGCAATGTCGGTGTAACCTGAGAAGTCGGCATATACCTGGAACGAATAGGCAAAGAGGGCAGCCAGATTTTCGAAACCTGAAAAGAGTTGCGGGTTAGCAAAGACACGGTCGATGAAGTTGACTGCCAGATAATCGGACATCACAATCTTCTTGGTTAAACCGTTGAGTATCCAGAATACAGCGATGCCGAACTGGGTGCGTGAGAGCGCATATCGGCGGTAAAGCTGAGGGATGAAGTCGGAAGCCTTGATGATAGGACCTGCTACGAGTTGCGGGAAGAAGCTAACATAGAAGCCGAAATCAAGGATGTTTCGCACGGGACGAACGAGGCCCTTATAAACGTCAGCGGTGTAGGAGATGACCTGGAACGTATAGAACGAGATACCTACTGGGAGGACGATTCGGTCAACACTCCAGAACGGGCGTCCGATGATGTGATTGCCCAAGCGAGCAGCAATATTGGTCACTTGGAAATTGGTGCCAAAGATCTGGTTGACGATATCGGCAAAAAAATAACTGTACTTGAAGTAGCAGAGGATACCGAGGTCAATGGTAACGGAGAGACAAAGCAAGAAAAGCGCCATCTTGCTCTTCTCGTGCCCTTTGTTGATAGCCTTTTGTCGGAAGCGGTAGATGCCCCTAGCAAGGAAAAAGTCAGTGAGTGTGACGAGAATCAGAAGACCGACAAAGAGCCCTGATGTCTTGTAATAAAAGAGAAGAGAAATCAGGAAAAGATATCCATTGCGCAAAACTCGACGCCAACCAGGAAGATGGAGACGTGCACCAGACCGGTTCTTGTGCAATGAACCTGCAACAATGGAAAATCCTGTGAATACTACTGCAAAGAATGCCCAAAACCTGAAGTGCGTGAAGAGCAGCGGCGAATTGGGATCAAAGGCAAAGATATTCAGTAGATATTCCTTGATCAATATTAGTATATCTTGTATTTCAATTGTCATAATACTTAGCGTAATCTTCTGCTATAGCTTTGTAGATGATATTGCCGATAAGCTCATATCCCTCTTTTGTGA
>JAEEGI010002726.1_pt1 | contig 42831 bp, 33 predicted proteins | sample 8958751 | NCBI WGS metagenome assembly JAEEGI01 (sample SAMN16246545, study PRJNA631951) | gut metagenome | biome: gut microbiome; feature: rumen; material: KS-attached | host: Bos | place: Iran: Karaj | collected 2018-10 | reverse complement strand
TATAACTGTCGAAGACGAGGGGAGCCGTCCAGCCGCATTCGCGGCAGGCATTGAGGATGACCTGTTGCACTTCGGGCGTGATGGGGTATTCACCACGGCGGTAACGGTAATAAATGACGCGTGAAAAATGATTGATGAGGCGAGCCTTGAATCTCGGGGACATTTTACACAAATAAGAACCATCCCTTTTGTGTCTAAAATGAGCCTCTAATGTTACGGGGTAGCAGATTCCTCATAGTAAACGGCATTAATGGTACAAGTGCCGCTATAGAGCATGAGCACAAGGAGCAAAAATGATATGAATAGTTGTTTCTTCATCATTGTATTGTTTTTAGTCATTAGTATTCTGTTGGCAAAGATACGAAAAAATCCTGAGACTCCAAAGGAATCGCAGGATTTTTGTGTTTTTATGTCAACATGTCCTTGATTTATTCCCCCTCTCAGCCCATAGGCATCATCAGTTTTAGAGGGTTCGACAATATGTTATATCGTTTTTTTAAGTCTGTCAGGATGCATGCGCATGTCCCAAAAAGCAGCAATGCGGAGGACGTCACCTTTCACATAGTAAATAACTTTGTAATAGTCGTTGATGATGGAAGCACGATAACGTATCTTCCTGTCGGCTAACAAAGGCTCTGGGAAACCGCTCTCCGGGTGTTTCAACAACCGTTCTTTCTTCTTCAGGTATTTCTGGTGAAGATTAGCTGCTGCACGCTGTCCGCCCATCTCGTTGTAGTAGACAAGGATGCGAAGCCATTGCTGCTGGGCCCGTTTTGAAACTTCTAATTGCATAGTTAAACGGCAAAACTGTCAATCAGAGCCTGGCACTTAGTATTGAATTCTTCATCCGTAAGCACATCGCCACGCTCGAACTCTTTCTCTGATTCGTCAAGGTCTGAGAAGGCTTCCTCCAAAGAATGCAACACGGGAGGAGTCGTTGGATCAGCTTCTGTCAGCCGTTCTGCCAGCCACTTGCGATTGCTGGCAGTTAGCGAAAGTCCTTGGATATAAGCCCAAAGATTATTCATTGATACTGCATTCATAGACGTTTGTTTATTATTTCCGCTGGCAAAGATACGAAAAAATCCGCAACTCCCAAAGGAATTGCGGAAAAATGTTATTCTGTTATTATGTCTTTCAAGTTACTCTGTCCGACAAGTTACTCTGTCTGACAAGTTACTCTGTCGCTCAGCGGGACATGTCGAAGCCGAGGCGGACACCATCGTAGTTCTTGCTGAGCTCGCCGACCTTCTGGACGGTGTCGTTGCCGCTGAGGGCTGCAAGGACCTGAAGGAGGTTGAGGAGCTTCTTCGACTCGAAGAGCAGGGAGATGCCGCCGTACTCGCGCTTGGCATAGCAGTTGAGGGATAGCAGGAGTCCCTTCAGGGTGACCTTGGCCGTCGACTCGTCGAGCGACCATTGTCCACTCCAACTCTTGCCAGCGATAGTGGCACGGAAGGTGTGGTCGTCGTTGAAAGTGATGGCGGTATTCTGGGCCGTCAGTCCTGTCTTCTGGAAATAGGGTTCCAGCTCTTTCTCGATGTTGGCAGCAGCCACCTCGCCACCGGCCTTGGCCAGCAGGTTCTCGCTGGTGAAGGCGCAGCCAGGACCGCTGTAATGCCAGGAGCCCATGAGTCCGCGCTCGGTAACCTTATCCATGCCGATGACGCTGGTGAAGGCGTTGGCCAAGGCTCCAGGCTGTCCCATGGCCTGTAGTATCGTACCGGCTCCGCACGACGTGAGCAGACCGGTGGTCGCTGCCAGCAGGACGATGCCTGCCAGCAGGGATTTTGACTTTATAATGATTCTTTTCATAGATGCGTTTTTTTATTATTACTATAGTGACTATAGGAACTATAGGGACTATACTGTTTACTGCGGTTCTACCTCAGAGGCGGGGTCGTCAACGGGATCGAGGGCGGGAGCCGCTACGTTTCTGCTGTCCAGGATGATGTTGACCACATTGACAGCATCGGTAATTGAGATGGTGTAGTCGCCATTCAGATCGGCAGCCTTGACGTTGAAGTTGGCCGACGGCTGATCCAGAATCTTGTTCACCACACCCACGGCATCGGTTATCGTGATGACGTTGTTGCGGTCGACGTCACCACCCCACGTCAGCGAGACAACAGGCGTTCCGGCGTTGGAGTCGATATAGGCCGTGAAGGGCTTGACGTCGCCCGTGGCCTGAACGAAGGTTCCCTTCACTTCAGTGCCTGGTGCAAAGGTGTAGGCGTTGGCCAGCGACTTCTTCTCATAGGCACCCTTGAAGGCGTCCGAAACAGTCGTAGTGGGCTTGGCAATCTGGGCAGAGTTCTGAATGAGCGAGAGAGGACCGTTCTGCTTGGCCACGAAGAGATACGGCTTGTTGGCTTCAAGACCACCCTCGACGGGTTTCATGTTGACGGCACCGTTGTCGGCATACATCTTGTTGAACTCGTAGAATTCGCCATATTCGTCAGGATTCGCAATGGCGAAGGGCAGGTAGACGGTCGTAGCACGCTCGTTGGTACCAATAGGCAGGTCTATCTGGGCGTTACCAGCCACGAAGTTGTCATGAACCTCAAAGCTGGTCTCGCTCTCCGTCGACAGCTGCAGCTTGTCGCAGATGCCGCCAATGACGAAGTTCGCATCGTTGTCTGCCACATAGTTGCCGGCAGGCAGATAGATGAGCGTCGAGGCAGGCACACCGGCAAAGGCACCCTCGCCATGCTTGTACACCTTACCCGTAATCTTCGTGCCGCTCAGGTCGATGAACGAGATGTTCTGGGCAGCAGGACGCGGACTGAAGCCTGGAGCCGACGAGGTTCCGGCAAAGGCGCCATTGGGAATGTCGGTAGCTTCGCCGTCGCTGACCACGATGCCGTGGCTGCCACCACCCAGGCGCTGGATCTTGGCCATATCCAGCATGGCGTAAGGGCTGGCCGTAGGCGGCTCGCTGACCATTCCGGCCGTGACATTCAGACCCTGCAGACCCGTTGACACGCTGGTCTTCGGACCGATGCGCGGCGCATGCTGTGCCAGCTGCGGAGCAGATGGAGCCACCTCAACATGATAGAGGAAAACATAACTCTCGGTAGAGGAATAATACGGATACGAGAATCCATTGGGATTATCAGTCTTGATCTTAATGGGGCCCGTCGTACCTATTATCATGTGAAGCTCGTGACCTACTTCTGCCCTGGCCTTTAAATTGAGGATAAACGAACCGGAAGGCAACAAGAACACAACACCCTTGAAGATGTTACAAAAAGTTGCGTCGGAAGAAAACGGTATGAGTGCACCATTTAATACTAGATGAGCAACGGTCATTGCCTCCGCATCGGTCATGAAGGAGTTAATCACCACTTCTCCCGATATATGGTCAAAGCCGTCAGATTCAGGGGTACCATTGTCCCTCAAGTTATAGAACACGTTATTATTTACCACACCATTCAGTATCGTGGTTGCATCCATGCTAGTATTACCATAGTCAATGGCGGTTTGCATCGTTGCAGGCGTACCGGTGTCGTTGTCGACAATGGGTGCCAGAGCTGTGCCGATGGTCACGGTGTTCAGCGTGGACGTTTTTTCAACCATGCCCGTCAGGACGCCCTGGTAATCGATGGGAGAGAATCCCTGGAAGGCTTCTGCCACAGTATTGAACGGCACAGCCGTGTTCGTGTTGCTATACTTCAGGTTACCCGTGCTGTTGTTGATGAAGGTCAACGGTAAGCTGGCTGTAGTTCCCTGGCTGACGATGGCACCCTCACCGGCGTTGGCGATGGTGTTGTCGCTCAGCAGCATCACCTCCAGTCCGTTCGCAGGGGTCAGCGTGCTGCTGCTTCCCACCACAATCTTCTGCAGGTTGGCATTCTCCAGCGTCAGGCGCCTGTTTCCGTCGAAGAATACGGTGCCGTCGCCCAGCACGTCCTCATGGTTCCTGTTCGTAATCATCACATCATGGCCATTGGCGTTCGTAACGGTAATGCCGGTCTGCACAAAGTCGGAAACGACCAGTCGCGTGACGCTGCTATCCCACATATTGGGCAGCGGCGTCGGTGCGGCAAACCACATGGGTGCTGTCACCTTCACGGCAGAGAAGCCGCTGACGGCACCGCCGGCATTATCGATTTCAAACGAGTTCGTATCATCAGGGTTAGCATACTCGGCAAGCACAAAGGTCAGCGTACCCGTCGGCACGTTGTCTGTAGGAACGAACGTGATGGCGGCAGTCTCGTTGGACACAGCCGTCAGTTTTCCCTCGGTATCATATACCTCAATATTCAGGTTCGGCATGCTGCTCTTGACTGCCAGCGAAACTTCACCAGTGAAGCACAGCGCATTGTTCTCCGGATTGTAATTGAAACAGTAGCTATCCTGACTTGCCCTCAAGTCTGACGAGATGACGCGACCAGTGCCAATCCACAGATCATAGACCTCAAGATTCCAGATGCTGACGATAGGCTCGTCATCATAGACGCGACACTTCCAGCCGGAAGTCAGGTTCTGCGACAGACCGGTAATGTTTTCGGTTACCGTTTCCAGATTGTTGGTGATGGTATAGCCGTCCGTCACCTGGGCCAGACTGGTAACGCCATTTACCGACAGTTCACCCAGCCAGTAATAGCCGTCGTCCATGAAGCCTTCCGTGGTGAAGGTCAGCCGTGGTGACGTATCTCCCACCTCACCGGTATATTTGATGAAGACCGGAGCGCTAGCATTCGTATAAATCATGCTGCCACCGATGAGATGGATGGTCAGGTTGGGAATGGTACTTTCAATAGCAATGGCCCCATCCTCATCTTCCAAGTCAATCGTGGTATAATCCATCGTCAGGATGTTTTTATCGGCATCGAACGATAATTTATTACCCCAGATGGCATTACCGGTGATGTCCGAGGCATTGGCCGTCGTCACAGGCACACCAGCCACAGTCACACCCAGATATCCTTCCGGAGCACCGGTGATCGTCAGCGTGGCATCGGCATCGGGCATCTCGAAGCGATAGAGATATTCCCCATCTTCACCCTCATTGACAAGGTTGACGACTGTAGGGTCTTCACCCTTCGTTGGGACATAGGACAAGGTGACCGACGACAACACGTAGCTGTAGGGAGGATAGAGGTAGAATTCGGCAGTCTGACCGGGTGCAACGGCAAACTTCCTGTTTCCGTCATCAGACAGAGGACCATACCATTCACCCTCGAAACCACACAAAACGCCCTCGGCGGTTACCGTCTTCGTATAGAGCACGACACCATGGTCGTCAACGATGTCATAGCCGTTGTCATACACTCCAGTACCACGTGACTCATTACCAACCTTTTCTTGGGCTTCTTCGTTGAACATCGACGTAGACGTCGTCACAGGATAGGTATAGGTGTTGTTGGAGAAAGTGGCATCACCCTGGGAACCGACGATGGCACCACAACGGTTCTCGCCATAGTGGTCCTCATTTTCGTTCACGCTGTAAATGTGGGTGCCGGCCTTGGCTGTCACCTGGTTGTTGCTAATGGTAATGCTGGCTCCTTCGCAACGGCCCACGATGCCGCCGGCGCAAATGGTCACAGGATAGTTCAGCTTGCTCAGGATGGTGGTAGGAACTGCTACGCTGGAGATGGCACACGAAGTGATGACCGCGCTTTTATCCGCACCGCTGTTCACCAGTCCTACGATACCGCCAACATCCGAATAGCAAGCCCCTTCCATATAGGTGGACGTGCCGTTGATGGTCGTTCCGTCAACCAGACAGTTGTTAATCTCTCCCTGCAGGAGCTGGCCTACTACGCCACCAGCCTGAAGACTTTGGGTGTTGGACGTTGACAGCGAGCAGGAAGCAACGGTACAACCCGTAATCGTACCGCCATTCAGACATCCTGCCACGACACCTGACTCGTTGCCTTCCTTTACGGTAGCACGGCTCAGGCGCAGGTTGCTGACCATTCCTCCGGCAATATAACCGAAGAATCCGTTATATCCCTGACTCGCATCGACAGTAATCTTCAAGTCGGTAATGGCGACATTATTGCCATTGAACCGCCCTCTGAAAGGATGGTTGGCAGTTCCGGCAGGAACATAATTCGTGAGGTTGGTGCAGTCAAGGTACTGCAGTCCGCTATACACCTCAAAATACTCATCGCCTTCCAGCGTTCCGTCATTAATCCACGTGCATAGCCTCAACAGGTCGGTCGGGGTTGAAATGATGTATGGAGAATCCGCGGAACCGTTTCCACCACCATCAAAAATAGCCTGCGATCGTACCGCTTGCGGCAATAGCAGCATCGCACTAATGACTAAAAGCCGTGACAGCCTTCTGGTCAAGTTTCTCATATTGGCCAATTGATACATCTTCATCTTTTTTCTTAATATAACTATGAACTATGAATTATAGGAACTATAGGGACTATAGGGACTATAGGGACTATAGGACTGTTTACTGCGGTTCTACCTCAGAAGCGGGGTCGTCAACGGGGTCGAGGGCAGGAGCCGCTACGTTACTGCTGCCCAGAATGATGTTGACCACGTTAACAGCATCGGTAATGCTGATGTTATAGTCACCATTGACATCGGCAGCCTTGACGTTGAAGTTGACCGACGGCTGATCCAGAATCTTGTTCACCACACCCACGGCATCGGTTATCGTGATGGCGTTGTTGCGGTCGACATCACCACCCCACGTCAGCGTGATAACAGGTGTTCCGGCGTTGGAGTCGATATAGGCCGTGAAGGGCTTGATGTCGCCCGTGGCCTGCACGAAGGTTCCCTTCACTGTTGTACTTGGTGCGAAGCTGTAGGCGTTGGCCAGCGACTTCTTCTCATAGGCACCCTTGAAGGCGTCCGACACCGTCGTAGTGGGCTTGGCAATCTGGGCAGAGTTCTGAACGAGTGTCATCGGGCCCTTCTGCTTGGCCACGAAGATGTACGGCTTGTTGGCCTCAAGGACACCCTCGACGGGCTTCATGTTGACGGCGCCGTTGCCGGCATACATCTTGTTGAACTCGTAGAAGTCGCCATATTCGTCGGGATTCGCAATGGCGAAGGGCAGGTAGACGGTCGTGGCACGCTCGTTAGCACCAATGGGCAGGTCTATCTGAGCGTTACCAGCCACGAAGTTGTCACGAACCTCAAAGCTGGTCTCACTCTCCGTCGACAGCTGCAGCTTGTTGCAGATGCCGCCAATGACGAAGTTCGCATCGTCGTCTGCCACAGAGTTGCCGGCTGGCAGATAGATGAGCGTCGAGGCAGGCACACCGGCAAAGGCACCCTCGCCATGCTTGTACACCTTACCCGTAATCTTCGTGCCGCTCAGGTCGATGAACGAGATGTTCTGGGCAGCAGTACGCGGACTGAAGCCAGGAGCCGATGATGGACCAGCAAAGGCGCCGTCGGGAATGTCGGTAGCTTCGGCGTCGCTGACCAAGATGCCGTGGCTGCCGCCACCCAGGCGCTGCACCTTGGCCATATCCAGCATGGCGTAAGGGCTGGCCGTAGGCGGCTCGCTGACCATACCGGCCGTGACATTCAGACCCTGAAGACCCGTTGACACGCTGGTCTTCGGACCGATGCGCGGTGAACGCTGAGCCAGCTGCGGAGCAGAAGTGGCAGAAGCATTCTCCAGTTCAACGTGGTAGATATAGACATAGGTATCCTGCGTGACGGAATAGTTAATCACTTGTCCGTCACCTTCAGTTGTCGTAATCTCAATGGGGGCCTGAGTGCCAATCATCATGTGAAGGGCATGACCCTCTTCAGTCACAGCTTTGACGGTAATGCTACCAATACCGGCAGGCACCATGAAGGTGACACCTTTGAAGAGAGCCTTGAACTCCGGAGTACCGGGAACAATGGGCGTGTTGGTGTAAACGGACTGAGCCAGAGCCAGCACAGCAGCATCGGTCATCACGGAGTTGATAACCACCATACCGCCGTCCTGACTGGTGTAACCGTCAGGAGCACCTGCTGTCCCGTTATCGTCAAGGGTATAGAGAATCTCACCATCGACAATCACATCGGCCAAGGGAGCACCGGCATTCGGGTCATTCGTCAGATTGACATTCTCAGGCACGCCGACACCGTCGACAATCGTGGCCAGAGCCGTAGCGATGGTGACAACGTTCAGCTCAGACAGACTTTCAAAGCGACCTGTCAGGTTGTTCTGATAGGTGATGGGATAGAAGCCCTGGAAGGCAGTAGCGATGGAAGCCATGTTAGGACTGTTGCTCTGGTCGGTATACACCAACTTGCCCGAGCTGTTGGCCATGAAGGTCAGCGGCAAGCCGGCTACTGCTGACAGACTGAGGATGGCACCCTCACCTTGATTCATCATGCTATTCTCGCCTAAGAGCATCACCTCAAGACCGTCCTCAGGATTCAGAACGCTACCGCTCCGCACTTCAATCCTATCGATTTCGGCATCCTTCAGCGTCAGACGGCCATGACCGTCGAAGAACACAAAGCTGTCATTACCCAATTCCACCATGGGGTTGAGCCGGGTAATCTGCCTCATGTTGTTGGGGAATTTGTCGGCATAGATCCAAATACCGGTACTGTTACTGATGACGTTGACGGCAAACGGGCTGACAGCGCCGTCAGGATTCAGTATAAAATAATCAGTATCACCCACTTGCATGTTGGCATCCACAGATGTCTGACCAACGCTCACACCATTCAGCATTCCGTCGGAAATGGTAACAAGCTGCTCATTATTACTGAAGTAATTGAAGCTAACGGGATCATTGCCCACAGCAGGAACGATTTCCGGCATGGCCAGGGACTGACCCTCGATAATGGTCATCTCGTCGACGGCAAAGCCGAAGAGCTTACCTGTGGCGGTTTCGCTGATGACGTCACCAACCTGATTCCAGGCTGTAACGACACACGCGCCTAACATGGGCACAGCCCCATTCGTTTGCGGGTCGTAAATAGCATCCGTCACATCCTGTAACGACTCATTGACATAATCGATGCTATAGTGCGTACTAATGGCATTCTCAAAGCCGAAGGCAGGAAGGCCCTTGTCGTCTTCGGTCGTATAGAAGTAAGGTTTTTCCAAAGTAGAAATGTAGCAATAGTGGCCATTATCCGAATTATAGTCAGTCTTATACAGTCGGTCCTGATAATAGCAAGTAACGTATTCAGCAGTGATGCCTGGAATATATGAATAGGTATACAATTCCAGACTAACACTTTCATTGTCACTACTCTTGAACGTCAGTATGTTATCAGTGGTAGAACCAAACGAAATAGCCGGACGATAGGCGTTGACAGTATTGATATAGTTGTTACCCTTCACATCGATAGTCAATGACGACATCTGAACCACAATGCCATAGTCGTTTTCGCTGGCAGCCTCGTATTGGAAGTCGTGCAGGGTCAGCGTATTAGTAGGTTTATTGAACGATACCGTCGGATAGTTCGAATTCTCAGGGAAAATCATCTCGGAAGCCGTCAGCAGCGTAGCCTGTACGTCGCCGACCCACACCGGCCAGGCTGTCGGCGTAACGATGACCTTGGGAACTACCTTGTTGCCATTGACAAACCTCTTGCTGTTCTCATCATAGTATGAACCCATCTTGGCAGCTGGCTCGACATTGGTGCCTGCGGCAAAATCATCATCGGACGAAGCAAAGCCGACAGTACGGAAACCCGAGATGGCAGACTCTTCGGAAGGAGTCTTAGTAATAGTAGCATCGATGGTCAGCTCGGCCTGCGCATTGGCCTCGCGCTTGAACATCAGCGTGCCGGCAGTCTCGGACTGACCGCTCCAATAGATGCGGCCCACCCTACTCGTCTGGGCAATATTGATGATCAGCTGTGAAATGTCGGTCCAGATGTCACCACCATCTGTATAGCCGTTAACGGTCAGCGTATTTGTCTCTGGGTCGAACGACAAATGGCCTTTGCCGTCGATGTCGTGCTTGTTGTTATTCTTCACACGAACCCCATCAATAGCCAGACCATACTCACCATAAGAGACAGCCACCCAGAACGCCGGTCCGTTTTCGCCTGTCGGGTCGAAGTAGCCTTCAGGTTTCCACAAAAGCGGACTCTGAACGGTATAGTTAACATCCACGAAATCGCCGGAGCCACGAATCACCAGGGTACCGGGAGCATCCTCATCTGTTTTGAAAGTCAGGGTTGGGGTACCATTTGCACCTTGTATCTTTGCAGCAAAAGAGGAACCGCCAGAATCGAATTCGCTTATGCCAATCAGGAAAATGTCCATATCCGTACAACATTGGATAAACGGGAACTGGCCATTAGACACTCTGTTGGGGATGTTGTTGAACGTCAGCGTGTGGTCGCCGTCGTAGGAGATACAACCCTCTTCAAACTGGTCTTCGGCAATAGACGTCATATTGACCGTAGACACCTGCTCGCCGGCAATCGAAAGGTCAAACAAATGGCCAATTTCCACGAGACTGTTCCATCCGCCGGAAGAGCCTGCAGCATGATAGTCCTCACCCGAAATAAACTCCAGGTAATCGTTCATGGTCACCGTCACATTATTAGCCACCACAGGATAATTGGAATAGGAGTCAATCTTCAGGCGAACGCCTCCCTTATCCTGTGGACTCGACACGAAAGTGACCGTCGCATTCTGACCTGTAGTGCGAATGGCACTACCATTATGGCCATAGATGCTATTACTGCCTATCAGGTTGACGATCAAGTCAGTCGGGGTAATGATCGGACCGGTGATTTTTGCATTGTTCAGCGTCAGGGTATTGGTGCTCTTGTCATAACTGGCTGTTCCGTCACCAAACAAGTCATTCGTGTTGCCGTCATACACAGGAACCCAGCCAACAGACAATCCATAAGACGAACCGAATCTGGCGACATGGGTGGAATCGAACTGCAGGTCAGAATCAGGATAGGGACCACAAGGAAGGAGAATCTCAAGAGGCTGCTCAATCGACACTTCACTATATCCGTAGCTGATGACGCTACCGCAATACTCATCAGGAATGGTATTTCTGATAGTCAGCATGCCGGTAGGGTCATCCGTCGACTTAATGTAAAGAAGAACCTCAGTATCCTCATTAACCGTTGTGATGGGGGTTCCATAAGTCGTAATGGTGTTGTTACCATGAATGTCAATATAAAGGTTGGAAAGGTCCCAACCTGCTATCACCGGCACCGTCAGCGCAGCACCATTCAGGGTCAGCGTATTAATAGGAGTAACAGAAGTAGGACTGTTAGTGACAGCAAACGATACCGTCTGGCCGGCGTCACCAAGAATATTGGAGGCATTGGCACCCGTAACACGAGTATCACCTATCCAAAGGTCGTAGACCGGGTCAATCTGCAAGGCCAGCAAGTTCCAGTCCCTGATGTCCAGACTCTGCTCAGGACTGTTAAGCGAAATCTGAATCAGCATATTGGTCAACTCTATGGGCTCATTCAGGATAAAGGCGTATTGTCCGGTATTGTCCTGCTGAAGAGAACCCGACAACTCGGTTGACGTGTACTTCTGAGTTTCAATAACACGGGCACTCACGCTAAGTACGCCTGTTGCAGGGACCTTCTCGAATCCAAACACAATTCGAGACAAGAGTCCGCTAAAAGGATTGCTTTCAGGCGACGTAATGGTCAGAGAGCCACTCGTCGGGGACAATGTAAACAACAGACCATTAGCGGTAGAGTATATCAAAGGACAGTCTGCGTTTAGTCCCCAATTAGCCTCTGTCTCAGTACCGTTGACATAGCCCCAAATATATTCACCACCCGATACATCAGGAGTTGTGTCGCCACTACCAAGGATCTCCAGGGCATAGTTGTAGTCGTACGCCCACATCGTCACGGGCATCATCAGCATGACCAACAAGGCAAGGAACCAACGTCCTACCCTCGATTGATTAATACATAGTCTCTGTTTCATAATCGTTTATGATTTAGTTATTATTTCGTTCTTGTACAGTTGATGGCATAATACGTGGCAAATTTACTCTTTTTTTCGGAAATAACCAAAAGATTTCCCGAAAAAGTGAATGACTAATCATCAGAAAGAAAAAATATGTGCGATTATTTGGTATTGTATTTTCTTTTTCGTATCTTTGCAAACAGAAAATAGGGGGCGTGCCGGTTCGATCGGGATACTCATCAAATTACATCGAAAACTGAGCTGACGTCCTACGTCAATGGCGGGCCACAAAAACCACTCCGGTGGGGAGCCGTAAGGCCGGTGGATTACAAAGGCATAGGAGCACTCGCATCTTTTAACAAAGGAGTTTTCATCACATCATCGGGCGCCCCTATTTTTTAGTTCATAGTTTATAGTTCATAGTTTATAGTTTTTATGTTTTCGGGAATCATCGAAGAATTTGCTACCGTTGTAGCCATCAAGAAAGACAGAGAGAATATCGACTTTACGCTGAGCTGCTCGTTTGTTGACGAATTGGGCATAGACCAAAGTGTGGCACATAATGGCGTGTGTCTGACCGTTGTCAAGATAGAGAACGGCACCTACACTGTGACGGCCATGAAGGAAACTTTGGACCGCTCGAATTTGGGACTGCTCCAGGTGGGCGACAAAGTGAACGTAGAACGGTCGATGCTGATGAACGGCAGACTGGACGGACACATCGTACAGGGACACGTCGACGAAACGGCACGATGCACGGCGGTAGAGGATGCCGACGGCAGCACGTACTTCACATTCGAATACAAGCAGGACAAGGAGATGGCCCGCAACGGCTACTTTACCGTCGACAAAGGGTCGGTAACGGTAAACGGCGTGAGTCTGACAGTTTGCAATCCGACACAGAACACGTTCCAGGTGGCCATCATTCCCTATACTTTCGAACATACCAACTTCTGTGACATCAAGGTGGGTAGCGTGGTGAATCTGGAGTTTGACATCATCGGCAAGTACATTGCCCGACTGCAACAACTGGCATAGACATGACACGAAAGGAGAGATACGACTACGTGTTGCAACACTTCCGCAAGGAAATGCCAGAGGTGCAGACAGAACTGGAATTCGGCAGCGTGTTCCAGCTGTTGGTGGCCGTCATACTGAGTGCCCAATGTACGGACAAGCGCATCAACCAGGTGACTCCCGAATTGTTCCGCCACTATCCTGATGCCAAGACAATGGCACAGGCTGAACCGGAGGATGTGCTGGAGTATATCAAGAGTGTGTCGTATCCCAATGCCAAAGCTGACCATCTGGTAAAGATGGCACGCATGGTGGCTGAACGCTTCGGCGGCGAGGTGCCTTCGGACATGAACCTGCTGCTGGACTTGCCTGGTGTGGGTCGCAAGACGGCTAACGTCATCCAGAGCGTGGCCTTCGGCAAGGCAACGATGGCTGTCGACACGCATGTGTTCCGCGTCAGCCATCGCTTAGGGCTGGTATCAGAAAAGGACGACACACCCTATAAAGTGGAACAGGCGCTGACAAAAAATATACCCGAGGAAGATATTCCCCGGGCACATCATTGGTTACTGCTGCATGGACGCTATATCTGTACATCACGCCGTCCACATTGCGACAAGTGTGGCCTCAACGCCGCCTGTCCTTCGGCTTCCCATTAGGTCCGCCAGGACCATCAGGGCCGCCGGGACCACCAGGACCCTTACCCCACCCTCGCATCATCTGACGATGGAAACGGCTCTCGGCAGCAATAGCAGCATAGACCTTACAAGCAGGAACTACCCGTAGCATCTTCTCATGATAGCGCTGCTCAATCTCGCGTAACTCGATATTCAGACGGTCACACTCACGAACGGCCTTGGCACAGGCCTGCTCGTCGGTACCAGTTTCTGTAGATATCTTACGCATACGGGTATAAATAGTACGCTGCTTCTGGTGCATCTCACGCAACAAGGGGAAATACTTAGCGGCTTCCTGCTCGGTCAGCTTGGCCTCACGAGTGATAAAAGCTTCCATATCGGCCTCGAACTTCTCGGGAGAGAACTTCGGTCGCTCCTGTGCCTGAGCTGTCAGAGCTGTCAGCCAACATAATAAAATCAACGCATAATACTTCATACCAAACATCATCTGTTTATTCTTAGTTTTCAGCCAGAAGGGCATAAATCTCAACATTATCCAACATAGCATAGTCGGCAGCCTCGTCGACATAGCTGTTGTCAACAACAGGAACGGTAACAGCTTCGGCTGTCATAGGCTGCGCCTCGGGAACCTGACGGAAATGATAGGTCAACCCCAGAATAGCCACAGCAGAGAAACAGGCTGCGGCATAAAGCCAAGGACGCAAAGCCACGAAACGGCTCTTCGTCTGCGGCACCTCCAGCTTGATTTCCGTAGCATCAGAAGGCAACTGAGCCATCACACGCTCGGTGAGCTGGTCGAAATAGCCATCAGGCACGCGGAAAGGATTCTGACGTCCAAACTGTTCTTTGATGTACTTCTCTTCGTTCTCCATTTCTTCTTTCTTTATTGGTATGACGTGTATTGTTTTAAAAAGTTTAATCATGCCGCTTAAAAAATTCCGTAATCTTCTTCACAGCAATATGGTACGACGCTTTCAAGGCGCCCTCAGAGGTATGCATCAAGGCACTTATCTCGCTATATTTCATCTCATCGAAATAACGCAGGTTGAAGACGGTACGCTGCACTTCGGGAAGACTGGCAATGGCCTCCTGAAGCTGGGCCTGAGTCTCATCACCGTCAAAATAGTTGTCGGCCAACAGCTGACTGGCAATGCCTGCCTGCTCGTCGTCGGCACTCACGACGCTCTGGTTTTTCTTGCGACGCATAAAGTCGATGCTTTCGTTGACGGCAATACGATAGAGCCAGGTGGACAGACGGGAATCGTGATGGAAGTCGTCAAGATGGGTCCAGGCTTTCAGAAAAACATTCTGCAGGACATCGTCGGCATCATCGTGGAGCAGCACGATACGACGGATTTGCCAATACAGCTGTTCGCTATATTCGCGCACCACCCTTTCGAAGGCCTTTCGCTGCGTCTTGGGGTCGGTAAGTTGCTGAATCAGCAATTGTTCGTCGGCTGCCGTCATACTACATATATGTCTTAAGCTGGTTCCACATCACATTGTCGTAGCCATAGACGTCGGGCCACGTCTGCAGAATACCGTCGGCATCTGGCCAAAGTGTATAATATAATATATAAATAGGTACGCGAGGAGTGACTGGCACATAGCCTATCAGCTTGTTGTTGCCACGACCATGCTCCTCCACATACTGCTGACCACGGTCGGTCTCTGGCGGCAGGTCCATCGAGATACGAATTCGGTCGAGCAGCCACTCGTCGGGATTATCAAGCACGAAACGGGCCAGATCGAAAGGCTTGGAAACGCGGACACAGCCATGCGAGATGGCACGGGAGTCGCGCGAGAAGGCTCCGGGATTGGATGTATCGTGCAGGAATACCGAGAAATTGTTCTTGAAACGGAACACGATACGTCCCAAGGAGTTGCCTGCACCACCATCTTGTGCCACACGGTACTTGCCGCTTACCAGCATCTGGCGCGATACGGCACCAACTGGCAACTTCCTATTGGTGGTACGTTCATAGATGTTATAACGGTTACGGGCAAAGTAGGCCGAATCGCCGGCACGATGGGACACCTCATTCTCGATAATACTCATCGGTATAACCCATTGCGGGTCCACCTCCATCCATTCAATATAACTGGACAACTGTGGGGTCTTGGTTTTGACATTGCCACAGACCACCCGCATGTCGAGAGTTTCTTCAGAGGAATAGGCATACAAGTGGTAGGCTGGGATATTGACAATAACGCGCTTCTTCTGTTCGTCAATAGGCTGATGACGGCTCCAACGGGCACGCTCCATATTGACAAGTATACGACGGCGCTGTTCTATGGTCGTCGCCGACGGTAACATCTGCTTCAGGCGCAAATAATACCTATCGGTAGGCTGTATGCTTTGCAGATATTCTGAAAGGCTATCGTTCTGTACCTGGCGCAACACTTTCTCGACATAGTTGTGGTTAGGCTGGTCAATCTTGACATCAAAGAGACCGCGGTATTTCATCACACGACCCAAGGTATCTTGCTTCTCAACGTCTAAGTTGTTAAAGAGACGATGCGGATTGACAAAACCAAAACGCTGTCCGCAACAATAACGCAGACATGCCTTAGTCAGCCGATAGTCCAAACGGGCGGCAACACGACTGGCCTGATGACGGCCCTCATCGAAGTCGAGATGACGCATACGCTGGAGGTCAGCTTCAATGGCTTTCACGCCAAAGGCTTCTTCCGACAGGCCTAACGTGCCTACCTGATGCAGCCATGCCAACAAGGTATCGGCACGCTCGTCAACACCAGAACGGTCAACCCATATCAGACGGCTCGTTGCACCTGAATAGAAGGAACTTGTCAAACGGTCGGCATCGCTTTTGCCTTCATCAGCCTTGGCCATATCAGAAAGAGATTGATGAATAGCCTGAGAGTCAAAAACAAAGGCAGGCGTCTTCAATTCAGAAAACGCCTCCATCGTCAGGACTGTGTCCTTGTTTGTCTCCCAACTGCCGCATGCCGTCAGCAGCAACAGTATTAGTGGCAGCAGTGCCTTTAGCGAACGGTCACCTTTCTTACCACCTTGCCTATTTTCAATATATAACAACCTTTAGGTACATTAAGTTCTACACGCTGTGCCGGACTATCAATCTTGATGGTCATAACACGACGACCCGTTAACGAAACAACTTCGAGAGTCTGTCCCTGAGCACCATTAATGACAACCCATTGGCCATTAACGGTAATCGTCACATCCTCCTCTATAGTCTGCTCCACTGGTGCCATTTCTGCGTCGGAAGCCATCGAGACAACCGGTACCGTCAGCATCATTGCAGCAGTCAACGAATATATAAGTAGTCTTTTCTTCATACGCATTTATACTATATAGCTCTGCAAATGTACGGATTATTTTTGAAACTACCAAATAATTTGGCAAAAAAATGCACTTCAGACATCAAAAAAGCAGTTCAGACATCAAAAACCAACTGTTCGTCTGTCAAATGAGCATTTTCGAACACTTCCTGAGCCTCTCGTAACAGCACTTGCTCGTCTTCATAGCGTGACGAATAGTGACCCAACAACAGTTGTCCAACACCGGCATCAGCAGCCACCTGGGCAGCCTGACGGGCCGTGGAATGAAAATACTTTTCTGCCAACAACAGGTTATCGTCACCATAGGTACTTTCATGATAGAGCGTACTAACACCCTTTATTCTTTCAGCCAATGCCGGCATATAGCGGGTATCACTGCAATAGGCATAAGAACGGGGAGCTTCAGCAGCTACAACAAGACGGCTGTTTTCAACACGCTCGCCATCGGCAGTAACCCAATCAGCACCTTGCTTGATGTTGTTAATCTGGCTGACGGGAATCTGATAGAAGTCTATCATGTCGCGACGAATATGCGGCAACTGTGGTTTCTCTCGGAATAAGAAACCACAACAAGGCATACGATGTTCCAAAGGTATGCTCTCAACAGTCAGGGAACGGTCTTCATAGATAATCTGCTGGCGAGTCGTATCAACGGCATGAAAATCCACCTCGTAGTCGAAATCATGACAAAAGAGGGCCATTTGCCGCTGCAACATGTCCTGCATCTTTACTGGCGCATAAATGGCCAGACGTGCTGTACGTCCCAACAAGCCGAATGTACTCAGCATGCCTATCAGACCAAAGCAATGGTCTCCGTGTAGATGAGAGATAAAAACGGCACTAATTTTGGTAAAACGGACATGCGAGCGCCGTAACTGCATCTGGGTTCCTTCGCCACAGTCGACGAGAAACATTTTGCCCCGCACCTCAACAACTTGCGCTGACGCATAGTGCCGAGGTGTGGGCAAAGCACTTCCACAGCCAAGGATATTTACACGAAAGGGTTCCATTCGTTACTATAAGGTGGCAGCCAGATGGTGCAACAGAACTTTACATAAAGAATTCATCCTCCGAATCCTCCAGTTGCACTTCCTTTCCGTACTCTTCCTTCGGCTTCTGACGGCTGTACTCAAACGTCTCATCGGCATCCTTGTAAACCAAAGAATCGGCACCCAGTTTAACGATGTCGTAAAGATAGATTTCATCTTCCTCGCTACCACCTTCACGCATCAGCACAATCTCTAATTTTCCGCGAGAAAGACGCCAGGTCTTATAGACGATGGAACTCTGGTCTATACTCTCAGCAACACCACCCTCCTTAATACTAATGCCTACTTCATCAGAACCATCTATCGGATTGGGCATCACCCAGTTACCCATTAGAGTAGCCTGGTTTATTACCATCACGGCAGACTGTTTGTCGGAAGTCGGAATAACAGCCATACGGTCACCAACCTGCATACCGCCAAACACCTTGCCAGCCTCCTGGGCTGCCGAGATGTCAAGGGTCAGCGTATCGCCCATGTCAGAGATGATTTGCAAAGTATTCATCGCCGTACCTTCACCACAAATTCCATAGACGGTGGGGTCAGCATTTGCCACTTCGGCGGAGTCGCCATTATCAAAAGGAACCTTGTCCGACTTGTTGCCACAGCTGCCCATTATAAGAACGGCACAGGCAACGATTGAGATAACTGCTAATTTCTTCATAGTTCTATGATTTGTTAATTGATTGTTCTTGTTGTTTGGCCTGATTCCAGAGGTCATCCATTTCCTCAAGCGTCATATCAGCCAATGAACGGCCGGCCTTGATAGAATGCTGTTCAATATAGCTGAAACGGCGAATAAACTTCTGATTGGTCATTTCCAAAGCATTGTCCGGGTTCAGTTTATAGAGACGGGCAGCATTGATGATACTGAAGAGGAAATCGCCTAACTCCTGTTCAGACCGCACTTTATCCTCATGCTGCAACTCGGTTTCCAATTCCTTCAGCTCCTCATGCACCTTAGCCCAAACATCCTCCTTTTTTTCCCAGTCAAAACCGACATGACAGGCCTTGTCCTGAATACGGTAAGCCTTGATCAACGAAGGCAATGCTGCGGGGACGCCACTCAATACGGTTTTGTTGCCGTCCTTCTCCTTCTGCTTGATTTTCTCCCAGTTGTCAAGCACCTCTTCGGCACTCTTGGCAACAGCCTCCCCATAGACATGTGGATGGCGGAATATCATTTTGTCACATAGTTTGTTGCAGACATCGGCAATATCGAACTCTTGTTTCTCTTCTCCGATACGACTGTAGAAAACGATATGAAGCAGGACGTCACCCAGTTCCTTGCATATTTCACGCTGGTCGTCCCGAATGATGGCATCACAGAGCTCGTAGGTTTCTTCAATCGTATTGGGACGCAACGAATCGTTGGTCTGTTTACGGTCCCACGGACACTCAACCCTTAGACGGTCCATCACGTCAAGAAGCCGTCCAAAAGCCTCCATTTTCTCCTGTCTTGTATGCTTTTGTTCCATAAGTACGTGCAAAGGTACGAAAAATAATTAAAAATCGCTTCACTTTTCACTTTTTTTGTACCTTTGAATACTTCGAAGGTACTTTCATTGGAGAAAACTCAAATAAAATTTGGTTTTCTTCTCACTTATTCGTACCTTTGCAGCCATTATTAAATTAATGTATATGGAATTAGCTAGTAAATACGACCCAAAAGAGGTCGAATCGAAATGGTACCAGTATTGGCTGGACCACAAACTTTTCTCAAGTAAACCAGACGGACGCGAGCCCTACACCATCGTCATTCCACCACCCAACGTGACGGGTGTGCTGCACATGGGACACATGTTGAACAACACCATTCAGGACATTCTCATTCGCCGTGCTCGCATGGAGGGTAAGAATGCACTATGGGTGCCTGGCACCGACCATGCCTCGATTGCTACTGAGGCCAAGGTTGTGAAGAAACTCGCCGAGCAGGGTATCAAGAAACATGACCTCACCCGTGAGCAGTTCCTGGAGCATGCCTGGGACTGGACACACGAACATGGCGGCATCATCCTCAAGCAATTACGCCGCTTAGGTGCCAGTTGCGACTGGGACCGCACCGCTTTCACCATGGATGAGAAGCGTTCGGAGAGCGTCATCAAGGTTTTTGTCGACCTTTACAACAAGGGACTTATCTACCGCGGAATGCGTATGGTCAACTGGGACCCGAAGGCCTTGACAGCCCTCTCTACCGAGGAAGTGATTTATAAAGAGGAGCAAAGCCATCTGTTCCACTTGAAATACTATGTGGCTGATCTAGATAATCTAGATAATCTAGAAGCTCTAGAGGCCGAAGGCAACGTAGTCCATAAGGACGAAAAAGGTTACTACGCTGTGGTTGCCACCACCCGTCCCGAGACCATCATGGGCGATACCGCCATGTGTATCAACCCCAAGGACCCGAAGAACCAGTGGCTCAAGGGGCGCAAGGTCATCGTCCCTCTGGTAAATCGTGTCATCCCCGTCATCGAAGACCGCTACGTGGATATCGAGTTCGGTACCGGTTGTCTGAAGGTGACTCCTGCCCATGACACTAATGACTACATGCTGGGTAAGACCCATAACCTCGAGACCATCGACATCTTCAATCCCGACGGTACCATCTCCGAGCAGTCGCCCATCTACGTGGGTATGGACCGCATGGACTGCCGCAAGCAGATTGCAAAGGACCTCCAAGAGGCTAGCCTCATGGAGAAAATTGAAGACTATACCAATAAAGTGGGCTATTCGGAACGTAACCCCGATACGGCCATTGAACCGCGTCTCTCGCTGCAATGGTTCCTGAAGATGCAGCACTTTGCTGACATCGCCCTGCCACCCGTGATGAACGACGAGCTGAAGTTCTATCCCGCTAAATATAAGAACACCTATAAGAACTGGCTGGAGAATATCCAGGACTGGTGTATCTCCCGTCAGCTGTGGTGGGGACACCGTATTCCTGCATACTATTACCCCACCGCCACAGTGGTCGACGGTTCCCCCGTTGATGAAAACTTCGTCGTTGCCGAGACCCCTGAAAAGGCACTTGAACTGGCCCGAAAGGAGAGCGGCAATGCTAACCTTCAACTCAGCGACCTCCGTCAGGATGAGGATGCCCTCGACACTTGGTTCTCTTCATGGCTCTGGCCTATCTCGTTATTCGACGGTATCAACAATCCTGGCAACGAGGAAATCAAATACTACTACCCCACTTCCGACCTCGTAACAGGCCCGGACATCATCTTCTTCTGGGTAGCCCGTATGATTATGGCCGGCTATGAGTATATCGGCGACATGCCTTTCAAGAATGTCTATTTCACAGGTATCGTTCGCGACAAGCTGGGGCGTAAGATGTCGAAGTCGCTGGGTAACTCACCCGACCCCATCGAACTCATCGAGAAGTTCGGTGCCGACGGTGTACGCATGGGCATGATGCTCTCTGCACCTGCCGGCAACGACATCCTCTTCGACGAGGCACTCTGCGAACAAGGGCGTAACTTCAACAACAAGATCTGGAACGCCTTCCGTCTGGTCAAGGGCTGGCAGGTAAGCAGCGACGTGGAACAGACCGGTGCTGAGAAACTGGCCGTGAAATGGTTCGATGCCAAGCTCAAGACTACCGCAACAGAACTCGATGACCTCTTCTCGAAGTATCGTATTTCCGAGGCCCTGATGGCTGTTTACAAACTCTTCTGGGACGAGTTCTCTGGCTGGTATCTGGAAATGGTGAAGCCTGCCTACGTCAACGGTCAGCAGCAGCCTATCAACCAGGAGACCTTTGATGCCACCCTCGACTTCTTCGACAAGTTGTTAAAGATGCTCCACCCCTTCATGCCCTTCATCACCGAAGAACTTTGGCAGGCACTCTGCGAGCGTCAGGACGGTGAAAGCATCATGCGTCAGGAACTGAAACTGAGCGCCCCCAACGAAGATGAAACCATCCTGCTGAACGATGTGGAAAACATCAAGCTCGTGGTCAGCGGCGTGCGTACCGTTCGTGCTCAAAAGAACATCGCCAACAAGGAGAAGCTGACGTTGCAGGTTGTCAACTCCCAGCTTTCTGGGCAGTATGCCGACGCTGTGGTGAAGATGGCTAACCTGGAGGCTATCACCTCTGTCAGCGAGAAGGACAGCACCGCCAGCACCTTTATGGTGGGTATGGTGGAGTACGCCGTTCCCCTGGGTAACATGATTGACATTGATGCCGAGATTCAGAAACTGGAGGCTCAGCTGCAACATCTGGAAGGTTTCCTGGCCGGTGTGCTGAAGAAGCTTTCCAACGAGCGCTTTGTGGCCAATGCCCCCGAACAGGTTGTGGCTATGGAACGTAAGAAGCAGAGCGACTCGGAAGAGAAGATTGCTGCACTCAAGGAATCCATTACAGCACTCAAGGCTCAGAAATAAATAGAACAGATTATCAGATTTTCGTTATGACTCAACAGATTCAAAAAACATTGAGGGATTCAGCCGGTATGCGCTGGACAGCCCTGCTGCTTCTGGCACTGGCCATGTTCTGCAGCTATATCTTCATGGACATCCTCTCACCCATCAAGGACCTCATGCAGGAGACTCGCGGATGGGACTCCACAGCCTTCGGCACCATGCAAGGTTCTGAGGTGTTCCTCAACGTCTTCGTATTCTTCCTCATCTTTGCAGGAATCATTCTCGACAAGATGGGCGTCCGCTTCACGGCAGTGCTTTCGGCTGCCGTCATGCTCATCGGTGCCGTCATCAAGTGGTATGCCGTCAGCGAGAGCTTTATGGGCAGCGGTCTCGAAGCGTGGTTCACTAACAACCTCAACTATATTCCCGTCTTTGATGAGTTAGGCGTCAGTCCCTTCTACGAGGGCATGCCTGCATCAGCCAAGTTTGCAGCCTGTGGCTTCATGATTTTCGGCTGTGGTTGCGAGATGGCTGGCATCACTGTCAGCCGTGGTATCGTCAAATGGTTCAAGGGACGGGAAATGGCGCTGGCCATGGGTTCCGAGATGGCGCTGGCACGCCTTGGCGTAGCCACCTGCATGATTTTCTCGCCATTCTTTGCACGCTTGGGCGGCAACATCAGCGTAACACGCTCCGTAGCTTTTGGTGTGGTACTCATGTGCATCGCACTCATCATGACCATCGTCTATTTCTTCATGGACAGCAAGCTCGATAGCCAGACTGGTGAGGCAGAGGAGAAGGACGACCCATTCAAAGTCTCCGACCTTGGAAAGATTCTCACCGACAGTGGTTTCTGGCTCGTGGCCCTGCTCTGCGTGCTCTACTACTCGGCCATCTTCCCCTTCCAGAAGTATGCCGTCAATATGCTGCAATGTAACCTCACGTTGACGCCGCCAGCTGCCGATTCTTTCTGGGCACAGCCTGACGTCACCATCGTGCAGTACATCATCATGCTTGTCGTGGCAGCAGCAGGCTTTGCCAGCAATTTCCAGAAGAAAGCCTTCAAGAAATACGGTTTGCTGGCAGTCAGCATCATTTCCCTTGTCATCTATTGTTACATGGGCTATATGCGCCAGTCGGCAGAGAGCATCTTTGCCGTATTCCCGCTGCTCGCCGTGCTCATTACGCCCATCCTCGGGTCATACGTCGACCACAAGGGTAAGGCTGCTTCCATGCTCGTGCTGGGCTCACTGCTGCTCATCGCCTGCCACCTCACATTCGCCTTCATCCTGCCGTTGTTCAAGGGTAGTGCCGTCGGCGGTATCATCATTGCCTATGTAACCATTCTTGTGCTGGGTTCGTCGTTCTCGCTGGTTCCTGCCTCATTGTGGCCCAGCGTACCCAAACTGGTCGATGCCAAGGTCATCGGTTCAGCCTACGCCCTCATCTTCTGGATACAGAACATTGGCCTGTGGCTGTTCCCCCTGCTCATCGGCAAGGTGCTCGATGCCACCAATCCCGGTGTTACCGACCCCACGCAGTTCGACTACACCGCTCCGCTGGTCATGCTGGCTTGTCTCGGTGTAGCAGCACTCATCCTCGGCTTTGTACTCAAAGCTGTTGATAAGAAGAAAGGCATCGGATTGGAAGAGCCCAATATCAAGTAAAAGGGAATAGTAAAAAGTGAATAATTTGCTATCGCAACAAAAAGTGAAAAACAAGATTATACCATTTGATAATGCCTGGGCCGAGATTACTTGCTTTGAAAGTACCGGTGAGGTTCGGGAGTATCACGTCATGATACATGCCAAAGCCGAAGGGCGCAGCTTCCAACAGCAGTTGGATGCCGTGCTCGACGGCTACGAGCAGTTGAAAGCCACGGAACTACAAGGAGCATCAGCCGTCATGAAGCGCTATTTCCTCAGCGACGTGGCCAATCAGGCAGACGACGTACTTCTGGCCGATACCAGTGACTGTGCAAAGAGCATCATCGGACAGCCGCCACTCGACGGTTCCAAAATTGGACTGTGGATCTATTTGTTGACCAATGTCGCTACCCGACAGCTGTCCAGCGGACTTTATGAGGCCGCCCACGGACAGTTCCGGCATCTGTGGAATGCCTCGGCACACAACACCGCCCAGAATTCTGAATACCAGACGCGCCTGCTCTTCAACGAGTATATCATGCAATTGGCACAAGAAGGCTGCACGCTGGCTGACAATTGCATCCGCACGTGGCTCTTCGTCAACGATGTCGACGTCAATTATGGTGGTGTCGTAACAGCCCGCAACAAGATATTCTTCACACAAGGCCTCACCGAGGACACCCATTACATTGCATCTACAGGCATTGGCGGACGAGCCCAGGACGCCAAGGTGATGACCCAGATGGATAACTACGCCATAGCCGGTATCAACAAGGAACAGGTTCATTATCTATATGCACCCACTCACCTCAATCGCACCAGCGACTATGGTGTCAGTTTTGAGCGTGGCACGTATATCGATTACCAAGACCGTCGGCATGTGTTCATCTCTGGTACTGCCAGCATTAACAATAAGGGACAGATAGAGCATCCCAAGGACATCGTACGGCAAGCTCACCGCATGTGGGACAACGTCGAAGCCCTGCTCCATGAGGCAGAATGTACCTACGACAACGTCACCATAATGATTGTCTATCTGCGCGACCTGGCAGACTACGCCTTAGTCAGCCGTCTCTATGAGGAACGGTTCCCCGACAAGCCACGTATCATCGTCCAGGCTCCCGTCTGCCGTTCTGGCTGGTTGATAGAAATGGAATGTATGGCTATTAGGCAACAACAAAACACTCAAATGCCTACTTTCTAATAAGAAAACAGCCTGTTTCAAAACGAAATAAAGAAAAATTGGCTCCTTTATAAAAAAAGTAAGGCGTTTCTTTGGTCATTCAAAAAAAATGCCTTACTTTTGCATTCGGCTTAAAACGAACCAGACTAAATGAGACAACTGAAAATTACACGCACCATCACTAACCGAGAGAGTGAAGCACTAGAAAAATACTTGGTAGAGATAGCCCGTGAGGAGTTGCTATCAGCCGATGAAGAAGTAGAATTGGCACACTTGGCACGCAAGGGTGACCAGAAAGCTTTGGAACGGCTGACTAGAGCGAACTTGCGCTTTGTGGTGAGTGTGGCCAAGCAATATCAGAATCAGGGGCTACCGCTTCCAGACCTCATCAACGAGGGTAATCTGGGCCTCATCAAGGCTGCTGAGCGCTTCGATGAAACGAGGGGCTTCAAGTTTATCTCGTATGCCGTATGGTGGATTCGCCAAAGTATTTTGCAGGCCATAGCCGATCAAAGCCGCGTGGTACGTCTGCCTCTGAATCAGGTTAGCTCGATGAACAAAATCAATCAGATGCTGAGCAAGTTTGAACAGGAGCATGAACGTCGTCCGTCGCTGGATGAAATATCGGAGCGTACCGACTTACCTGAGGATAAGATAGACATTGCCATTCAGGTAAATGGACGCAGCGTGTCGGTGGATGCCCCATTCCAGGACGGCGAGGACAACTCTCTGCTTGACGTGATGGCCAATCCTGATGCACCGATGGCTGACCGAGAACTGGTGGCAGAATCGCTTCGTTCAGAAATCACAACAGCTTTGAAGGTACTGACAGATCGTGAGCGTGGCATTATTACAGCTTTCTATGGCATCGGTGAGCCTGAATTGACATTAGAAGAGATTGGTTCGAAATTCGGTCTCACGCGCGAGCGCGTACGTCAAATAAAGGAGAAAGCAATTCGCAGGTTGCGTGCGGAATCACAGAACAAGATACTTAAAGCATATTTAGGACAATGAGATATTTATTAAGAACAATGCTGCTCGTAGCAGCCATGATGCTGTCTTGCGAGATAAGTGCCAAGATCGTGAAAACCAGTCACCTATATGTGTTTGGCTTTTCGGCTTCGTTCAAGGATAGTGTAGTGTATGTAACCGATATTCAGGACGTTCAGGGGGCATGGCTTGAAAAGAAAAAGAAATTCCTGATAGGTCGTGAACAGTATTCCGACCAGCTGAAAACTTTTCTGGCCGAACAGCTTCAAGAGCCTGGACGGGTATGCGTCGTCTTCTTCAAGACTAAGAAAAAGAAGGCCGAGAAGCAGTACCTGAAGTTGATGAAGAAGTACAAGAAGGGTTATGACGTGCGCTATCTGAATGCTACAGAGTTCAAGTTTGAAGCCGTAGAAAAGAATCAGGATGAATGATTAGTAAGAGATAGACAGTGAACGAGCACAAGATTATCAACGACCCGGTTTTCGGATTCATCAAAATTAAACGCGGACTGCTGTACGATATCGTGCAGCATTCGTTGTTTCAACGCCTGAACCGCATCAACCAGCTGGGACTGGCTTCGGTGGTGTATCCTGGCGCCCGCCACACACGCTTCCAGCACTCACTCGGAGCCTTCTACCTGATGTCAGAAGCTGTGAAGTCATTGACAGAGAAAGGTATATACATCTTCGACTCGGAAGCGGAGGCCGTACAGGCAGCTATCCTCATGCACGATATTGGTCACGGTCCTTTCTCACATGTGCTGGAGAACACACTTATCAAGAACGTATCACACGAAGACATCTCGCTGCTGATGATGGAACGCATCAACCGCGACTTGAAAGGGCAACTGGCACTGGCTATCAGCATCTTTAAAGATGAATATCCCAACAAGATTTTCCACCAGCTCATATCAAGCCAACTCGATATGGACCGCCTGGACTACCTGCGTCGAGACTCTTTCTATACGGGTGTAACAGAAGGTAACATCGGTTCGGCACGCATCATCAAGATGCTGAATGTCAAAGACGACCGTCTGGTAGTTGAGGCAAAAGGCATCTATTCTATCGAAAACTACCTGACAACTCGCCGACTGATGTACTGGCAAGTATATCTGCACAAGACCGCCGTCGGTTACGAAAAAGTATTGGTTAATGCCCTGAACCGGGCCCGCGACCTGATACGTGAGGGCTGCGACATTTTCGCATCTCCCGCCTTAGCCTATTTCCTTCGTCAAGATGTCACTTTTGACACAGATGAAGCGCTCGACATGTATGCAGAGTTGGACGACAGCGACATCTGGAGTGCGCTGAAAGCCTGGAAACACTATGACGACCGTATTCTTGCCACCCTTGCTTCCGACATGCTCGACCGTCATCTGTTCAAGGTGGAAGTAAGCGAGGAACGTCCCAGCGATGACTATATGGACGATATCCGACACAGCATCGCCCGTCACATGGGCATCAGCATCGACGACACCCACTATCTGATGACGCTGACAGAGATAGGTAAAGACATGTATAATCCTGAGGATGACAGCATCGGAATTCTTTACAAAGACGGCACAATACGGGACATTGCAGAGGCTTCAGAAATCTTAAATGTTCAGCTACTTTCTAAAAAAATCCGTAAATATTACCTCTGTTATCAACGTTTTTGATTTTTTTTTAGTATCTTTGTGCCGTTTATAAACAAAATATTGTACACGACATGGAGTTTACAGCGAAACAAATTGCCGACTTTATCGGCGGACGCGTGGAGGGTAACGAACAGACAACCATCCACACCTTTACGAAGATTGAAGAAGGAAAAGAGGGAGCTATCACATTTCTTTCGAACCCCAAATACGCCCATTACATCTATGACACAGAAGCCAGCATCGTACTGGTGAACGACGACTTGCAGTTGGAACACCCTGTTAAGGCGACGCTCATCCGTGTGCCTAATGCCTACGAATGCGTGGCTAAGCTGATGCAGATGTATGCCCAGTCGCTGCCCAAGAAGACGGGCATCGACCCGTTGGCTTTCGTGTCTGAATCGGCCAAGATTGGACAAGATGTCTATATTGGTCCCTTTACATACGTGGGCGAAGGTGTCACCATAGGTGACGGCACACGCATTTTTCCCAACGTCACCATCTATGACGGCTGTCAGATTGGAAAAAATGTGACAATCCACGCTGGTGCTGTCATCGGTGCCGACGGTTTCGGTTTCGCTCCCAACCAGGAAGGCTATGAGAAAATACCGCAGCTGGGTATTGTCATCATCGAGGACGATGTGGAGATAGGTGCCAATACCTGTATTGACCGTTCGACGATGGGGCAGACCATCATCCACAAAGGCGTCAAGCTCGACAACCTCATCCAGGTGGCCCACAACTGTGAAATCGGCGAGAACACCGTCATGTCAGCACAAGCAGGCATGGCAGGCAGTACAAAGATTGGCGGTTGGTGTATGGTTGGCGGACAGGCTGGTTTTTCCGGTCACATCAAGATTGCCGACAAGACCTTCATTGGTGCTCAGGCTGGTGTCATTAGCAATACCAAGGGCGATGGTGAACAACTCATCGGTTCGCCAGCCATCGATCCTAAGGTATTCTTCAAGGCACAGGCCGTCGTCAAACGCCTACCCGACATGTACCGTCAGATTGCACAGCTACAGCGTGAAATTGATGCGATGAAGGAAAAGATGAACATTGAATTTTGATAATTGAAGATATACGATATGAAACAGAAAACGCTTAAAGGCAGCTTTTCTCTCTTTGGAAAAGGACTGCATACGGGTCTGAATCTCACAGTCACTTTCAATCCCGCCCCGGAAAACACGGGCTACAAAGTACAGCGCATCGACTTGGAAGGAGAACCCGTTATTGATGCTGTTGCAGAAAATGTCATTGACACTCAGCGCGGCACAGTATTGGGCAAAGGCGATGCTCGCGTTAGCACCGTTGAACACGGACTGGCAGCCCTCTATGCCATGGGTATCGACAACTGTCTCATTCAGGTCAACGGCCCTGAATTCCCCATTCTCGACGGCTCAGCCATCAAGTATGTCGAGAAAATCAACGAGGTCGGCATCGAAGAGTTGAACGCTCCCAAAGACTACTACATCATTCGCAAGAAGATCGAGATAAAGGACGAGCAGAGCGGTTCATGCATCACCATCCTCCCCGATAACGAATTTTCCATTACCGCCATGTGCTCCTTTGAGTCGAAATTCATCAACTCGCAGTTTGCTACACTCGACAAGATGGAGAACTTCTCGACGGAAGTGGCCGCTGCACGCACCTTCGTCTTCGTCCGTGACATCGAGCCGTTACTGCAAGCCAACCTCATCAAGGGCGGTGACTTGGACAATGCCATCGTCATCTATGAGCGTCAGACCACCCAGGAGCGTCTCGACATGTTAGCCGATATGCTGCACGTAGAGCATCGCGACGCCACAGACCTCGGCTACATCCAGCACAAACCGCTGGTTTGGGAGAATGAATGTACCCGTCACAAGTTGCTTGACGTTATCGGTGACATGGCTCTCATCGGCAAACCTATCAAGGGCCGTATCGTTGCCACGCGTCCTGGTCATACCATCAACAACAAGTTTGCCCGCCAGTTGCGCAAAGAGATTCGCAAGCATGAAATCCAAGCTCCCATCTACGACCCCAATGAGGAACCGATTATGGATGTCAACCGCATCCGTGAACTGTTGCCCCACCGCTATCCCATGCAGTTGGTTGACAAGGTCATCTCTCTGGGTGCCAACACCATTGTCGGCATCAAGAACATCACCGCCAACGAGCCCTTCTTCCAAGGTCACTTCCCCGAGGAACCCGTCATGCCCGGTGTCCTGCAAATCGAGGCCATGGCACAATGTGGTGGTCTGCTCGTACTGAACACCCTTGAGGAACCCGAGCGTTGGAGTACCTATTTCATGAAGATTGACAACGTCAAGTTCCGTCAGAAGGTGGTTCCCGGCGACACACTTATCTTCAAGGTTGACCTGCTTGCCCCCGTCCGTCACGGCATCTCGTCGATGCGTGGCTACATGTTTGTCGGCGACCACGTCGTAGCCGAGGCAACTTTCACGGCACAAATTGTGAAGAACAAGTAAATCGTTGTCCCGTTATAACGTAATATCGAAATATCGAAAATATGAATACAATCCATCCATTAGCCGTCGTAGATCCAGAGGCCAAGTTAGGTGACAACAACGTCATCGGCCCCTTCTGCGTCATCGATAAGAATGTTGTCATCGGTGACAACAACAAGTTCCTGAACAGCGTCACCATCCATTTCGGCGCACGCATCGGCAATGGGAACGAGTTCTTCCCCGGAGCCAGCATCTCCACCAAGCCCCAGGACCTCAAGTTCAAAGGCGAGGAGACCACATGCGAGATTGGCGACAACAACAGCATCCGCGAGAATGTCACCATCAGCCGAGGCACAGCTTCGAAAGGTAAGACCGTCGTGGGCAACGGCAACCTGCTCATGGAGAATATGCACATCGCCCATGACTGCGAAATCGGTAACGGCTGCATTATAGGCAATTCCACGAAGATTGCCGGCGAGGTTATCATCGAGGACTGCGCCATCATTTCCGGTTGCTGCCTGTTCCACCAGTTCTGCCGCGTAGGCAGCTACATCATGTTCCAGGGCGGTAGCCGCACATCTCAGGACATTCCTCCCTACGTCATCGCAGGCAAGGAACCCATCCGCTACGCTGGTGTTAACCTCATCGGGTTGCGTCGTCGCGGATTCAACAACGAGACCATCGAGGCCATCCACGATGCCTACCGCATCATCTATGCCCAGGGAGTATTGAAGGATGGTATTGCCGAAGCCCGCGCCAAGTATCCTGACTCGAAGGAGGTGGATTACATCTGCTCGTTCATCGAGAATTCCAAACGCGGAGTTATCAGATAACCGACTGTGCGTTGCGGTTCTGCCGCAACGGAATAGAATAAGTATAGGGTGAAAACGCTGATAGTCATAACGGGGCCCACAGCAGTCGGTAAGACGGTGCTGACCATCGATTTGGCCCGACACTTCGGCACAGACATCATCAATGCCGACTCGCGCCAGATATACCGTGAACTGAAGATAGGCACAGCGGCACCCACTGACGAACAGCTTCAGCAGGTCCACCACCATTTCGTCGGCACCAAGAGCATCCACGACTATTACAATGCCTCCATGTACGAACAGGAAGTTCTCGAGTGTCTGAAGGTTCTCCCTTCAGAAATCAACATCCTCTCCGGTGGCAGCATGATGTACATTGACGCCGTATGCCACGGCATCGACGACATTCCCACCATCCGCGAGGACATCCGCGAGGACATCAAACGACGCTACAGGGAAGAAGGTCTGGAGGCACTCTGCGAAGACTTGCGCCGGCTGGATCCTGAACATTATGCCGTTGTTGACCGGCAGAACCAGCGCCGCGTCATCCATGCCCTGGAGATCTGCTACCAGACGGGGAAGACCTATACGTCGTTCAGGAAGAAGGAACAGAACAAACAACAGGACTCACGCCCATTCCGTATGGTGAAGATAGGACTGAACCGCGAACGTCAGGAGCTCTACGACCGTATCAACGCCCGTGTCGACCAGATGATGACCGATGGGCTGCTGCAGGAAGCCGAGGCTCTCTATCCTTACCGCCAGTTAAATGCCCTGAACACGGTGGGCTACAAGGAGATGTTCGACTACATGGACGGCCGATGGTCATTGGACGAAGCCGTCGAGCGCATGAAGGGTAACACGCGACGCTATGCCCGCAAACAGCTGACGTGGTTCAAGCGCGACCCGCTGGTACGATGGTTCCATCCTGACCAGCAAGACGCGATAATGGAATACATCAATAAATCATTGTACGTAACTAATTAGGATACTGCAAGATGAATAAATACGTCAAGAAAACACTCCACGCCCCCAAAGCAGCGTGGAATTGGTATAAAGGATTGTATAAGGGACGCAAATGGTATGTCAAGACGGGTGCCTGCATCGCTACGCTCATCATCGCCTTCATACTCTACCTCTTCATGGTCGACGTCAATTTCCTATGGCTCTTCGGCAAATCGCCGTCCATGAACAACATCATGCACCCCAAGACCATTCAGGCCTCTGAACTGTATAGTGCCGACAACAAGCTGATAGGTAAGTATTTCAGCGAAAACCGCACGCCCGTCGAGTTCGACGAGGTTAATCCTGTCTTCTGGAAGGCGCTTATCTCGACCGAGGACGAACGTTTCTTCAAGCACTTCGGTATTGATTTCCAAGGTGTGGTAGCAGCCCTGAAGGACTACATCGTCCACCACGATGCACGCGGTGCCTCAACCATCACCCAACAGCTGGTGAAGAACATGTTCCGTGTGCGTACCGAATACTCTACGGGCTTGTTGGGCAACATCCCGGGTCTGAAGATGCTTATCATGAAGAGTAAGGAATGGATTACCGCCGTGAAGATTGAGATGTTCTTCGATAAGCAGCAGATTCTCACCATGTATGCCAACACCGTCGACTTCGGCTCCAACGCCTATGGCATCAAGACGGCTGCCAAGACCTACTTCGGCACTACCCCCCAAAAGCTCACTACCGAACAGGCTGCCGTACTCGTCGGACTGCTGAAGGCCACTACCTATTATAATCCGCGCATCAATCCCAAGAACTCGCTGGCCCGTCGTAATGTGGTACTCAGCAACATGCTCAACCACAAGGAACTGACACGGGAAGAGTTTGATTCGCTGAAGGAGATTCCCATCAACCTCGACTACAACGTTGAGAATAACTACGACGGTCAGGCCCAGTATTTCCGCGAGGCCGTGAAGAACTATCTCAAGGACTGGTGTGATGCAGAGGGCATCGACCTCTACAAGGATGGTCTGAAGATTTACACCACCATCGACACCCGCATGCAGCAGTATGCCGAGGCAGCAGCCATCAAACAGATGAAGCAGGTGCAGCACAACTTCAATTCCCACTGGGGCAACACCAATCCCTGGCAGGACGAGCGCCACGTGGAGATTCCCCACTTCATCGAAGACCTGGCCAAGAAACTGCCCGTCTACAAATACCTCTCTCAGAAGTACAACGGCAACGCCGACTCCATCGACTACTATCTGAACCTGCCTCATAAAGTGAAGCTCTTCGACTATGAGAATGGTACCATCGAGAAGGAGATTTCCACCCTCGACAGCATCCGTTACATGGAACACTTCATGCATTGCGGATTCGTGGCTATGGAACCCCAGACTGGTCATGTCAAAGCATGGGTGGGCGACATTGATTTCCGTACGTGGAAATATGATAAGGTGACGGCCATGCGCCAGCCCGGTTCTACCTTCAAACTCTTTGTCTATACCGAGGCTATGAACCAAGGTCTCACACCTTGCGACCGCCGTGTCGACTCCTACTTTGCCATGAAAGTCATGGACAAGGGCAAGGAAGTGACATGGGCACCCACCAATGCCAACGGCTACTTCACCGGCGACTCCATGCCGCTGAAGGCTGCCTTCGCACAGAGTATCAACTCCGTAGCCGTCAAGCTCGGCCAGGAGGTGGGCATCGAACGTATTGTCAATACCGCCCACGCCATGGGCATCAAGTCGAAGCTCGACCCTACCCCGTCGCTAACCCTTGGTTCCAGCGATGTCAACCTACTGGAACTGGTCAACGGCTATGCCACAGTAGCCAACGACGGCAAGATGCATGAGCCGGTGCTTGTCACCCGCATCCTCGATCGTGACGGCAACGAGATATATACCGCTCCCACCGAGGAACGCCAGGCCATCCCTTACAAGAGTGCCTACCTCGTTCAGCAGCTGCTGTTAGGCGGTCTGCGCGAACCCGGCGCCACGAGCATGAGTCTCTGGGGCTATGTCGGCAAGTTCAGCGACAGCGAGTTTGGTGGCAAGACGGGAACGTCGAACAACCACTCCGACGCCTGGTTTGTGGGTGTCAGTCCACGACTGGTTGCCGGTGCCTGGGTCGGTGGCGAATACCGTTGCATCCACTTCCGTACCGGCCAGCTCGGACAGGGTTCGCGAACGGCATTGCCCATCTGCGGCTACTTCTTTGAGAGTGTGCTGGGCGACCCGGCTTTCAAGGATTATCGCGCCAAGTTCGGCAAACCAAAGGATGACGCCATTCGTGCCGATATGTACACCTGTGCCAGCTACTACATGCGCCGCGACACAGACTCGCTGGCCATCGACAGTCTGGCTACTGAGGAAGAGATGGAAATGGTGCTCGACGAGTTCGGCAACATGATTGCAAAGCCCAAGGAGCATCACGAGGATGCCAACCAGCAGCCCCAGCCCGACGAGCCGCAGGTGGCAGAAGAACCGAAAGAATTGTAAACTATGGGTAAGGAAAAGACAAGAATCAAGGATATTGCCGAGCGCGCCGGTGTCTCGGTAGGCACCGTAGACCGCGTGCTCCATAACCGTCCCAACGTGTCGCCCAAGGCACTGGAGAAGGTGCAGAAAGCTTTGGAGGAGATGGACTACAAGCCCAACATGTACGCCTCAGCACTGGCTTATAATAAGGAATATACCTTTTATAGCATCATCCCCAAACATGAGTCTGAAGCTTATTGGGAAGAGGTTGAAGAGGGTGCTATGGCCTGCTGCGAGCGTTACCGCGACTTCCGCATCTCCAACAAGGTGTTCTACTACAACCGCTTCTCGCCTGAGACCTTTGCCAAGGTCATGAACGAGGTGCTGCGCAACAATCCTGACGGTGTCATCGTTGTACCGTCGGTCATCAACGTCACCCGCAAGTACACCGACCAGATGCACGAACGCAACATTCCCTTCATCCTGCTCGACTCTTACATGCCCGACCTCAAGCCGCTGTCGTTCTTCGGTCAGGACTCCTTTGCCTCAGGCTATTTCGCCGCCCGCATGCTCATGATGATGGCTCCCAAGGAAACCGACATCATGCTCATGAAGCAGATGCGCAACGGCAATGTGGCATCGAAGCAGCAGGAGAACCGCGAGACGGGATTCCGTCACTACATGCACGACCACTTTCCATCGGTCAACATCCACGAAGTGAATCTGTCGCTTGACGTCAAGCGCGAACAGTACGACAAGATTCTCAGCGACTTCTTCGCGTCACACCCGAAGGTACACCATTGCATCACCTTCAACTCGAAGGCCCATCTCGTGGGCGACTTCCTGCTGAAGTCCAACCTGCGCAACATTCAGATCATGGGCTACGACATGGTGCCAAAGAATGCCGAGTGTGTGCGTCAAGGCAGCATTTCTTTCCTCATCGCCCAGCATGCCTACATGCAGGGCTATGCCTGTATCGACACCCTCTTCCGCGCCATTGTGCTCAAGAAAGAGGTCGACCCCGTCAACTACATGCCCATCGAGCTGCTCTCAAAGGAAAACATCGACTATTATAGACGTAAAAACATAGGATAAACTAAAACAAAACAAAACAATTATGGAACAAGCTACATTCTTAAAGATTAATCCCGCCGATTCTGTCGTTGTATGCCTCGCTGCCAAGAAGCAGGGCGATATCATCGAGGTCGACGGCAAGTCAATCATCGTGAACCAGGACACCCCTGCCGGTCACAAAGTGCTCATCAAGGACGTCCGCGAGGGCGAGGACATCATCAAGTACGGCTACCCCATCGGCCATGCCCGTCAGGACATGAAGGCCGGCGACTGGGTGAACGAAAACAACCTGAAGACCAATCTCTCAGGAACCCTTGAGTACACCTACAACCCCGTGGACGAACCGCTGAAAATCAAGAATGAAGGCCGCACCTTCAAAGGCTATGTCCGCAAGAACGGCGACGTCGGCGTGCGCAACGAAATCTGGATTGTACCCACCGTCGGCTGCGTCAACGGCATTGCCGAGAACCTGGCCCACCGTCTCATGATGGAGACAAAGGGCAAGGGCGTTGACGCCATCTGGACGTGGCACCACAACTACGGCTGTTCACAGCTCTCCGAAGACCACGAGAACACCCGCAAAGTGCTGCGCGACATCTGCCTGCACCCCAATGCCGGTGGTGTGCTGGTGCTCAGTCTGGGATGTGAGAACAACCAGCCCGAGGACTTCATGGCCATGTTAGGCGACTACGACAAGAGCCGCATCAAGCTGCTGGTTACCCAGCGTGTCGAAGGCGACGAGATAGAAGCCGGTATGGCTATTCTTCGTGAGCTCTACGCCCAGGCCAAGCAGGACAAGCGCGAAGAGGTCCCCGTTTCTAAGCTGCGCGTCGGCTTGAAGTGCGGCGGCTCCGACGGCTTCAGTGGCATCACCGCCAACCCGCTCGTCGGCGAGTTCTCCGACTGGCTTGTGGCACAGGGCGGCACCAGCGTGCTCACCGAGGTTCCCGAGATGTTCGGCGCTGAGACCATCCTCATGAACCGTTGCGAGACGCCCGAGCTGTTCCAGCAGACCGTCTCGATGATCAACAACTTCAAGAACTACTTCCTCTCGCACGGCGAACCCGTAGGCGAGAATCCTTCTCCCGGCAACAAGGCCGGCGGCATCTCCACCCTCGAAGACAAGGCCCTCGGCTGCACACAGAAATGCGGCAAGGCACCCGTCAGCGGTGTCATGGAGTATGGCGACCGCCTGCAAGCCAACGGTCTGAACCTGCTCTCCGCCCCCGGCAACGACCTCGTAGCCTCTACGGCCCTGGCCTCATGCGGCTGCCACATCGTGCTGTTCACTACTGGTCGCGGCACACCCTTCGGCACCTTCGTGCCAACCATGAAGGTCGCCACCAATCCTGTGCTGGCCAAGAACAAGCCCCACTGGGTGGACTTCTCTGCCGGACAGCTCGTCGAGGGCCGCACCATGCAGGAGCTCGTGCCCGAGTTCATCGACAAGGTGCTCGCCGTTGCCTCTGGTGAAAAAGCCCGCAACGAGGAGAACGGCTATCGTGAGATTTCCATCTTCAAGAACGGTGTCACACTATAATGGATATTATTCAACGAAACATAGAGCGGCTGGTGTACAGCGACAGTAGCGAGCGCGAAGCCATTGAGCCCATGACCGAATGGAAGTGGCAGAAGCTCTACAAGACGGTCTGCCACTACGGCATCGGGCCGTGGGTGGCTGACGGCATGAGGGTGTATGAGGAAGACTTCTTCCTCAACCCCTCCCCTGTCCTGCGCCAGCAGCTGCTCGACCTCGCCGGCGAGAAGAACCCCAACGTCCTGGCGAGATACGAGTTACAGATTAACCGCGCCATCAGTCCGATTCATCAGCTCAGTCCGCAGTCCCTGCGGGCCTATGCCACCGACTTGATCAGCAACATCAAGAACATCGAGGAATAAACGTGTATGGCATGAATGGCCATTCATGGGGAGGGGAAAGAAATGGCCATGATTGCGACGCCACACTCTGCTTGCAGAGAATGGCCACTATTTTTAGGGGGGAAAGAAATGGCCAGAAATGATCCAGAAATTATAAGAAATAATATTTTATCACGACCATTTTACTTTATCACCTATTCTTATATTTATCAAGAATTAGAGAATTATAGAGGTTGCAAGCGACCTAGATTGCAACGCCACACTTCGTACCATTAGGTCGAAGAATGTAGAGATGAGGCTGTGCGTCACCAATTCTCTAAATTCAAAGCATCTTTAGATGCACTCTCTAAATAAAAATTCTCTAATTCTCTAATTCGTGATAAAAAACAAAGACGGGAACCTCGTCTGCACGGAGCAGGCGTGGTGAGAGGACGGAGCGGGCGGGGTGAGAGGACGGAGGAAACGAGAGGTTTGCAGGGAGGAAACTGTGGGTTTACTGGCAGGAAAGTCATGCAGGGCGCCCGCTCAACAAATGCAGAGCGCCCGCCAAACAATCGTTGGACGGGCGCTCGGTATATGCGGAGCGAGGGGTCGGCATGCATTTTGGATGATAGTTTTAATTTGAAAGCGAAAAGCATGCACAATCCTTTCCTGATGCAAAGATACAAAAAAAATGGCGAAAATGCAAGGATTTCGCCATATTTTTTTATGAGACGATTACAATATAGGGGGGACCACCTTGTTCTTCACCGATACTCACATACGTCTGGACATCATCCTTACCCATATTAGCAACAATTTATCATAACTATATAACATGGATGATCTGCTCCATTTAACAATTCTCTTGCCACTATGAGGAGAGAGTTCGGAGAGTACAACAAGATTCTAATGAGAATATATCACAGAGAACAGAATAGAAATAAATTTGTCCTTAGCAAAAAAATCATCAAGAGTGGTGGCTATCTCAGATTTTATGCTTACCTTTGCTACGCAGTTTTGCAGTCAAATGGAACATACAAATGAAGCAGACAATATACCTCATATTATTATGTACCCTGCTGGTTCTTACAATGGGTTGCACGGGTAATGGAACGTCAAATGACGTGAAGGCAAAAGCCGCATGGCATCAGTATAGCGAAGCACACAAGGCAAAAGACCTGAAGCGGATTTTGGCCATTATCGACAGCATGGAGACGGAGAACATCATCGGCACACCAAAGGCCGACCACCTGCGTGGTCTTGCCTACGACCAAGGCTGGCAGATGCAGATAGCAGAGCATTTCTATAAGAAGTCTTACGAAGGCTATGCCTCAGACCCTTCACAAGATTGGCATACTTATACCGATGCCGGCTATCGCTGGGCATGTCTGCGTTTTAGTCGGGGCGATACTGAGGGTGCACTGGGCGTCATCTCCAAGCTGATGCATCAGGCAGAAGGAAACGAGGCGTTCCCCAAAAGGATCGAGTCTGCTTTGCTGATGCTTATGGCGAATGTCCAGCTACAGTTGCACCAGTTCGACGAGGCAAAGCTCACGGGACAGAAAGTCTATGAGGCAGTGCAACAATTCAACGATAATGAGCACCGGGAAGGATGGAATATGGCATGGGCCTGTATGAACATATCCGATATTCACCACAAAACAGGTGACATCGAAGAGGCGTTGGAATGGATTGACCGCTGCGCACAGGGGTTAGCCCTCGCTGAGCAAGAGCATCATGACTCGCTGATGATTGAGGAATGGAAAGGACATGTTGCCCTCCTGCGGGCACTATACCAACAAGAATCAGGTCATGCTGCCGAAGCTGCCGCCACTTACGCTGCCATTCCCCACAGTCGCCTTATGGAGCCAAGAAGCTACACCGAGGCGGCCGACTACCTGATGGCGGCAGGCCGTTACAACGAGGCAGCCTACTGGTATGAGCAGATTGACAGCACCTATTTGGCTACCGACGGTGCCAAGATGACATTCGACATCATCGCCACCCGATTGTCTCCCCGCTACACAGCCTACCGCAAAGCGGGGCGTAATGCCGATGCAATGGTTATTGGCGACAGCATCAGTGCCGCCATCGACTCTGCCCTCGTCTGGCAGAAGAAGAACGATGCTGCCGAGTTGGCAGTCATCTACCAGACCCATGAAAAGGAGCTGGCACTGAACAACGCCAAAGCCGAAACACGTATCCATCGCATACTGCTTGTCTCGGCCATACTTCTTATCCTGCTCATCAGCTACCTGCTTTGGCGTACCTATAAGAATAATCAGCTACTGACTGCCAAGAACAGGAAACTCTATGATGAGATAGAGCAACGCCGCAAGGAAGAGCAACAGGAGATGGTACAGTTGCAAGCCGCCCCCGAGGAACAACTCACTGCCGAGCAACAACTATACCGCAGACTATGCTTGCTGATGGACGAACAACAACCCTATACCGATGAGACACTGAACCGCAACGCGCTGGCACGGTTGCTTGGCACTAACGCGAAATATGTGGAGCAGGCTATCCGTCAGTGCTCGAAAGGTGAGACCGTGAGCGACTTCATCAACCGCTATCGTCTGGAACATGTCGCCCGTCTGCTGAAAACCACCGATGACCCCATCGCCATCATCGGCGTATTGTCAGGCATTCCCAGCCGCACTACGTTGATCCGCATATTTCGGAATGCCTATGGCATGACACCTTCTGAATACCGTAAAATATAGAATCACCGTAGAGTAGCTATAAAGTAAAAATTCCCGTTTCATCGGGGAAATGAAGCTCGCTGTGTCACAGCGGGCTTTACTTTTTCTCGTTCTGGCACAGGGGGAATGCAAGTTTTCCAAATATGGAACAAACATTTCCCAATTTGAAACATCCGTTTTGCTGGCGGTTTGTATTTTTACTGCAAAATTTGTAGCAATATGGAAGCATCGTTTATCATCGCAGTAGCCTTGGGAGTCGCCGTCGTCGTGGTATTCCTGGTCTTGGTGGCCATCATCGTCTATCAGCGATGGCGCATCAACGACAACAACGTCCACCTGAAATCATTCCTTGACGAGAACATGGAAATGCGAGGTAAGCTGCGTCAGTATGAAAGATTAAAAACCCTTTAAAACATTTTAATTATGAGAAAGTGTTTTATAATGACAGCATTTGTCGCTATAGGTTTGCTCTTCTCCGTTTATGCATGCGAGAACAGGGAAGACAGAGAGCGGGCTGACTTGTCACAACCCGACTATACCCAGATAGATACACTGGTACTTAACACCATATTCTCCGTCGATTGGAAAAGCATCTACTATGGCAGTAATGAGCAGAGAGAGTTTGTCTTAGCACGTCTGACGCAAATCATTGACAGCCTGGAGCAGGCAGGCGACTTGGACGGGTTGGGGGCAGATACCTATCGTGGTATGATATATAACAATGCCGACAAGAGACTTGAGGCCGAGAAGTGGTATAGTCGGGCCATCACGCACAACAGTCGTAAGGACCGCGAGAGATGGTACTACAACGATGCCAGCTACGAATTGGCAAATCTGTTATATATAAGGCATAATTATGAAGGGTTCCTGCGTGTGGCAGTCCCTCTTCTCGCCTCAATGGACTCATTGGGCACTTTCCTTCGCATAGACCATAAAATTGACCTTTATTCGCTGATGGGATGCTGTTATCTGAAACTGGAACAGCCTGACAAGGCGAAGAAGGCCGTCTTGAAGGCACGTGATTTCGGCCGTCAAGTGCTGGCCGTGGATACGTCGCACTATATCCACCAGTCGTTCATCAACTACTACGCCAGAATCAAAGATGCCTACGTCAGGGTGAAGGACTTTGAGGGAGCCAGAAACTGGATGGCGTTTACCGACTCCATCGGTAACCTCTTTGCACGGCGCTACCCCAATGCTGACGTCTGGCCTATCTACAATGGCTACACTCATCTGGACCGCGCCATAAAGGTGTGGAGTCTGGGAATGAAGGATTCGGCAGCTGCCGAATATGCTGAGTTCCGGAAATACCAGTGCGCCTACGATGTCAACGGCCTCATCCAGTCAAACGACTACCTGATGAATGCCGAGCGCTGGGAAGATGCCGCCGACAACTACCGTGCACTCGACAATTTCATTAAGTGGAACAACGAAAAGCTATACTTGGAGGAGCTCTATGCTTACTATTTCCCCAAGTTCCGCGCCAACTACAATGCCGGACGTAAGGACTCCGCGCTGTTTGTGGCAAACCAGATAGCCGAGGCCTTTGACTCGGCCTACATCTGGCAGAAGAAAGGTTCGATGGCAGAAATGGCTACTATCTACGACACACAGGGCAAAGAGATGCAGATAGCCCGCCAACAGGCCGAACTGTCGCAGCAGCGGCTCTGGGGAACTGCTGCCGCACTGGTGCTGCTCACCACTTTCTTCATCATCTATTCCTTGCATCGTCGCAAAGCGCAGAAACGTCTCGCCACGGCCCACCGGCAGTTGGAAACGGCGCACACGCAGCTGCAGACAGCCTACGACCAGTTAGAAGAAACCACTGCCGCCAAGGAGCGCATAGAATCGGAGCTCCGCATAGCCCGTGACATACAGATGTCGATGGTACCGGGCATATTCCCTGAACGTGATGGTCTCGACATGTATGCTGAGATGACACCCGCCAAGGAGGTTGGCGGCGACCTCTATGGCTACATCCTTCAGGGTGACCGTCTCTACTTCTGTGTGGGCGACGTCAGTGGAAAGGGGGTGCCCGCCTCGCTCTTCATGGCACAGTCGGCCCGACTCTTCCGTACCCTCGCCACCGAGGGCATGATGCCCGCCGACATCGCATTCCGAATGAACAACGAACTCTCCGATGGCAATGACAGCTCTATGTTCGTGACAATGTTCATCGGCCTGCTCCACCTCGACACCGGCCGTCTCGACTACTGCAACTGCGGCCATAATGCACCTTTCATCAATGGTCAGTTCCTCGAGATGCAGCACGTCAATCAGATGATTGGCTTTGGAGAAGGCACTCCTTTCCTCGGTGAGACCATCGACGACTTCCGAGGTAAGCAACTGCTCATTTACACCGACGGTCTGAACGAGGCAGAGAACCCGCAGCATGAGCTGTTGGGTGATGAACGCCTGCTTCATATCATGTCGACTGCCGGTAGCCTCGACTCCCATCAGGTTATTGCCATGCTGAAGAAAGTTGTGGAGGAGCACCGAGCCGGTGCCGACCCCAGCGACGACCTTACGCTTATGTGTCTGAAACTAAAATACTAACACAATAAACATTATAAACCCTTTAAACATTATTGATTATGAGAAAGATTTTTGTAATGGCAGTATTTGCTTGCTTCGCAGCAATGAATGTGAACGCCCAGACGGAAGGGACGGAAAGCAAGAACGAGGAGATGCTACGCTTGACGAAAGCGGCAGACGAGAACCCCACGGACTGGAAGGCCCAATTTGATGCGGGCATGTTCCTGGTCAACAAGGGGACCGAAATGTATAACCCGGCGCAGGCAGAGAAATACTT
>JAEEGI010002721.1_pt1 | contig 42903 bp, 36 predicted proteins | sample 8958751 | NCBI WGS metagenome assembly JAEEGI01 (sample SAMN16246545, study PRJNA631951) | gut metagenome | biome: gut microbiome; feature: rumen; material: KS-attached | host: Bos | place: Iran: Karaj | collected 2018-10 | reverse complement strand
AAACGCCTGTGGACATTGTGTAAGACATTGAGTTACATATCATTGTAGCCAACGCAGTAGTGGTTGAAGCAGGAAGCTCCGACTTCTATAAGTCGGAGTAGTTCACATAATCAACCGCTCTTTTGAACCAAAGGAATTTTTCATTGGTCACTCTGGTCTGATTAAAGCATTCCATAAGGGCTGCCAGATCAGAACCGTCATTGACTTTAGTATTTACAAATATCTCATGTAATCCATCGTCCACAATGTCATTAAAACCGCTCCTTGCTTATTCTTTCTCTTCGTCAATGTTAAGTGAACGTCGGAGCATCGCTCTTTCCAATTCCAGCATCTGCTCTTTTGTGTACTCTCTTTGTGAATACCTATTTAAGTAATTGGCTGCTGACGACGACATTTTGCCCTTCTTGTCCGGTTCGACCTTAATCTTTTCTCGGGCTCCGCCTTTTATTACTCCTATCAAATATCCCACGAGGTCATCTATGCCGTCTCGCTTTGCTTTTTCTTTTGTAATTGCGTATGCCTTTTCTATCAAAGAAATGTCATTTTCCGCCGCTTCCGCAATTACTTTTAAATCTCTCACCTTTAAAGGCTCATCTATGATGTCAGAGATTTTTTCCAGAACATCTTCCTGCGATAACTTAACGACTTCTGTCTCTTTTTCTTCAATGGGAATCTCTTCATAATTCCCGTGAAGCTTCGTGTCCAGATCGACGTCAAATGTAACACGCTGAACTCTCGACCCCTTTCCGCTCTGCACGTAGCCGTAGGTTACAATCATATCCTCTGTTTTTTCATTTATCTCCTTTGTGGCCACGTCAAGAACATGCATTTTGAAATCGCTCCAGCGTTTAAACTGCTGTTCCTGGGCAAACTCACTTATCTTTTCAAAATCCGGAGATTTTACATTTGTCAGATGAGTACGCACTCTTTCGGATGCCGCATTGATGACACCTAAGTCCAGCTTTAATTCTGTTAAGCCAAATTCTATATGGAATATTGCTTTTCCGTTTACCCCTTTCGGATAAAACGCACGGCTCTTCAAAAGCTCATACAGACGAAAAGAATATACGGAATCAAAATCGAGCATGGTTGTAAGATTTAGTAAAGTAAAGTTTTTTTCCAGGCCCTGAATGTATTCCCTTAATGAGTTATTAAACATTATTTTGTAGACACCGTCCTGATAAACGCAGTCGGTGACAACGGCCATATACTGAAATGATTGGGATGCCGGATCTGAAATACCGACGACACGCCCTGTCATATTCTTGCTTGTGGTATCAAGAGCCTGGTAGAAGCTGCCTTTATTAACCCGTAATTTTTTTCTAAGCTGTGATGCATACATTACAACCGTCAGCTTTCCTTCTTCCTCGTAAAACTGCCCGTTGGTAATCATAGACAAGCCCAGCGCCATCAGCTTATTTTCCAAAATTGAAGACTTGTATTTTGCTCCGATAAGGATGTTGGACTTGGCATATTCCGTACGCTCATATGGAACAATTTCGTTTTTTTCGTCTTCTTTTCTCATTTTTTTCTTTCTCCAGTTTGACGTTTGATTCTATTTTTCATCGTCTATTTCCTTTCAAAAATCTATCAAATTTGTAAACCCATGTCAACCCTAATTCTACATTTCATCGTTTAGATAATCCATCAAACGGCTATATTTTGTGTTATAACACGCCAATCAACAACTATATCTATTTTTTTTTAATCATATAGACGATAAAAAATAGATATGGTCGATTTATGCAACCGACTCTTCTACAATTATTCGGCTAAATGTTCCGTCCCCTGTCCGTGCTTCGCACATACAGACGAAAAAAAATAGATCTGCCGATTAAGCCTCCAGCGCATCTACAATTTTTCGGTCAAATGCTACGGATTCTCGTTTACCTGCTACATTTTATCTTGTCTGCGATTTTGCAGACGTAATAGATTTCGTTTGTTCATATGGAACGATACCATTTCTTGTCTTATATCCTTATCGTTTTGATTTCTACAGATTGTCGTTTAATTCTATTTTTTGTCGTCTATTTCCGTCCAAAACCATCAAATTTAAATAACAATGTTAACCATACTTCAACATTTTGTCGTTTAAATAATTTCCCATACACCTATATTTTGTATTCCAATATGCCGATTAACAACTATATCTGTTTTTTTTGATCATATAGACGATAAAAAATAGATGCGATGGATTTTGTCCCGTATGCTTCTACAAATATTCGGCTAAATGCTACATTTTTTCGTTTGCCCACTACATTTTTTCTACTGCGTTTTACCTGTATGCGTAGTTTACCTGCCGATTTTTTGTAGATATGCTTCCCGGAGCCTTTAATTTCTCTTATAGTTCGGCAGATTCTACATTTTATCGTTCATATGCTATAAATTATCGGCAGTGGATACGGATTTTCGTTTATAAGATACAGTTTATCTTTTATATGCTACAAATCTGCGTTCGAGAGCTATGGTAAACAGGCTACAATTTATCTCCCAATATCAACCATATATCGGCTATATGCTACGTTTCTCCGACCGACTACTCCGTTTCATCGTTTGAATGCTATTTTTCATCGTTTAAAATCTCTTGAAATGCCCTATTTATCAGCAATTCTTTTTCGCCAATTAAACAAATAATAAAAAAGTTATATAAAAAGATATATATAATAATATATAACCCGAAGTACGGGGGTCTGTACTGCGCGAGCTTTCCGGTGATTTCAAACAAAAGAACCCAACTATGTAAGAATTGGCTCATGTGAACTGCTCGGCTATTGAATAACCGAGCATCTGGTTCAGCCTTGTGGCTGCCAGTGGTGCGTCCATAGACACCCTACTGCTACCGCTTGTGCAGTTACACAGCTACATTGATTATTTCTGTCGAGCCGGTAAGCGTTGTAAGCTCATAACCATCGTGTTTGACAGCATACAACCTCGCTATGTTGTAAGCTCCTACAGCGTCCGCATTCCAAATGTGTTTGCCATCTTTGTATAGGCCACGGTTGACCCTGTTTCGTTTGACGGCATATTTTTTCGACACTACAGCTGACAACGGACTGCACTGGCTGCTGTAGCTTTCTTTGATCTTAACAAACGAAATGCCTTCAAGAGCCAGCTTATACTCCAACATCGCATAAAGCTTCGCATAGGGTAATCCGTGAAGCTTTTGGTTAGTAACAGGGCCAAGATTATTATCTTCACGGATGCCGGTTATGTCACCAATAACCACGGTGTGGATGTTGTTAGACTTGCAGTAATCGGTTATGTATCTCGTGCATTTATGGAGATAATCCTTAATAGAGTTACGTTTCTTGGTATACAGCTTTAACAGGTTCTTTGAGGGCTTCGGGTACTTAACACCCGCCTTAATCTGCTGCTGGGCGTGCAAAGACTGACAACGTGCTATGGTTTTGTCGTAACGCTGGCAGACACTTAAGTATCTGCGTCCCACTATAAACGTACTTCCCAAAGTGCTATCGTAACAAGTCATGAAATTATGCAGACCGAGATCAATGGATAACATCTTCCCGTTAGATGATAAGGCATCAACATCCGAGATCTCGCGAACTACTATCACACGGCTCACTCCATCAACAGGAGGGTAAATCTTCACCTGCTTAAAGGTTCCGGCGTCCTGAAAAACAACGTTTTCAAGATAAAGGTATTTGGCGCTGATGCCGTAAGCGGTAAACATATATTCCTTCAGTTGTTTGGATAGCGTAAGCCTGACGGTCTTGTCGCCATCGGTATGGGAAATGCCGTTCTGCATATATGTCACCGGGATATTATCGTGTTTGAACCTGGGAGGTTGCGGATTTTTAACACCGCCCGTTTTTAGCAGAGCGTAAAAGGATTTCCATGATTTGTCGAGAATCTTACACACTTCCTGAGCTGTTTGTGAAGAGAGGTTCTTATACCATAGGTCATCCTTATGGGCGGACTTCTGATAAAACCAGTCAGGATACTCCGGCAAACCGAGCTTTTTGTAATTTCTGCGTTCGTAGTTACAGACATTCCAGAGCTTACGAGCCGCATAACACATGTGTCCTATGATGTTGGATTGTTCTGACGTTAATCGCACGGCGGTCTCATGTGACAGCAGCATAATGATTTCTCCTTTCAGTAAGATTTGCTCTGGTGCTCGATGTACCTGCGAATATTTTCCTCAGATACCGAGCCTATGGTCTCGACATAATACGAATGGTTCCAAAGCTCGCCTTTCCATAGTTTATCGCGTAGTTCCGGGAACGCTTCAAAAGTCTTGCGTCCGATGATGCCCTTGAGATACTTGGCGATTTCGGTCACTGAGAGCTTCGGCGGAGCCGAAACAAAACAGTGGATGTGGTCCCATTCTCCGGCTTCAAAGAGTTGAATGATAAAACCCTTGTCGTTCCCAACGGAAACAGCAGTCTGACGCATGAAGTCCTCGATTTCACGGGATATTATCTTGCGACGATACTTCACGGACCACACCATATGGTAGTTAATATTGTACACACAAGTGCGTGAATGTATAAGGTTTTCTTTCATACATATAGTATATTGCAAAACTGATAATTTTGCAATAAAAATGGGCCGTTTTCATCTCGGCACTTGAAGAACCGAGGATTCCCGCTTGGTATCCTAAAGATATCCATAAGCCAAATCTTACATGGTTCATTGTCTTTAAAAAAATGAACAAAAGAAAACGAGCCTCACAAAGGAAAGCTCGTTACTTTAGCTACAGTTCTTTACTCTTCTCAGATCATAGCGATCCGGAATTAAAAAGTGAAACTACATCTACCAGACAACTCTTGATTAAAACGATCCTCAAGCTCGAAGATCGTTTTATCGTGATAAAATGGACGGTCAATACGACTTTGCAATCCTTTCAGGGCAGACCAGTAATCAGGAAGAAATTGGTAATAATTCCTCAATTCCTTTAAGTTCTTGTTGGCACAACACCAACAAGAGACACGATCCAGGATATCGTAAAGATCTATAGAATAAGGTTCCTTACATTCTTTCCAATCCCAGCCTCTTGTTCGACAATATCGAAGGCAATTGCTTTCCGTCATGCCCCATTCTACGAGAGGATACCTTTTATTATTTTCATCACGGACTCTTCGTGGCTCGTCAGCAGCAATACCAATGTATTGAACAACGTTTTCACAACCAAGGGAAGATATAAATCTGTTTATCTCTGTCACCTTATTATTTGTTGCCCAACGGCATCGGCCCCCACACCAGTCAAATCCATAATGTTCTTTTGATGTTCCCGAGCATATGGGCCGCACCAGCATATCGTATAAAAAGCTGTTCTTAGCCTTAATGATACGCATTTTGGCGCCATACGCCTCCACCAATGGAGTTATCTTTTCGACGTTTCGGTAAATTGCATTAAACTCCATACCAGTATCAAAAAAGACAACGTAATTCAGCGGATATCCTTCTTCCATCAGTTTCAAAACCATGCATAGAGAGTCTTTTCCCGCTGAGAAAGAGGCAACATAGATTGCTTCTTTTATGTTTTTATTCGGATTCATTCGCCAACCATTTCACCGAAAATCCGGCTTCATGGATAAGAGCAGTCCCGCCGTAGTCTAATCCTTGTTATTATTTAGTAACGCCGAGCATCAGACTCTTACGGCAAATGCCGATTTAGTCTGACCGTTACAACCGACACTCCCCTGCTCTATTTACGCCTGCCACTGACTATACTAGGTTGGACAGGAACCTTGGTTTACCAAGGACTTTAGGCGATTTCCTCCTCTCTGCCAACATTTTGTTCTTTGAGCAAAATATCGGCTACACAGCCCCAATCAAAAGGATCAAGATATACAAGACCATCAAAGGAAAGAGACGACAGGAAGTTATCGTTCATTTCCTTTAAAGAATCATACCGTTCTAAACGGAGCGGTACGTTGTTAACGTAAGTTATAACGAGGAGCTCTTCCACTTTGCAACTTACTTGGACTTCGACCTCTTGGTCAAAATCCACTATTCCTCTCTTTCTAAAAAGTTCAGGATTATTTAGCGTTGTAAACGCTAAGCCAATCTCTTCAGAAATATCGAAAGAACTTTTCCCGAACTCTTCTTCAAGATATTCCTGAATGAGCGTTTTGGCACGCTGTCTTTCTTTTTCTTCCATAGACATTTCCTTTCTCCGGCCCCATACGGGCCGGTTACGTTGGGATCTTACGATCCACGTGGCAGCCCGTAGGCAACCAAAGTTCAATAGCCGAAACTTGTACGTCTCAGCCTGACTGCCCTCCTTGCATAATATCTTTTTGCAAGGGCAGCATTTAAACTTTCCCTCCAGAGTTTTCCTCCCTCGGTATTCCACGCACTGTAAGGAACGCCGAAGAAGTGCATTGTCTCTTTGGAGAGATCAAGAGCAATTCTCTGAAGATCCCTGAAGGAGCCCAAAGAAGCACTTGTTGAGAGATTTCTTGAAATATATCTAAAGAAACTCTCGTAGAAAAGTTTCTTCTTTATATTGTTCCTGAAGTCTTCAGCCAGACCATCAAGAACTGAAGAAACCCTCCAGTCCATCAATCCATTACTATATATATGGGCATAGGTGCCGTCGGGTAAAGGGAACGCCGCCTCTTCAACGACGTCCTCCATTTTCACGCGCTGCGTAAAAGCATATTTCTTCAGGAAGCGCATGCTTTCAAGCGGAAGGCTGTCCTTGCCGCCGTAAACGAAACATACATCGTCGTATATTCCGTTTACGAGATCGTACATGTCTCCTAAAAAACCTTCATAGGAATTTGGAAACATACCTCCTAAGAGAGCCACCGGCGTTACAAAGAACTTCACGTTGTTCATAAAATTACCTCCTTCTGTCTGCCACAGCGGCAGACTTTAAAAAAGTTTGCCGCTGCACATGACAGCGAGGTTACAACTCCTGCATTATCTGCAGGAGTGATATTTTAAAAATTTCTTTTGGAGCACCAGACTTGATGCCCTCCGTAACTCCTTGAATAATATCAAGGATAATGCTCAAGGTACCTACAGATAACTGAGTTAAAAACCCGTATCTGCCCGGCTCTGCTCCTGCTACAATGGAAAGGTAAGCCAGTCGGAAAGGGCGAGCAATAAGGGCGAGGAGCTTTATCTCCGATTCTCCCTTTTCAAGCAGTTCCTCCGCTACCTTAAAAAGGCTTTCACAGTCTTTTTTGAGAAGTCTGTCAACTATTGCAAAACAGTCCTCCTCACGGGGAGGGATAACTTCCTGAAGCATCTCGTCTCGGATCTCTCCCTCGTTTAAGAGCATAAGCTCTTTAACATAGATACTGAGAGTAAAGAGCGAGATGTTCTCGTCCCGAAGATAGTCACTCATAATAACCATCTTTCTCGCAACATCATCACCAATCCTACCTTCACCCCATTTTTTTATAAGGGATATAGCCTGGGATTGAGATTTATCGCAAATTGTAATGTCCTTCAGCGAATTAAACGCTTTTGTACGTCTGTCGCATCCGGATATGTCAACGATTAATTCATTGACATATTCACCCTTGAGTTTTGACAACTCAGAGGGTGAACATTTTACTACAACAACTTCCTTACCAAAAATGGAAGGAAGCTGCAACGATTCCTTTACAGCATCCGGATCTGAAAGATCCGAATAAAACACCGCCGCATTTTCGCCTATCTCTGCTCTTATTTGAGCTCTTACAAGATAAGCATCATTGCCACATACTATTTTCATGTGAATCCCCCTTTCCATTTTTTAAAGAAAACATGGCCTTGAAGTTCTCGGGACATATCCCTATCGTCCGGCCTCGACTTTGGACTCTCCATATATATGAGAGTTTGTTTTGCACGCGTTGAGGCCACATACATTAGGTTTCGATCCTCACCGTCCTCCGAGTCCAAAGAAAAGCATTCGGTGCGCCACACGATGACGGCATCAAATTGCAACCCTTTGGAGTCATGAGCAGTCAGGATCTGGACCTCATTCTCGAGCGGAGGATATCCTACCCTGACAAGATCCCCATGTTCCGACACCTCGGCACATAATTTTTGAAGACCCTCCCAGTCACCCACGTTTTTTTCACCACACATTGTTGCAAGCGCGGAATAAACGGGATGGTCTGCAGGGAGACCGAGCATTTTGGCAACTTTAGGGAGACCGTCCGAGATTTTCTTTACCTCGTCCATAACATCCATCGCAGCTTCAAGCCTAAGCATAGCAAGTTGAGTCTGCTCGTTGCCGTTCACTCTGAGATTGTATTCATAGCTCTCAGAACGATTGAACTTTTCGGGAAAAGTAGCAACCCCGAGAAATTTCAATAGGAATGCCAGGGCCATATCGTTACACGGCTGAGCATAATAGCTGAGTAATGCTGAGATTACCTTAAACACAGAATCATCTTTAAGGTAATCTTTTGGCGCCGAGCAGGGTATGTCAGCACCCTCAAGAACAGACACCGCTTCATTAGCCTCTTTATTATTGCGAGTAATGATCGCAATATCCGAGGCCTTTCTTGTCTCCATCAACTTTCTTACGGAGGCAAGAAGCAATGACGTATCAGCATCCTTGAAGTAGGTTGGAAGATTGCCCACTCCGTTGATCTTGTTCCCAAAGATCTTTTTCTTGATCCGCCCCTCGTTTCTTTCAACGAAGAGCTTTGCTGTATCGCAGATCATCTGCGAGGACCGAAAATTATCTTCAAAAAAGATCTCTTCTGCTTCAGGAAAATCACTCTTAAGCTCCCTAAAGAACCGTGAGTCTCCACCGCGAAAGCCATAAATAGATTGATCATCATCTCCGACGACCATGATGTTTCCCTTCACGCTCGCAATTGTTTTTATCAGCTGATATTGATCAGCGGACGTGTCCTGGAACTCATCAACCATGATGTAATCATAATCGGCAAGTTGAGATACCAACTGCGGACGGGCGGCAAACAGATTGTTCACTAACGATATCATATCGTCGAAAGTGATCAATCCCCGCTGCCGGAGTGCCTTAACGGTTTCTTTTGCCAACTCTATGAGCTGGCCGTTCTTTTCATCGGAAAACGTGCTTGTCCGAAGAAAAGCCTTTACTCCACGCTCTCGGATTGACATAACGTGCTTGTCCGCCATACTTAGCGCTCCGTACTGACCATCAATGTCATAACGAAGCCCCTCAATGACTTCCGGGCGTGTGTTGAGCAACTCAGCAAGCACACTTTCCCTCTCTGCGTTCGTTTCTAGTTCAAGATTTTTGCCGAAGAAAATGGCATTATCCTGAATAATATCAAAACAGAACGCATGAATGGTCGAAATTTTTGGCTTTTTCTCCGTCGTTATTCTTTCGGCCATCTCAGCGGCAGCTTTTTTTGTGAAAGTGAACATGAGGATCCGTTCGGGATCTACTCCGCTCTTCACAAGCTCGTTCACTCTTTCGACAAGAGCAAACGTCTTCCCGCTGCCGGCAGGAGCAACTACGATTGCCACACCATCCCTAAACTGTACTGCTTTTGCCTGTGGAACAGTTAAAGGCCGGGATTTTGCCCCCTTCTCTTCTTCCTCTAAAATATGACTTGTGCGAATTTTGATAGGTTTACACAAGGAAAAATAAGGACAGGATTCACAAGGGGTTCTTCCCTGGGGAGCATTGAAGAAAGCAGTCATGGCGTCTTTAGCGGTCTGCTCGTCGTATTTGAACGTAGCAATCCGCTTCTTGGATGTTAAGGGCTCATATGTTTCAAGCTCTTCATCCGGTACAAGATACCAGTCCTCTACGCTTACCTCGGCAGCGGGATACTTTTCCTTAAGGTATAGGAATTTCGCCCACAACGTCGGCGCATAGAGCGTTTTCGTGCTCTCCTTTCGCCCTCTGTCAGAATAGGGGTTCTTTTTTAAGTGAACTGAAACACCGTTCACTTTTTTATCACCAATAAAACAAAACGTGATATTGCCGGTGATATTAGCAATATCAACACCCCTGAATTCCTTATTGATCGAAAGGACATACCTCTCGTCAAACACAGGATGTCCCTCCCTCTTTCTTTCAAAGAAAGCTTCTATCAAGGCACCGAAATAAAAGGAATACCTTAATTGAAGTTCTTTCAGAACACGGGAAAAAGGAACACAATCAGGGGTAATCATTTCCGCCGTCAACTCCCAAACGGCCTTCTGAGAGGATTCTTTCGACGCCCCGTTGCGGAGCATATCGAAAAGTTTGTCCCAGATCTGCCGTAAAGCACTTTGAAGCGGAATTTGCCCTCTTGAAAGGCCGATCTTTTCAAACTGACCTTTCTTTGAACAACTTAAATAGTTGTTCAATTGAGTGATCGACAAATCAATCACTTTATACCTCCTTTCTTATGACAAGCATTTAGACAAATAAAAAAGCCCGAACCATATTTCTATGGATCGGGCTATAAATGCCTGCCAAAAATCTTGTTCATAGTCATAGCACATATGACGTGCTCGACTTAGAACATTTTTTATCTTTACCAAAATATATATAAATATAATACCACAAGGAACATTTATTGTAAAGAAAAACAGTATCCGAATCGCCCCACACGATACCTTGCGAATGATCAAACAAAATACCTGTAGTACTGCTTGAAAAAAAAACTAAAAGATGGTACGTTGTACGCAGAAAGGAGGTTTTTATGGCACAGTGGATTTTTTACGGGAAAGTGTACTCAACAGAATATAAAGATGCCTTTAGAATAACACAGGATGATGCCAGTACGATGGCTTTACTCAATGGTTGCTATCGCGTTATGATGGCTGGGGCTTTTGCGCCAAAAAACATTATAAAAAGAATACAGCTGGGAAAAGATAATAACCCTTTGCAGATAAACGAGCAGATAGAATATTTATTAAAGAAGATATACGGCGCAAACTGGAAATATCTTCTTGACATGGATATGCCTGTCGATGAATTCAAAAAGGACAATACAAGGATCCTGTTAATGCCCCATGCCGAATACTACCTTACACATGCGTTCAATGATCCCAATATAAACAAAAAAGAAAAGCAGAAGATCTCGGATCTTATAGATACTATAAAAAACAGTAACGTTGAGGACTATGATACCACCTATAAAGAAGTTTTGAGTGAGCACGAAAAGGATAAAGAAAAACAGCTCTACTTTCAGATGTTAAGGACGGGAGCCATAAAAGAAAGATGTAAACCAAACATCGGAGCTTATAATGACAACGTGATCGGCAATGTTGCACATAGGATAATCGTACTCGGAATACCGGCAAGAGAGGTTATAGACAAGATATCAGATAGCAGCGGGCTGTCAATAGATTTTATCCGTGAACAGGCAAACAGGGTTTTGGTATCAGGAATAGAGAGTTTTGATTATGGTGCACGAAACGAGTGCTACCTTGCACTTAAGGCATACAATGATAACTATGATGAAAAAGTTAAGGGACTTGCCTGGGCGGCAAATACAACCGAAAAGAAGCTCTTAAGGTCATTCAAGGGAGCAAAGAGGGAACTGCTGAAGAAAAAACGCATGTTTTTCGTATACAGCCCTATGTTTTATATGCCCGCAGAAGAAACTCAGTTTTCAAAAAAACGCCGCTACACGCACGGACGTATAAAGAGCGATAAGGTTGAGTTTACGCCTGCTAAAAAAATCAGAAGGGTTCCTCAGATCGAAAAAAGATTTAGTCGAAGCTCGATAACAAAATTCTTTAAAAGGATTAAAACTTTTATCCTTTCTCTAGCAGTAGCCGTTGTGGTTATAGTTGGAACAATCAAAAAGCATTGGCAGATATTAATACCAATAGGCATAATCTCATTATTTATGGATGGACCGATAAGTTCTAAAATTTGGTGGACATCATTGTGGGGCATCCTAGCTATATTGTTGCTGTTTTTTCTTGTAACAGGCTATAACGATATTTGCATTAAAAACGACCTATATCGCAACAAACTATACAAAAGAGTTAGGGCTGCGGTTCTGGGCATGGATCCCGGGGTATCGGTTTACACTATCGATATGTTAAGAAAGAAAGCGATTCCCGAGAAAGAGTACGTTATTATTAAGGGAGATGCGTATATAGAGAATGGGTATGCATGCATATTTGTTTTTGACCCGAACGATCGTTTTATTAAAGATAGGCAAAACAAAAAATCATTGGCGTATATATTTAATAATAAACAGTCATTGCGAGAACTGCATGTTGAGGATGGCTTAAAACACATTACAATGCTGTGCTATGTAAGATATTCCAACGATGAGATTATCCTCAAAGGAAACCCGCGAAAATCCATATATGTTGAAAAATCTGTGCCACAAGGAATGACTGAAGCACAGAAAAAGGCATTTGAAAACCTGTACGCCGCGTTCGGGGTACAGAAATGAGCAAAGCTCCATGTGATATCACATGGAGCTTTGCTGTACTTAATTTTACCTGAATAAAAATCTCAACTGCTCAGGCACTTCTTCCGGAGACATTTCAGATAAGGATGAGCGGATCGCCTCCATTTTCTTATGGCCGCCGAGATAATCTTCCTCAGCATTGTATTCTTGGTTACCCTTATATTCATCTTTAGAATATTTCAGATTGTTAAGCAATTTGTCATCATCAAGAAATTCTTGTGAACTAACAAACTTGTCTGCCATATATTGGACAACCTGTTTGTTGGCGAATACATCAACATTGTGATCACCCGACAATGTCCGAGGATGCTCAGAAGAAAGAGCCGCCTCGTTCATTGTTTTGTTGAGTTTTTCCAAATAAGGACTATCATCCGCTGCCATATTTCTGCCCACAACGATTCTAGTCTGCTTCGCAATACGATCATCAGTCATATATTTGCTATTAATCATCTCCATTACTTTCGTAGGATCAGAATACTTCTCAGGACTCAACTTACAATCATTGATCATTTCTCGACTGAGTTCTTTAAGCGCTAACGCAGGCGCGTTGCTGTCTCGCAACCACTTTCTATCCCGGAACGTATCATATGAGTAGCCTACGACATTGTTACCATCCTTGTCTTTTATTATACTCATCTCCTTACAGCCACCGAAGTTTTTAATGGCGTTATCAAAGTAATCTGCGTTGGCTAAAACGTTATCAGCGCCTTTTTGAACAAACTCTCTTTGTTCAACAGATATGTCAGAGTTATCAAAGTCATCTAAATGGCTTGTTACAAGAGTAAGGTCTTCATAATTATCACCATATGTTTTAATTTTAGCGGTAGGAATATTTAAAAGGTTTTCGCCATCTTTCATTACTATAGGCTTGCCAGAGCCTTGTAATTCGATCTCATTTTTCATAGATTCAACCTGATTTGAAGGTTTTCTAGCGTCAATCTCGTCACTTACCATCTGATCATAGTCCTGTTTATCTCTGTGAAGATTAACCAATTCCTGGGCGCCCCGAGCAACAGCTTTAGTCCCAAGTCTTCCCACACCATAGCCGGCAGACGCACCCAGAACCGCATTTCCCGTTGCGGCACCAAGAGCAGCGCCCGCAACAGCGGGACCAAAACGAGCATAACCAGAGGCCACACCTTTAAGCATGTTCAATGACGACGTTCCAGCGTTATCCTTGATCCTATCGACAAATTTTCTTCTAAAATCCCCTGTTAAACCAAGCGCAACATGAGTGTTGTCTTGTTTGGTGGCTCTTTCCGCGTTATTGTATTCGGATTCTTGTCCCTTTTCTCTATCTTTCTCCATTTCTGCATGCAGCTCAGCTTTTTTATTAAAGAACGCTGTACGATATTGGCTGGTTTCGGGAGCCTTGATTGGTTGTAATCCTTCTCCATTTTTAACAGAGGCTCCTTCCGCAGCAGTATCAGCATTTTCAGCAGACGCTTGCGCAGCCTCAGCCGCCTCTCTTGTTTTTTCCGCGGATTCGCTTGCGCTAGTGCCAGATGACGCCTGGGAGTCCTTTTTACCCGCTGTGCTTTTTCTAACCACGCTGCCAACGAAACCCTTAATTGCACTAACAGCACCACTTGTGGCACTTTCTGTAGAAGATCCTTTAATGTCGAGAACATCAAATACAATATGTCTCATAGGCTTGAATAAATATATGAGAAGGGCAGCAATCAATGAAAATGCTATCTGACCGCCAGCATCAAAGCTCTCTCCTATCTTTAAAAAGGCAGATGGGAGCATAAATATAATTGAGTCAACAAGGGGATATATCAGTACTCCAACGAAAGAATTGATCCATTCATTAAAAAAGCGAGGGCCTCTCATCAGAGCCCGAACGCATACAAACGGGAACACCGCAACAAGAACAACTCCATGAAGCGCATATCCGAGGTAGTTGAGGAGGAACACAAATTCACTTCCTAAAACAACACACCATAGAACAGACTTAAAAAGCAGGTTCCCATCGCTGAGACCACTAGGACGGACACTATCCTCAATTGAAAGAGCTCCTGCTCCGGAGCCAAAAAGTTGAAGTCGGATATCCTTTGTTAAGTAATAGACACCCATATCCCTTAACTCCAGGGCGCCCTGTAGGGCCATTGGCATAAGCATAAGGGCGGCAAAGCAAATGGCTATATTTTTAACAACGCTCAGGGTAATCTTTCCTGTACCGCCGTCATCCATAATGCTCGCCTTGGGCGGGGCGAATGATAAAATACTTTTAATATACATGAACATGGCCACTACGGACATGATCAAAAAAGCATATTGTCTTATGACTGAATAGATGGCAGCGGCTACGGTACCGTAAACGTTCCCGGGCTCAAGACCGAACTGGAACAAGGTAGTATAATGGCCGTCAACCATAATTCCATTACCATTAACACGTCCCATGATTATAGCATCAAGAGAAATCTGCAGAAGGCCCAGAATACCACTTACAACCCATCCAATAAAATAGATCAGCGCACCAAAAGAGTTCATGACTATCTTCATTATGCCCTTGGCACCCGATGATTCATTAGCAACGTCGAAACTCGCCACCTTGCCTGAAACGGCATAAACCTCGTTGTTTTCTCCGATCTGACTAAGAACAGAACGCCCCAGATCACTATTATTTATATAGTTTGCGGCGAGTTGTTTTGTATTATCACTGTAGTTGCCACCACCATAAGCCACATAGTTCTTATAGGCGTACTTAATGTTCATTGTGCCTTCATCATACTTAGCGATACGATTACAGAACTCTTTAAAATGCTTAAAGTTCATGGAAAAAACAGAGTTACTGATACTGTTTATGCTATTCCCTTTAGCGTGTGCGACAGCTTCGGCAAGAGTTGTGTCTGAAGATAGATCATAGTTGAAATCATAATAATCATATGCTTTAAGCACTTCTCCCATAATCTGTACCCAACACTGAGCATTGTAACCGAGAGAATCATAATACCCTTGCGTAGGCTTTGAAGAATTAACCTTATAGTTATTAAATGCCTTGGTAAAATCCTTATAGCCACAATCCCAATAAGAAAGGTTATCGATAAATTCACAAGGGAATTGAGTGTCAGTGAGACCATCTGCAAAAGAAAAAGTAAATGCTTCTCCGCCGATGTACCGCCCATTAACATAGGCGCAGGCGCGATAAAGCTTATCGTCATATTCATGAAACCCAAAGAAACAATAATTTGTATTTCGTGGGTTATAATATGCATTCAGCGCATTAGCAACGGTGTTCCTGGCTAAAATATTTTTAGTATCATAAACTTCGATGCCATTCACCCTTACAGTACCGGCTGCAGCGTAAGCTGAGGATGCAGGGAGAAGGCACGTGGCCAATACAAAGAGCAACAACGCAGCGATTAAAGATAAAAATCGTTTATTTTTCACCCTTTCCACTCCTTTCAGCCTTAACTTCTGCCATATTTGTTTCTGCAAGTACTGCCTCAACAGATTTTATATAATCTACTTTAATGAAAGCTACACGCTCAGAATCCTGAACGCAAACCTCGCCCCGTTTGCTTTCATATTTTGTAGAGTCAAGCCCATCTTCATCCGGATCATAGCCGATCGTTAAAATACGTTCGGCCTGTGAAGAGTTCAGTTGAGTATTTTCAAGAATAAAAGGAACTGCTGTTCTCTTATGACGGAGTAAAAATAGCGTGCTTGCATTGTTGAGGATACTCATTGTTTCCTGTGAGACCTTAAAATCCGTGATCGACTGTGTGGCACACCATGGAGATACAAAGCGTTTACGTCCCGTTCTGTACACCTGCTCGATTATCTTGCGGGCCTTTTCATAAGGAAAGACCATATGGATCTCATCCTGTAAGAAGATAAGCGGGGACATCTTTTTAGGGTTTGCCGAGTTAGTCCGGATATCCTTTTCCTCGATGTAACCAAGGACAACCAACATTGCGAAAGGTTTTTCGTCTGCAGGTAATTGTGCGATATTGTAATCTATATAAGGTGTTTTGTAACTGGCGTGGAGTGTTGATTGACCATCAAAGTAAGACTTAACACCACGGACAACAACAATGTTTTCCCTCTCGTTTCCGATGTTATGGAATCTATCACCTGTTTGCGGATCTCTTGGCAAAGCCTCATACTCTTTTCTAGAAAAGAAAGTTAACGTCTTTGCACCGTAATAAACCTCCTTTACCCTAACACTCAGTGCATCAAGTAAAACCTGATAAGCTACAGAGTGGAGCTGGTTGGAATTGCGAGATGCCATTAAAAGTGTCTTCTTGTAAAAATCGGTAAATGTAGGCATTTCCTTCATTCTCCGCCCGGAAGAAAGGGTTTCTCCGGATTGACATATCTCATAAACACTGTCCGCGTTCCCCTCTTCAAATCCTCTTTCTTCATAGAGCAGACTGCAGATATTGGAAATGATAGAAAGTAGTGCTTGTTCCATGGCGACATCGATGGAAGCGCCATTGAACATTACCATTGAAAAGACAAGGTTTGAAAGATAAACCAGTTTTTCATTTAATCTCAAAGTAGGGAACTCAATATCATTTACCTCGTCGTACTCCATTTCATCTGTTATTTCAAAAGGATTTAAGATATTTGAGCTACCCGGTTTTATATCAAAAACAATACCCCCACAAGCTTTAGCGACAGCGGCATACTCACCTGAAGAAAATTTGGATTCTACGTCCAAAGTTCTGGATCTGACACCGAAAGCACAGAATCTTGACTGTATCAATTTGATCAATACGGATTTACCGGATCCGGAAGTGCCTGAAACAACAACATTATAGTTAGTATGTGATCTATCGAAAGGATCATACACAAACACCTGCAGCGAGTCGATATAATGTCCCAGGAATACACCGTTTGAGTGTGAGAAAGTATTGCTTGTATGATTAAATATGTCTCCCAGGCTCTCCCTTTCAAAAACATGCTTTTTAATGATCGGGCTTGTACCCTTGATCGTCTGAACCTTATTGAGGGGAAAAGCAGACATAAAAGCCTCTTTTTGACAGCAATAGCAACTTACAGCATCGATGCCATGACGCCTTGCAGTGTCTACAAAGCTGGCAAGCATATGCCGAAGGCTATTTTCCGACTCAGCGTAAAAAGTAAACAAGAATTGAACATAGTACAGGGAGTTTGTACCTGTTTCAAGATAATTAGCCCACTGCTCCGCCTCAATGCGCTTCTGAGCCGCTCTTCGTATATCATTGCGGTTTCCGCTCTTGATCGTCTCTGATTCACTCATGGATGTAGTGGTAACACGGCGATCAATCATTCTCTGTGCTTCTTGTGCGGGAATAGGATCTATAAAGATACTCGTCACAACATCAGGGAAGTTGATAAGCTGCGCATAAGTTGTAGCAAACTGGCTACTCTTCGGAAGTTTATGTATATACATACTGCTAACGAAGAGATTCCTTCCGGAATCGTGTACGATTATATAATCAGGCGCTGTGTTCGCTACTCCTACAGGCGCAATAAGCTCCTTGACAGTCTTTCGTTGCTCTTCAAACACGGGTCCTGTAGTTGCCGTTTTGGAACTCAATGTTTCGTTTGTCTTTTTCTTACTCATCACTGTTCCCCCTCCTCTTCAGCTATTACACTTTTAAGAATGCTGGACGTCTCAGAAGACATGATGTCATCATAATACGATGATGTTTCGATCTGTTTCATACTTAGTTGCTCTGATGCTATAGGCTGAGATAAGCGCCTGCACATATCAAGGATCTCTCCCTGTGAACATACATGAGCTCTGACACCGGACTCCTTAAGGGCATTTATCTTTGCACAAGCAATTTGTCCCAATTCCTCTTTAGCAAGCTCAAGACGCTCCTTTTTGGTATGTCTGACTTCATAAGCAGACGGCGAATAGATCCAATCAAAGATATAGTCCTGGGTAACATCTTGTATCACCTCGGCATTTGAATAGTGGTCAAGCGCCTCGATCTGCACTTCCAAATGAGTTATCTGAAACCTGACAATTTCAAGCGCAGACTGTATGGCCGAGACTTCACTAACGTCCTCATGTTTTTGGGCACTCTTTAATTCCTCTTCGAGATATTCAGCCTGAGCACTCAGCTCAGCCAATCGGGTACCGTACTTATTCATAACCGGGGAAATATCAAGGGATTTTGAATATGCTCGATATGTTATAGGCGTATCGATAGAGGCTATGAAGCGCTGATATCCATTGACAACTGAAAGTTGTTCAGAAGCGTTTCGTTCGTAGAAGTTGATGCCTCGGCAAGCAATAGCAGATATAAACCTCGTGTAGCCATCAGTTATGATTATCCCGTCAATAATATCATCGATATCGCGGACAAACTCCTTAGTGTCACCAAGATGCTTAATGTCTAAGCTGGCAATATCTGTGTTTTTCTTTGATGATGTATTATCATCAACAGGCTTCTGTTTACGGCGATAAACCATATAAAAGACCGCAAAAAAGATCAGTAAAAAAATAGCAAAAATAAGTACAAAGATGTTATCCATTAGCCCACCCCGTCATAAGAATCTATGCCCAGAGTATATATGGACTTATGTTGGCGAAAGTATAGCTTTTTCCAAAAAAGATCCGTAAGAGTTCTTCCGCCACCCGATAGATAGTTGTTTGCGTTTTTCTCTATAATAGAGAGAATGGCCCACACTATAGCCCATACAGCTACTATCGCAGCGAATACGAGCGTTCCTACAGTTAATCCATTGAAATAGATCAACAACATCGGAATGCTTAGTTTAGCTATCGCTGAGACAAATACCTTCCTGGGAAAAATCTTTAACCATCTTTCCTCAGAACCCATATCTGTTAGTATTGAGTGAACAAATTTATTCATACAGCCTCCCCTATCTTAACAGCAAGATCGATTATCTTAGAGATCAGCCAAGGCATTCCACCCAGAACAAATGCTTTAAAAAGTATGTCACCTGCCAAACGCATATAGTCATTTGCCCAAGGAGCCTTATTTTTTGCCAATGCCATACGAAGAACTTGTATCAACCCCGCGATTATAAGCAGCATTAATCCGATTCGTTTTAACACAGCGTACGCATCAACAAACCATTGGGAAAAACCATTGTTTTTAATCTGTTCAAACATACCAAAAAAGTTATCAAAGAAATCCTCGGGTGAGTTATCGAGCAAAGAAACGCCATTAAACAAAGTTCTGATACCATTCTTGCATATAATTAAGAAAAAATTTTTCTGCATACGTCCTCCAGAAAAAGAATATCGCCGAAACAGCGTTCCGGCGATAAAACTACTTACCTATTGATGAGCCAACGACGTACATCCAACCAACAAGTTTTGGAATACCGGCAAACGCTGCTGCGGCTATGAGTATCTTTATAAACCAATCCTTGTAGCTTGATGCCTTATTCTCGTTATGTACAATCCCGCTCATTATTATCGACAGAAAAGCAAAAAGGATAAGAAGCATCCATCCGATTTCATGTATTGAATGATAGGCACTCGCCAAAATGCCTGAAAGTTCATAGAAAATGGCGTAAAACCTATTGTGAACAAGAGACCCATCCTCCAGCTCCTCACGGATCACATCTCCGGCGCTATATATTAGGTAATTAAACATAGGCATAACCCTATACAACGTCAGACTTTATCGGCAATGCCGGCAATTGTTGCAAAAATTGTAGGAATAAGCGTAACGAGAGCAACTGCGGCTATCAAACGGATAAGCCAGGTCTTGTTTCTCTGAATAGCCTGTTCATTCTTTAAGATACCAAACAATATTCCAGCAGCGATACCACACGCAAGAAGTATCATAAAGCCAACGTTACGGATTGTTTTGTAGGCACTTGCAACAGTATTTGCAAGTGCCTTTTCTGCAGCACTAAATGCTCCATTATTATCGGACTCAAGGCGCTCCATAGCGTCCCTTACATCTCCTTCAGCCGAAGGTGTAGGCGTAGGCGTCGCAGCCGCTGCAACAACAGCGGGTTCAAGGGCAGTGATCACGGGCGCAAAAGCCAGCAACATGCACAGTAAAGTGCAGAAAACGTAGTAGTTTTTCTTCTTCATAACAAGATCTCCTTTGAAAAAAAAAATTATGAAATAGTTTTTTGGGATGTTCTTCTTCTGGAGGAACAGCCAGTTTTTTTATAAACAGAGATTGGCGCCGGATAGACATTACGTTCAAGACATCCGCCTGCAACCTCAATGTTTCTTTGTTGAAAATCTATAGCATTATCTAACAGATAGACACTAAGATTTTGAATAGAAAAAGCATTTCTAAGACAATTCTTAAAGAATTGACTTCTCTTGCCTTTTGAAATAAAGCTAATCAGTCTATTGACATCCTTATCATTGTCAGATATGACAAATGAAAAAAAGCGAACCTTCGGTGAATTTTCGGGACACACAAGTGGCACATCTAACAATATTTTAAACGGAGTTGCATGCGCATAGTTTACAACGGCTTGTTCCATCATAACCCGGACATTATAATCTGCCTCTATCAGCGCTATAAGGTCAGCATCCCGTAAAGCTGTTAATCTAACATCAAATCTCATAAAAACCTCCCTAAAAAACCGTCTAATATAATTGTAAATGAAGGTACCCTAAACTACGCAATATGTTTTTTTTAAAATTTTTAAAAAAAAATTCCCATGAACAAAAATTGTTCATGGGAATGATTCTATTGAGGCAAAAGTTTGCGCCCCAGGAACTGAGACATCGTTTCGGCGGGATTGACTTTTACCTTCTTTTCAGCTTCTGCCTTGGCATTTTCTTCTTTTTTTGCCTGTACCGCTGCACGCTTGACAGTAAGTGATATGGCTTCTTCGCCTATATCGCTGTTATCTTCTTTAGCGTTTTTCTTAAGGCACCGTTCCAATGCCGTGTCATAGTCATATCCGATCGGCTCGGATATGCGCTTACAGATATCTAAAAACTTATTACGGTAATATGCTTCATACAACACATCGCCGCGTTTGATCTCATCCATACCCTTAATATAATCACGGAACATTGCAACGATGAGTTTTAGATCTCCGGTTGCAAGATTCACGGTTACTTTATGGACACCTTTTTTGTCGATCAGGACAGGACCATCGATAGTGACGTCCTCACCATCTCCGCTCTTGCGGATCTCTTCGAGAATTTTAGCCTGCACGGAAGAAGAAAAATAATTTTCTCCAATAGGGCTATCGGTTTTGTGAAAGTCCTCTATCTTTTCCCATCCAAAGCTGTCGCAAAAATATGCTGTGTGGCTTTCGGGAAACTCTACAACATCAGAGACCGACAACGAATGCCCCTTAAAGTTCCCGGGCCTTTCGATATTAAATATCTCAAAAAGCCTATCAAGGACATCCATGGCATCGTCCTCACTTCTTATCTCAGCCCCGCGAAGTCTTGCCGAGTACACATTGTTATAATCAACAGAACGCACAGGCCTACCTTCTCGAAACTTTAGAGGCTCAAAATGAAGATCCCGGAGTTCAGGATCGGGCTTCATCTGCCAGATATTAAATGACAGATTGCTCATGCTACCGCCTCCTTTCCGAGATACTCTTTTATGGTTGTCCCGATTTTAAGATGCAGATCCCGTTCAAGTGGCAGTCTACGCCCACCTACTTGTATGCGACAATCTTCAAGTTCCTGGAAGGATATATAACCTGCCTCCCATTCGTATCCGATCTCTGCCCATCCAAAGCATAACCAGGTACCATCTTCCTGCTTTTCTGCCTCAGTTATGAGCCACGTACCAACTCCGTAAGGATTAAAGATCTTGCAAAGGATCACTGCATCCTCGTCAAGCTCATCCTGTGAACCTAAAGGATGTTTTTCAAATTCCTCACAAATGGTCCTCGTTAATAAACACATAATAGCTCCTTTCCGATCAGCCCCCTACGGAGGCTAACCTAAAACCTCCATAGAGTTCTGAAACGGCTAACGAGCCGCTACGGTTTCATAATGGCAGTGACATAAACGTTGTAGTCGCCCTGCCTATTGATCAATCGGCACCAGTAATTAGCTGACTTGCCGATGTAATATAAGTTTCCCTCATCTTCAGAGGTGAGAGAAAGCTCTGTATCAGCAGAATTAAATAACCTCGAGAAGTTCCGAAGGCCGTTGGGAAATTTTCGAAGAAGATCAAATGTGACCTTTTCAGTTTCCTCTCCAACAACTCTTCTTTCATCTACTGCAAGATCGTTTGCTGCCTCATCATGGAACCATGATGTATGCCAGCGATATCTGTCATGGTCGCTACGGGAGTGAAGGATCCGCTTTCCTTTCATATCGGCTTCACTCGTTTGAGAAACAAACACTAACTTATTCCTTTGAAGGAACGTCCCTTTCTCGCCGTTAAAAGTTGTGTTACTCCTCGAAAGCTCTAAAGGATCCGACACTTTTGACAGCGTGGCAACCTGTGATAATTCAAAGGCAATATCACCGCAAACGGAAAACTTTATGAACGATACTTTGTACGCAAGTTCTTGCTCATACGGAACACCGCTGCCTAAAGGCTGAAACCACAACCAGTCGGTTCTACCGATCACCCCACCACAGCCATGTCTGTTCGCGAAACTTTCGATCTTGTTCACAAGTTCGAAAGCTCTTCTTTTTGAAGAGTCATCATCACTGTAAAAAACCACGAAAGTCTGGCCATTCTTTTCTACGGGCTCCACTCTTGAATTGTCAAACCATCTTATCTGCCCTTTTTCACAAGCAGATATGATATATTTAGGGAACATAATAACTCCTTTCCGGCAGCCACTAAGGGCTGCCTATAAAAACAACCCTTAGTTAATGCCAAGGAGAACTATGCCTCCTTTTTATCTGCCTTTATAACGGTTCTGGGATCAATGAGCATCAACAGACACATCGCATTCTCGTCTTCACCCTGCAAGTATGCCTGACGATCACCTTTTTTACCAACGATTGTTATTGCGGCATTCGCACACGCCGAAACAACTGTGGCAAGAAAATCGCGGGAAAATACTATGTCTGTTTCACCTGTCTGAGCCAGGGGTTTTAGACTGATTCCGTTTTCAAGCTCAGTTTTGGGCTCGGTAAGTTTAACGGTCTCACCCTTAAGCTCAACCCTTACCACCTTGCCGCTGCCTGACTGGATAAACGACAACGCCTTGAGAAGATCTGTCTTTCCGATCTGGACAGCGTAGTCATAAGACTCCGGACCTCCTAATCCGCAAGCCGTTTTATAGGTCTTTGGCTCCTTCAGCGTGATTCCGGTTACAGTGCCCTCGTTTGAAACGGAGATCATGTTGTCAGCAAGACCGATCTTCGTCTTTTCTTCTGATCCGGAAAACTGAAGTGCCGACGAATTAATAATGTAAAACTTCTCATCGGCAACAGCGGCCTCAACAGTTTTTCCACCGCCCTCTATAGCAACGTCAGCCATGGCAATCATATGCCCTTCTGTTGCACAAAGGTGCAAATGAGGCTTGCCTTCTACTTGCTTTATCTGCAAGCAGACAGTATCTTTGAACTCTTTCCTTGCTGAGTCTGCAGACGCGAAACAGGTTTCTTTGATCGCACTTTGGAGCGCCACAGTATTAACTGTTAAAGGAACCTTATTTTCCGCCTTAAGATCAAACTTAGCGGGAGCTTCAGCAGACAGCGGCAGATACGTTTTAACGTTTGTACCACTTAAGTCCACCCTCGTGCACTCTCCCTCCTCGTCAGCAATAAACTCAAAAGTGAGTTCATCTGAGAAGTAGGCAGCATTAGCTATGGTTGCCAATGCAGTTTTGCCCAATGCGAAAAGGTCGGGTGCAGCGTCTTCGCCTTCCGGGAGCTTGAATCCAACGGAGCCTGAATACTGGGAAAACAGTCCCGTACCCGTAAGCACGTATTTCTGTTCTTCAACTTCAAACAACACACTTTCCTTTGCATGCTGTGCACACTTGGAAAAAACCTCCTGGAGTTCTTTTGCTTTAAAAACTATTTTCATACCTTTGTCGTGCGGATCTCTTGTCCGCACTTCCTCCTTTTAATAAATGTAGTCTGCCCTATGGACGGGCAGACTCAAAACTATGCCCGTCGGGGCAGCACGGAATTTTTTCCATATCGTGCACTTAGAAGAGCGTTCCCATTTCTTCGAGAAGGGAGAGTTTCATCTCCTTTTTGCTCTTCTTCTTTTCTTTCTTTGCTGCAGAAACGGCAATCTTTACAACTTTGATGTTCGTTTCAACAGTCTGTTCAACCTGTTCTTCAAAGAAGAAATCCCAGATGTCCTTGCCGGTGTTTTCGGCAACGGCCTTAGTGTTTTCTTCCATTGAGATAACCTTTGCTTTTGATTCAAGCGCAGGCTTGACAGGTTTGACAACTTTAGGCATTATCTTCACTCCCTTAACCTTTATTGCCGGCTTAGGTGTGTCAACATATGCTTCATAATCTCTTCCGACAACGTCTTTAAAGACCTTCATCTTCTCAACATCCTTGAAAGAGTCGTCACCATTGGCGGCCGCTTTTACATCGAACATTTCCTGAAGGTTGTCTTCAAGACCACCCATTTCTTTGTCCGATAAAGCTTTAGCCAAAAGGACTTTAGTATCGACACCCTCTGCCATCGCCGCAAGACCTTCGCCGGAAAACTTTCCCTGGATGGCAGCGGTCGCTGTCATCTTCTTGGCGATGATCGATATAACGGCTTGCTGCATCGTACCTTCGTAGGCCATGTAGTACGTGCGACAGTTTTCCGTCTGGTTAAGACGGAAGTGACGGTGAGCAGCCTGCCAGATGGTCTGTAAACTGTATCCCATCTGGTAAAAAACAATTGTCGGGTAGTTATAATATGTCCCCTCTCTCGTAAAACAGAAGTCGAGACCCGTTTCAACGCATCGCGGATTGGTGATAACGACCTTTGCTCCATTAACGGCCTTGTCCTGGATCCACTCTTCACGCTTTGAGGCTTCAGGACTCTCAGACCTTAAAATCTGGACCTCGTCCTTTTTTAAGCCGCAACCCTTGGCAATGATCGCCTGCAGACGTTCTGTAACACACGTCTGTGGAGAAGCCGTGTACTCTGCGTAAACAAAGCAGTTCCGCCCTTCAGCCAATTCCGTCTTGAGGATTTCGAGAAGAGCTTCCTCTTTGGGAAGAAGCGTGTCCTCATCCTTAAATTCGGGATGAGATTCAGGTTTAACCAATTCCCTACCCGTGAACGGATCCAAGATAGGATCAACATCGTAGGGCTTGTCAAGATAAGACAAGCTAAACTGCAACGTTGTAGCCAGTATACCCATTCCAAGAGACTGTTGTTGATCTTTTAAAAGGTCAACAACGTGACGATAACTCTGCATCACATCTTCATCGCCGTGAACAAGGACAACCTTTTCGTCAAGTTCCGGTATGTACTTGGACATATCTGTTATGTCAAGGAACACCGTCCTGTCGAGCAGGAAGTCGATGAAGATCAGAGGTGAGATACCTGGTTTCTTGCGCCCGCCGGATGCCATAGCCTTTGACCTTGATGATTTGCCGTATCTACGGTCAAGCTCGTCAGTCTTTACTGACATTTCGAGTGTACCGTATTTTTCCGTGAACTTCATTTCCGAAGTCCACTCATATCCACGACTGATCATTCTTCTCGGATCCAGTCTGAAAAGACTGTAAAAAAGATCTGAGGCATAACCGCCGGCGATGGTACCTGTAAGTCCGAGTTGCCGTTCAGAAGCCACACATAGCGCGTGCATCGCTGCCCCCTGTGCCGATGATCCACTCTTGTAAAGATGCATCTCATCAAACACAGCTATATCGAAGAAGCCTTTAAGCTGCTTCTTGATATATTGCGCAGGGGAGTATTTCCGCACCCCATCTTTGTCGATCCTGTTAAGCTCTTCTGAACCAACAGCTTTAAGGTATTCATCAATATGGTTTTTTAGCATCCATACAGTCTTACTACCTTTTTTCGCTTTGTTAGCCCAATGAGTTATGCGAACCCACTTGGATGTCTTAGGTTCTTCCTGCTCGCCGCTTGTGTCTATATTCTTCACGTGCGGCTCCCAAAGGGGAGTACCACAATAGATGCAGTAGCTGTTTGAGTCACGTCTTTCAGTGAAGTCTGCTGGTGTGAGTGGATAAAGGTCATATTTTTTTACCTGCCCGTATCGAAGGAGCACCCTTCCGCATTCAGGACAAGCAAGACCCTTAACAACCTCATCAGACCGCTCAAACTCATATTTATGACACCCACAGCTACATGATGTGCCGGATACGTTCTTTCCGCAAACTTTGCATTTGCGATCATACACCCACCCTTTTTTGATAACAGATGGGATAGGCCGTTCCTGGTATGAGAGTTTAGCAAAGTCTTTAGACATTACAAAGAACTCACGCCCGGTCCTCTTCGGTCCGAGCTTCTTAAGGTTGACGAGTTTATTGAAATCATCCACTATGATCGCTTTAGCATAAGGGATCTGCTCTTCGATCTCTCTCGCCCATTTTTGAACGAGGTGTCCCGGACACATCACAACATTTCTATATTTGATGCGCTTAGGATCGCTATAGATGTCTTTTAGAGATACCTTTTCAGATACCTTTCTGCCTTCGTTCTTCCGAAGTTCTTTCTCTACAGCATACGCCTCGCACATAGCCGCTGCCTGCAAAGTCTTTCCGGAACCCATGCCTTCATTGAGAATGGCATACCTCGACGAGAATTTCCTGCGCTCTCTCTTATTCCCTTCTCCACCATTAAACAGCCCCACCACGGCGTTTACCATAGCAAGTTGCTGCGGGTAGAGAGCCTTGTCAACAACTGTGAAGTTGTGACATTCTCCGTCAAGCGGAGTAAGAGGAGCAAGTTGTTTTTTTAGAGGAGCAACTATATCGGCGCCATAGTGCTCGACATACGCATCGATCCCATCCTCAAGTACCGGTTTCGGAGTCCCAGCACCCATCTCAAGTTTTTTAAGCTTTATTGCCTCACTGATCTTAACCATGAGACCATTTTTTTCATTTAAGATGTTTGAGAGGTATGGGCGGACAAGCAGCAGATCCCTGGGATCTGTTTCCTCGCTTCCAAAAAGCCTGAGAGTGCCTTTACTATCAGCACCTCTATAGAAGATGTGATCGCCAATATCATCAAGGGTATATACGAAACGCTCACGCTTTGCCATGTCCCAGATGAAAGGCTTCCACTCCTCTAACAAAGGGAAAGGTGTCTTCTCCATTATATAAGAAAAGAAGTCATCTTCAGCCCTTCGTCGGGTGGTGAGGTAAACCTCTGTATTTCCTTCTGCACCTGCGTCGTCTATATGATACACAACGGAATGGTAGAACGGATCTGTCCCGTTCTCTATCCTCGCTACTTTGGCGCGATATTTGCCGCGGGGAGAAATGTAGAGGTCCCTCACATTTGTGCCTTTTACATACACGAGGGCATTTTGAAAAACTGCTGCATTTATCGCTTTTATCGTCTCGGAATTTCGGGCAAAAAAACTGACAGCAAATAGATCCCCGCCTCCCTTGATCATAAAGTCAAGGGAGGCACTGAAACCGCCGGCCACGACGGTTTCATAAAAATTATTCATACGCGTCCTTTCCAGTCTGCCCATGCGGGCAGACTTTAAACTGCTCCGCATGGCAACCAAAAAGGTCGCTATGTCAGAATTTTATAGTTACCACATCCATCAAGCACATGCATTTCCACGTGCGTTGATTGGGTGATGACCGTCTCGGATGTGCCATCCTTACCGGCCCTTGCTTCCTCCCTTTGCGATACTCGGCAGTACCCTCGCATCACATGAGAGTCTTCTCCTTCTCCAACAACACCCTGCCTCACACCGCAAGCGGCAGCGAGATATACAAAGGATGGAGAAAGATCCGTTGTAGGTTTACCGACTTTCATTGCTTGATATTCCGAACGCTGGGACACCTTATCGAAAAATTCATAGATCGGACTTTCGGCAAGTGACTTTCCGGCCTCCACTGTATCAAACTGCTTTGCGGCAAACCTGAGCTTGTTAAGTTCAATTCCGGAAAGAGAGATCAATTCTTCATCCGGCAGCGGTTCTTTCGGCAAAAAAGGCATGTTATCAACGTTCATACATTGTTCAATCTGCTCCTTGTAGCGAACAGTCCAAACTTCGTCGAAAGATGCCGGCGTCTCTACGGCGGGTTTTCTCTTACCCACTACAACAACTTGCTTAAATTGTTCATAAAAGCCATCGTCAAAACGATAAACGCCGAGCAATTCGAATCTAACAAGATATTCCTTTAAAAACTTGTTAGATGCAAGTGTATAGGACGGAATGATCAGGACATAGATACCACCTTTAGAGATCATCTGATACGATTTCTTCATGAAAAGGGTTTCTTGTCTGTCTCCGTCGAGGGAGTCACCGTAAGGGGGATTACTTACGCATAAAGGCGCAAAGCACTTTGACGTGTACGTTCCATGAAGAAAATCGGCATTGATCACCGTGCCCTTCACTTCTCTATCCTCCAATTTTTGCCTGGCGTCAGTTACGGTTTTTGAATTCAATTCAACTCCGTATACCTCTGCCTTTTCTTCCCAGCCACCCGCCTTTAAAAAAGCGAGTAATGCGGACATATCTCCGCAACTGGGTTCAAGGATTTGTATCTTCTCCGTTGTTACTTTGAAAAGATTTGCTATCCTTGCCATCATCTCAGGCGGGGTAAAGTAAGCACCGGCCTTGAGATTGTTGTAGTTCGTCCTTGAAAACGAACTCTGGGACATTAGGTTGTCCATACTCCTCCTTTCTTATGACAAGCATTTAAACAAATAAAAAAGCCCGATCCATAGAAATATGGTTCGGGCTATAAATGCCTGCCAAAAACTCTCGTTCATAGTCATAGCACATATAACGTGCTCGACCTAGAACAAATTTTTTCTTTACAAAATTACACGTATATAAATATATCATATAAAGGTAAAAATGTAAAGAGTGGCTATACTATGCAAGCTCAAACGAGCATATATCATAAGAAGAGTAGTTGTTTACCGCATTGACAGAGATCACTTGATCGAACAGCTTATCACCGCTTATGCTTGCGTAGTCACATATATAAAAGACACCAATAGTGGCAATCTCCGCAGTTGCTTTATGATACCGCTCTATCTCCATTGCCGCCTGCTCCGACTCGCAGATCACGATATAAGGGAAGTTATTTGGTCTGGAGGTAAGTTGTTTTTTTAGAGTGTCCTTCCATTGCTCGTTGCCGCGCGAAGTCACTATGTTGAAACCTAGTTTATTATTGTTTTTCAATGTCATAAGAACCTGGGCGTCGGTTCCTGCAAGGCCGTAATTTTGAGCTACATATACCTTATGGTACATATATTGAAGCACCAGCGTAATGATAAACTGATTAAAGGCAAGGCGAGAAACGACTTCTATGGGAGTTATGATATGGTCATAATCGGCTTTTCTTTTCTCCTTACTTTCAGTGAGTGAACGATAAGTACCCAGTTGATAAATAAATGGCGAAGAGTGCTCGACGCAAAAGATGTCAGTGTAAACGATACGAAAGCGCTTTATAAGTCCTGTTTTCATTAAAGCCTTAAGAGTTTTCTGGAGTGGTCGCTTGTCTTTTTCCTCTCCACCCCGCTCACTTCCTGTTATAAGGCAGCGGAGCATATAGGCATTTAGATACTCATACTCGCCTAAAAAATCCAAGATCATCTTGTCAGTATTTTTAAGGACACCTTTTTCTATAAGGCTTTTAGCACTTGCGTGGGCTCTACTATCAGCAGTGTCATATTCTATCCTGCTTGTAGCACGGTAGCTGAACATTGATGTTTTCTTTATGTTTTCATCGGTATTATCCATAAAAGTTAATAAACCTCCGTATATGCATTACCTTCTTGATCATCTTCAGCAGGGTTTATTCCGGTTTCTTCATTATTTTGATCAGTAGGCACTGTTGGCTCAGCATCGGATGATGAAAGCACACAATCATCCGGTTCAGCAGTTACAACATTATCATTAAAAAGATCAACGCTTGACTGAATAACAGGTCTCCTGGTTTCATCCTCTACAGGCGTATTATCAGATGAGTTACCAATATTTGTAGTAGACGTCTTCTTCATGACCTTAGTGAAGTCAACATCGTTATATATATCAGGATGCAGTGTGTTTACATCGCTGTACTTTTCCCATTCAACAGTGTATCGGTCAATATATCCGCCGTTTTTCTCGTTAAGGAAATTAACTTTACCGACAAATGGCTTAAGCGGCATACCCCTACGGACAGAGTATACATGACATTCAAGGAAGCGCCGATAACGGATATCCGTTTCCGACACGATATCATCGTCAACGACGGAATTGCTCGTAGATGTTTGCAATGTCGGATCCGAGACAGACAGAGCGGATTCTCTCGTGGATTCTTCTGTTTCAACTTTTTTCTTTAAACCGCCAACTTCCGAGTAATAACGCATCTCTTCAAGGCTGGCTCTTCCAAACAGCAATTGGTGACTCATGTTACCTACAAAGACGTTTTTAAGGTATTTTGTAGATTCCGATTTATCTATCTGACCTAATGACTGCAAGAAGAACATGCAACCTACTTTATATTGTCTAAACAACGTTGCACAAAACTCCATTCTTGGATGAAGAAGGACATGGGCTTCATCGATAAAGAAGAAATGAGGTATGCGGGTCCCGCGGCCGCGCCTTAAAACAGCATTGATAAAGTTTAGCATGAAGAACAGGCCAAACGATGTTGAAACATCATGACCGAGAGAAAGGTCAAAGTTGACTATTGTGATCTCTCCACGGCTTAATATCTCATCAAAATTTATGATGTTAGGAGCTGTAAGTAACTTCTTTATCCTGGGCAAAGCTATAGAGCTTTTAATGATATTTCGCAGACCTGTACACTGTCTATTCATGTCTGCAGCATTTGCACCGAGAAAGTCAACGTCGATACCGTCTACATATTGCTGAAGAGCATCACCAACGTTTGTACGTCCCAGAGCAGTCTCCTTACGTCCGTTCATTCCCGGGGCGCCAAATCGTTCGATTATCGTCTCTCTATAAGGAGAGATAAACTGGAAGTTACTTAAAACCCTAAGAACATCGGGAATAGTGGCAAATCGTCCGTCCCTTAAGGGAACGGCAATGATCATAATAACAGCCGCATTGACAGCCATATTGGTATTTACTCCGGCAAAGTACGGATCTGAACGGGCAGATTGATCAAATATTGCCTGATTTACTTCGGCAAAAAGCTCAGCGGTCTGGATAACAGCCTCAAAATATTGTTCCTGATCAATGTTTAGTAGTTCGGGATCAACGTAAAGGGGGTTCATTCCGACACAATCCTCCTTAAGCCCGCCGGACGGAGTAAAGGACGGATCGATCCTATTAACGCCAAATCCCTTTCTTTTCGCTATGTTGTATACCTCGTCGGCAAATGCGGAATTGGGGCACATGATAGTCATGCCTGCATTCGGGATCCTCTTTGCCAATTTGGTGAGCTTCTTATTATATTGACGAGCGTATTTACCGGTTCCCTCAAAAAAGCATAAGTTGAAATCCTTATCAGCAAATGTTTGCTTTATCCTGACATTTCCTGCCTCTAACCATTTTTGGACTATCTTTTTTTGGATGTCTATATTCTGCGCTTTAATATCGAAATCATGGGCAAGGCTGACGCTTACGCAAGAGGAAGTTTTACCCGTACCAGTGGCACCGATACCTAACATATGCAGGAATCGATCCTTCATACTGATCACGTATTTTTTACCCGTATCAAGATATCGGATAAATTCAAGTGTGTAGGAATACTTTTTCCTGACATAGAAATCACCGAAAAAGTCGGTAAGGTAGAAGGCGTTGATCTTCTCCGTCGTCAGCTCGTCGGCTATATTTGACAATATGAGCTTATAGAAAAATACGCTCATCAAAACGTATATAAGTCCGATAATATAGTATCCGAGATATACGACAATTCCTGATGAAACATGACCATTGACCGGTATATACAGTAAAAGCGACGTTACAACGAACATCACGGCACGAAGAACATATTTAAGGATAACCTCGGCGCCGTGTATAGTTACGATGATAAAAGCAACAGTTCTCCTCCTTTTATATGTAAACCATTCTGAAGCAGTGCTTATAATCCAAAAGAACAGCGGGGCCAAGGTCCATGCAAAAAGAAGTAATAAATTATCAGAAAGGAGAGAAACGTCAAGCGTAATGATCGCATACACACTTGTAAACAGTCCTAAAAGAGTATCCAGGGCTGTTGCTATAAAGACTATATTCAGTAAAATGACTATGATCGTTTTAAAAACACTGGTATTAAAAAACCAGTACATCATACCGTTTTCAAGATTTTTGTCTTGATGTTTTATTTGGCGGATCACCTGTCTCTTTGTTAATGACACTTCGCTATTATTCTGATTTGTATTTTCTTCTTTATCTTTTGGCATTATAACCCTCCCGGAAACTACTTACCTGTGCCCAACCCGCGAACCAAAATAGTAGTTTCACTTCTGTTTGCACAATCATTCCGCCATATAGAATAGGCTCTATATTAATTTTAACTTAATGTACCCCAAACTACGCAAGTGGTTTTAGAAAAAAAGAGAACTTTCTGAAAAAAAGTTCTCAACGAAAAAAAGAGGCCTCTCACGAGAGACCTCCGTAATCACTTTTCAACAGAAACAGACCTGTTTCCAAACAGCTTCATAAGCCATTTAGCAAAAGAAGTTAGGCCTTTTACAACATTTTGCCAGAAAGCCCCTGTCTTTAGACATGGGGATGAATGGCTTTTATAAAAAAGTACGTCTCAATGACGTATTTTTTGTGTCTATACGTTAGATAGCTTGAAATTATCTAATGCTTGTAATATAATTAATCATATCAAAGCGGGAGAAATTTCATTATGGCAGACGATTATAAGCATAAAAAAGGTATTGTATATAAAAATCAGTATCATGTTATATTTTGTCCTAAGTACAGACGCAAAGTTCTTGTAGAGGGGGTTGACGTTCGACTTAAAGAACTTCTTTATGAAGTAGCTGAACGCTATGAGATAGAAATTAAGGCTCTTGAGATTATGCCGGATCATGTACATATGTTTATAGACATGGATCCAAGGCTTCATACTCATGAAATTATTAGAGAGTTTAAGGGATATTCTTCCAAGATACTTAGAGAAGAGTTTCCTTGGCTTAAATCAAGAATCCCGTCACTTTGGACAAGAAGTTATTTTTGCTGCACGGTCGGGCATATAAACGAAGACACTATAATTAAGTATATTGAGGATCAGAAGAATAAATGAGTTTTGTACTAACGCTTAAACTTAATACAACTAAATATGATGAAACAGTATTAAATAAGCGCTTCTACTATGGCTATAGGATTTCAAATGTTGTGACTGCTTACGCCGGTAAGCAACTACGACTTATGAAACGAGATCCTGTATATCAGGCACTTTTATCTGAAAGGCGAGAACTCAAAGATTCTGATGCTTCCAAAAAAGCGATCGCTCGTGTCAATGACGAACTTAAAGCTATCCGCATGAGCTATGGATTGTCAGAGTATCAGTTGCATAGCTTTGTTAAGATACAACAACACAGATATAAGAAACATATTGACTCTAGTACCGCTCAAAAGATAGCTACACAAGTATGGCAGTCCGTAGAGAAGGTTCTTTATGGCAACGGAAAGTATCTACACTTCCACAAGTATAATGATTTCTTATCCATGGAAGGCAAGTCAAATGCTTCCGGTATTAGATATAAGAACGGCAGTGTTGAGTGGAATAAGCTTTCTGTTCAGGTTCAAATGCCTAAACATGGTATACCCGGTAGTGCTACTTTTAAGGAATACGAATATACGAAAGCCTGCATAAAACACAAAATTTGTTATAACCGTATTAAACGTATGCAAGTAGGCGGCCGCTGGCATTATTATGTACAATTCGTCTTTAATGGCGAGCCGCCTGCAAAACCGAATGCACATATAGGAGCCGGCCGTGTTGGGATAGATATAGGGACATCAACTGTAGCAGTATCGCATTCAGACGGAGTTATTCTTAAAGAATTAGGTTCCGATGTGAAAGACTGTTCGAAAGAACTTAACCGAATCCAGAGAGCCTTGGACAGATCAAGACGTGCTACAAATCCTGGTAATTATAACCTTGACGGCACCGTTAAACAAGGTGTTAGACTCCGCTGGTTTATTTCAAATCATTATAAGATTTTAGCTGCAAAGAAAAGATCTTTAGAACGTAAACAAGCAGCTTCGCTAAAAGATAATCATGAAGCCCTGGCAAATGAAATAATCTCCCACGGAGATGATGTCTATGTGGAGTCTATGAGTTTCAGAGGTCTACAACGTAGAGCAAAAGAAACGACTTATAGCAAGTCTGGTAGAGCTAACCCTAAAGGACGTTTTGGAAATTCTGTTAAAAACCATGCTCCGGCGAAGTTGATAAGCATCATTGAGAGAAAGCTTGGGTATGAAGGTATTGAACTTCACAAAGTTAAAACAAGGACATTTAGAGCCAGTCAATATAATCATGTATCTGATGATTATATAAAAAAGCGTTTATCCACGAGACATGCCTGGGTAGATGGTAACTGCGTACAAAGAGATTTGTACTCGGCATTTCTTTTAATGAACAGTGACGCATCTCTTGAATATACTAACAGAGACAAATGTAATGATACCTTTAATATTTTTCTTAAAAACCATAATGATTTGATTTTAAAAATGCAGAATGATGATATTCGCTATCCATCATCATTTGGACTTAAATATATCAGGATAGCATCGTAACTATTAATATAATAAACGGGTTCGGCTGGATCCGCAGACGTTAACATCCACTAGGACGTTGTCTGAAAACTCCATGTAAGAACAGTTGGTTATATCGGACGGTACACTTATATATAGAAAAAGAAGCCCTAAATCCTTTTTAGGATTCAAAGCTTCTTTGTATGTAAGAATCTTAAGTGATACCAAGTTTGTTTTTGGAACCCCGCGACTTTAGTCGTCGGGAGTAGTCAGAATAAAATCCCTGAGAAGTTTCATGGGAACTGCGTGTTTAAGGTACAGACATGTCAATACCTTTTATGCTATTACACTTACATTTAAAAAGGAAGTCAATGCCTCCTTTTCAAGTTTCTTACGAAGCATCTGCGCTATATGCAGATCTGCCCGCTTGAAACTTACATTGAGTTTCTGCCCGTCAAAGGAAATTCGACAAGCAGGCAGAAACATCCATTTGAAGAGCTTGTCCGCTGCCGATATTTCTCTAAGGCAACTTTCAATTTCCTCAATGCCCCGTGGTGTTTTGGGCAAAATATTTTTTTCAGCTTCTTTCACGGGCTCCGGCATCAACTCCGGCGTAGGCTCAGGCTCTGATACATGTATTGCTTCGGGCTCCGGCATCAACTCCGGCGTAGGCTCAGGTTCTGATATATGCGTCGGCTCAGAACAAGGTTGTCCTTCCATGCGCACAGGGATTACCCTGTCGAAATTTGTGGACACTTCAACCTCATCACTTGTTTCCTCCCCCACCTCTTCCTTGGCCGGTCCGCTCAAGGAGTTTATTTCCTTAAAGGTGAGGAACATTTCGCCCATAACAACCGAGCTTAATGTTTCTTTTTTTGAGACCAAAGGGACAAGTGTTGAACCCAGGTGAACAAGCTTGTCGAGCGAGATATTTTGAATCAAAGATTTTATTTCTTTTATATACTCGCTCCACCCGAACACCTTTCCACCGGCCTTTATCACCGCTGCATCTACGGCTATGCCAAGAAGCTCAGAAAGAAAATTTTCAAGAGGAAATCCTTCGGCGTAAGCCGTAAGTTCTCTTATAAACTCTCCTTCCTGTCCTTTAAGAAGTGTCCCCAGGATCCGAAATTCAGTCATGGAATTTCCTAACCCGGAAACTTCTTTAACCGTTTCTATCTGCACCGGCTCGTCAGGCACGGTACATGCAAGTAGTTTTTCCAATAGGCCCAAAGCGTTACGCATCGACCCTTCGGATTGCTTTGCAATAACCCTGCAGGCGTCTGCAGACAATGCCCTTTTCTCTGCCAACGCTACGTGGGAAAGATATTTTGCAATATCTTCCATCTGTAACTTGTAAAAGTTACAGATCAATGATCTTGACCGCACAGGCAGCGGGACTTTAGAAATCTCTGTAGTACACATAATAAACATCGTGTACTCAGGAGCCTCTTCGAGCACCTTTAAAAGCACTTGCCAGCAGGCCGCCGAAAGCGCGTGTGCTTCATCAAGAATGTAGACCTTGACCTTGCTCTGCACCGGAGAAAACGATATATCCTCTGACAGCCTTTTGGCCATAGAGACCCCGTTGTCCTCCGCTGCTGCTATCTCCTTGACATCGGGATTGCTCCCGTCAAGGATGCTTCTGCAAGCTGCACACTCGCAACAAGGATCACCGTTTGGCAGCGGGTGCTCGCAGTTTACCGCCATGGCATGAATACGGGCAAGCGTTGTCTTTCCGCCCCCGTACTGACCTGCAAATATATAAGAGGCACTATGAGTGCCTTTTATGCTTTCGCAAGAAAGAATCCTCTTTGCGTTCTCCTGTCCCACAACTTCTGAATATTTCATGGGACGGTACGCAGTTTTTAGATTCATAAAAACCTCCTTTCTGTGCCTCTGTTAAAAAGCTTCGCATACTTCTTTACAGAAGGCAAAAAAATCGTTTTTTGAGACTGAGGGTGTTTCAAGCTTTCGGCCAAACCTTGCGGCAGCCATTCCGAGCCTATACCCCTTATATTCGTCTCTTAAAACATCAAATGCGCCATCCGGATAGCACCCACCCAAATACATTCCGAGCGTATTTGAGAGATTTACAAGGAACGGCATAAAATCCTTGTCCGTTTCAAAAAGGGTTTTTGTCCCATCCGGGATTATGCCCATTTTTTCCAGAAAAGGACCTTTTTTGCCGTTAACTAACCCGATGCACGCATTACATATAGAATACGTCTGATCGGGATCCATTTCCAATAGCGCCATATAAGCGCTTAAGTAGCCACCGGAAAGGGCGAATAATTGAAAATCAAACGGAAACCCATTTCCTTCAACTTCCGTTTTCATTTCCTCGTAAGTTAGCCTGGGAACTTCAATAACGTCCATACGGCTTCTTACTGTTTTTAATATGCTCAGTTTGTTATCCGCCGAGCATAGGAAATCTGCATCACTTTCCTCCCAGATCTTCAGCATTGCATTCTGGAAGTCAGGTGTTGCACAGTCCAATCCGTATATAAGGACTGTCCTGCGTTCAGAACAGGCAGGTGCATGATTAACAAATGCTCCGATCTCTCCCGCTTGCTCTTTTTTGATGCAGTGTTTTTCGGGCTTCAGAACAAGAATATCGGGTGAAAGTTTATTTTTCACCCGATATGCATCCAGTTCTGAAGAGCCTTTTAAAAAAAGTCTCTTCATGAAGAGCACCTCCTTATTTAAAAGGAAGTTCCTCATCGATACCTTCCGGAATATTCATAAATCCGGAGTCAGTTCCTTCAGGCTGAGGTCTATCGTATGTCTGTTCACTGCCGCCACCCTGAGAGTTCTTGCTCTCTGCGAACTCAATGTTATCAACAATGACATCCGTAGTATAAACCTTCTGTCCTTCCTTATTGGTATAGCTGCCTGTCTGAATTCTTCCTTCAAGTGCTACCTTAGTGCCCTGTCTCAAATACTTCTCTACAAATTCAGCCTGCTTACCGAATGTGACACATGAAATAAAATCGGCTGTCTGCTGATTTGCATCATTGCTCCTGGCAACTCTTCTGTCAATGGCAAGAGTAAATCTTCCGATGGCTGAATTATCCTTCTGTGCATACGAGATGTTAGGGCCTCTCGTTAATCTACCCATTAATACGACTCTGTTCATAAGAGCCTCCTTTCATTTGACTGCCCCGCACGGCAGTCTCTAAGTGATTGCCTGTGCGGAGGCTTGCAAATGGAATAAACGGAAAAAAATAAGGCCTGATGCTTACCATCAGACCTTTAAACTCTATCTGAAAAACAACTCATCAAGAAGAATGGTACATAACACCAACCTTCCGATGCGAAATTTTATCACTACCGTCTATTCGATATAGATATAATAGCAACATCTTTAGATTTTGTCAATAACTAGCTCACAAAAGACTGGGAGTACGGGTTGGTCAACGAATGTTGATCACCCTTTAGAGAAGATATACTCCGGTCGCCCTCGATAAAATCTTTTGTGATACGGACGCTCTTAAGCCCGCTGCCGGGAGCATCAAATCTGATATTAAGAAGGATATCTTCTATGATCTTCCTTAATCCTCTGGCTCCCGTTCCCTCTGCCTTTGCCTTTTCTGCGATCAATGTTAGCGCGTCATCATCAAACGAGAGATCGATCCCGTCATAGCGGAAAAGGGCTTTAAACTGAGTAAGTATTGAATTTGCGGGTTTAAAAGCTACCTCTTTAAGATCTTCAACTGTAAGTTCATCAAGGAACGTGAGTACAGGAAGACGTCCGATAAATTCCGGGATAAAACCAAACTCGATAAGATCATCATTTTTGGCATATGCCAGAACATTTTCAGTCGGCACACTATCCTCGTCGAATAGCTCCGCACAAAATCCCACACTTACTTCACCACCACCAAGACGTCGCTTGACTATCTTTTCAAGATCAGGGAATGCTCCACCGCAGACGAACAATATGTTTTTAGTATCAACATCGACAGGTTTGCCAAGTTCACCTTCAGGTTTAATGCTTACCTTTGTTCCTTCTATAATAGGAAGAAGTGCTTGCTGGACACCGACACCCTGCTGACCAAATCCGTCACGGCCACGTTCCCCACGTCCGAGCTTGTCGATCTCATCAATGAAGATTATCCCTCTTTCACACTTCTGAAGATCTCTGCCGCTTGCTCTATAAAGAGCCGCAACAACAGTTTGAACATCGTCACCTTTGTAACCTGCCTCAGTTAGTGTAGTGGCGGGACAGATTGCAAGAGGAACATCTATTGCCCTGGCAAGTGTTTGCATCAGATAAGTTTTTCCGGAGCCGGAAGGGCCGACAAGCAGAACATTTGATTTTTGGATCGAGGGATCGTTCAGTTGCTGACGTTTAAAATGCTCGTATGCGGCAACGGACAGCACCCTTTTGGCGTGTTCTTGTCCGATAACGTACTTGTCTAAAACCTTTTTGACTTCCCTTGGAGTCCAATTTGTGGCAAGTTCAGAAGAATGCCTGCTATTATGATGAGAAGGACTCCCAAAATCATCCATCATAGAAGATCGTTCATTGCCCTGATAAAGACCGGTTATACCATACTTTACGCCTAAGTCGGAAATTCTCTTAAGACAATCGTGACAAATGGCATTTTTTCCGTCAAAAATTACATTTTTCGAATTTACGTTTTTATTGCATATTGAACAGGTTGTATCAAAAAGCATTAACATCACCTCTTTTTTTCTTTGTTAAGCCAATGCTACCAAAGAAAAAAAATTAAATCAAGCAGTGGCCACAAAAAGTTGAAAACAAAAAAATCCCGACGTAACAAAACGTCGGGATAAGATCATATCTTTTCAGCAAAAAAGTGCTCTGTCTCAGAGACGATTTTGCCATTTGCGGAATGGTATCTCTTGCGGCCGATACTCATTCCCGGGTTAGCGTGAAGCCTCACAGCTTCGTTTTCCAATGCTAAAAATTCATTTATCGGTATGTCGTCATCTTTGAAGCCAAAGACCTCGACAAACCCTTCTTCAATTTCTTTCATTTTGCAACACCGCCTATACTGCCCAGCCGTAAACGGCAGCGGGCTTGTCAGCAAGAGGAATGGTGACACCGTATATATCAGCACACCATTCATCATACTCTTCATCCCTGATCTCAGGCTTCAATTGCCTAAATTCAAGAATAGTGGGGTTGTATGGGTTATCGTGCCCGTACTGTGAAAGAAGCATTTTCCCAGCTTCACAGTATATAGTGAAGGTGTTATCACCTTCAAAGCACTGGACGGCGCTTTCCATTGCTTCGCCAAGGTTACGGGTTTCTAAAACCTTGTGAACGGAATACACCCCGTCCCAACGTTGCAACTTCCCCACAAGGACGACCTTGTTAGGAAGTTCGATATTGAGGTTCATAACCTCATCTCCGAGATCCTGTTCAAAGAACTCGTGAAGCTCATCGTCATACTCGGGCTCGGAGGTCCAAATGATATTCTTCATTAGAAAAGTTTATCCCCGTTCCCGGGGAAAGGTAGCCTTTCTTCTACCTACCCCGGTCTGGGGGATATAATCTAGTGACGATATGCAACAAAGTTTTCGGAACGACCAACAATGTTAAGCCCAGCCTCTTCGCTGTTGAAGAGTCCATAACTGACATTGACGTTTTCTTTATCGGCAAGACTGTCAAGAAGTGTCTGTGCTTCATTTTCAAGGTTAGCAAGGTCCTCTAAGGTTTCAACCTCATTATCGCTGATGCCATACTTATCAAGGGAGCTTTCGGCTCCTTCGCGAATCCTGTCAGACGTTCTGCCAAACAGAAGCTCCATGCAGTCATGACAGTATCCATCATTTGGTAAACGGATAAACTCTCTGACAGCCGGATCCATATCAGGCAAACAATTCTGGATAAGGTCTTCGTGGAAGTAGTGCTTCATGTAAGCACTGAACTCAGCATCAGTAAGGAGTATATGACCTGTCTTGTAGCACATAGGGCACGTTCTTATTATTTTTTTCATAATACACCTGTTTATCCCCTTGCGGGGAAAGGCAGCCTTTCTTTCTGCCTAAGCCCCGGAGGGGGAACAAAATAGGAGAACCAAATAGGTTCTCCTACCAGTGAGGTCGCATCATTTCGCCCTATTAAGACTTGAAGGTTTCCCTTCCTTACATCATAATGACCTCTGCTGGTAAGATGATAACATGGTAAAAAAAAATTGTCAATTAAGGAAAAGCTTTAATTGCTGTTCTGCTGTAAGATCGGATATTAAATCCTTAATCACAGCCTTATATATTTTTTCAAGGATATCTTCAGGAACTACTGCTTCCCAAGGAAGTCCTTGATCCTTAATTGTTTCGAAACGCGTCGCACTTACGACACGAACCTGATCATAAACGGCATACGATTTTGAATGACGCAAGCGCTCAGGCAAACACTCAAGAAATCCAAGTTCAAGTTTATTTGCCCCGACACCGCACTCATTGCTGGTAAGCGGTATAGCAACTACGGTGATGCTATTATTGTTCTTTTTTAAAACCACCGCTAAGTGCTTTTTGCCAAACTCTCCAACTTCGGTTGGATCGAAATTTACATAGTAAATACTTCCAACATGAATATCGGATGCTTTCATAATACACCTGTTTATCCCCTTGCGGGGAAAGGCAGCCTTTCTTTCTGCCTAAGCCCCGGTGGGGGAAATAAATGATTAGAGAAGCGATTTACCCGTCAACTCTCTGAAGAAGTTGCAGAGTTTTTTCTGGGCTTCAACCATCTCCGCTGTTGTCTCTTCGTCCTCATCACCGTACTCGATAGCGCTCGACAGGTTATCGTAATAGATAGACGCTGCCCTCGTTACCTCGAGACGGCTCTTTTCATCGCTACCGATGTGTTGAAGAACCTTTAAATGGTGAAGGAATACTTCAAAAGTGTCATTAAACTCCCCGCTTGCGTGAAACGGATCATCAATGGCAAAGTATTCAAGAACATCGATCCGCTCATTTATAGCTATCTTGCGGAAATTATCGTCTTTACTTGCTTTTTCGACGATCTTTTTGAACTCTTCTTCCAAGTCGTTGACCTCGGGTAACATTGTAGTATACATCATTGTTTATACCATTTATCCCCACATCGGGGGAAAGGCAGCCTTTCTTCTGCCTGCCCCGGTCTGGGGGATAATTGTTTTTTTGTTAAGCAGCGGGATCATAAAACACAGATCCCGTTGCAAAAAATCATATAGCGGTCGCCGGGACCTCCTCTCTGTCGGCGAGCCTTAACTCACCGCCGACAGTGTATTCATATACACTGTCGGAAAGGAAATCTGCCTCGTTTACCACAGTTTCGTTCACCCCTTTAACGGTTTCACTCAGCATTTTCAGATCATAGGCATTGATCTTCGGAACTATGATGATCTCATGGATGCTGGAGGGGAGGACGTAGATTGGACATCCAAGCCTCTCACAAATCTTGTTCAAGGTCTGACTCTGCAACATTACTGCCGCACCAAACATTCCACTCTGATTTGTCAGAACGTAGATTTCTGACAAATCAAGCACCCGCTCTTCCATAAGATTGATAGCGGGCGTCCCATCGCATATACGCCTTACCAAAGCTTCGAGAGCATAAAGCTCGGGCTTAAAGATCTCTGAGGTGTTTTTTAGAGCAAGATCGTAAAGATCCTCTCTCTTAACACCACTCTCCTCGAGAGCAGTATTTGTCAATGGCGACGACACTGTTGCGCCGTCCTCATTCTGATTGAGGACTCTATATCCTACGACCATGTCGAGTTTTTTGTCGAAAGGATACTTATCCTCGATGCCCTCAATGCTCTTCGCGCTCATAAGGCGCATAAAAATATTATTTTTCATATTTTTTTCCTTCTTGCCCCACTCGGGCAAGTACAGTTGGGTTTTTAACCGCTGTGCAGCCCGTAGG
>JAEEGI010002718.1_pt1 | contig 42917 bp, 36 predicted proteins | sample 8958751 | NCBI WGS metagenome assembly JAEEGI01 (sample SAMN16246545, study PRJNA631951) | gut metagenome | biome: gut microbiome; feature: rumen; material: KS-attached | host: Bos | place: Iran: Karaj | collected 2018-10 | reverse complement strand
TGTGTCGTTCGTCATCGCCACCGCTACGGGCGTGCTGTTTGTGAAACTCTTCAACCTCTTCCTCAAAGATGGTAATAAAATCAACCCGCTTATTGGTAACTCTGGCGTATCGGCCGTGCCCGACAGCGCCCGTGTATCCAATGTGGAGGGCTTGAAATACGACAAGACCAACTACCTGCTGATGCACGCCATGGGTCCCAATGTGGCCGGCGTCATCGGTAGTGCCGTAGCTGCCGGTGTGTTGCTGAGCTTCCTCTACAACTAAAACGACAGTGGAATAGGATATAGAAGGGGGCTCCACTGGTGAGCCCCTTTTTTATCGAAATGATTGATTAATAACGAATAATAAAACCACCTGATATGAAAAAAGAACCCAAACGCTATACCATCACCTCGGCGCTGCCGTACGCCAACGGACCTGTACATATCGGTCACCTGGCCGGTGTTTACGTCCCTGCCGACATCTATGCCCGCTACCTCCGCAACAACGGCAAGGAGGTGCTTTTCCTCGGCGGCTCCGATGAGCACGGCGTACCGATCACGCTGAAAGCCCGCAAAGAGGGCGTGACCCCGCAAGATATCGTGGACCGTTACCACAACATTATCAAAGAGTCGTTCAAGGAGTTGGGCATCTCTTTCGACATCTACTCCCGCACCTCCAACCCGACTCACCACGAGACGGCGGCGGCCTTCTTCACCAAATTGTACAACGAAGGCAAGCTCATTGAGCAGACCTCGCAGCAGTATTACGACGAGGAGGCCAAGCAGTTTCTGGCCGACCGCTATATCACGGGCGAATGTCCGCACTGCCACAACGAGAAGGCCTATGGCGACCAGTGCGAAGCGTGCGGTGCGACGCTGAACGCCACCGACCTCATCAACCCGAAATCCACACTGAGCGGTAATCCGCCGGTGATGAAAGAGACCAAACACTGGTATCTTCCTCTGGATCAGTATGAACCGTGGTTGAAGGAGTGGATTTTAGAAGGGCACAAAGAGGACTGGAAGGTGAATGTTTACGGACAGTGCAAGTCGTGGATTGAGGCCGGATTGCACCCGCGTGCGGTGACCCGCGACCTCAGCTGGGGTGTGAAAGTGCCGTTGAAAGAGGCTGAAGGCAAGGTGCTGTATGTTTGGTTTGATGCGCCCATCGGCTACATCTCCGCCACCAAGGAGTGGACGGCTGCACAGGGTCGCAGCGACTGGGAGAAGTGGTGGAAAGACGAGGAGACCGAGCTGGTGCATTTTATCGGCAAGGACAACATCGTGTTCCACTGCATCATCTTCCCGTGCATGCTGAAAGCCGACGGCAGTTACATCCTGCCGGAGAACGTGCCCGCCAACGAGTTTCTAAACCTCGAGGGAGAAAAAATTTCCACCTCGCGCAACTGGGCCGTCTGGCTGCACGAGTACCTCCGCGAGTTCCCGGGCAAGCAGGATTCGCTGCGCTATATGCTCACCTCCATCGCACCGGAGACCAAGGACGCCGACTTCACATGGAGCGACTTCCAGGCCAAGAACAACAACGAGCTGCTCGCCATCTTCGGCAACTTTGTCAACCGCACGGTGGCGCTGACGCACAAATATTACGGCGGCGTGATTCCCGAGATGGGACCCGTGACCGACTTGGAGAAAGAGGTGCTGGAGCAGATCCGGCAGTTCCCGCAGCGCATCGGCGACAGTGTGGAGCGGTACCGTTTCCGCGAGGCACAGGCCGAACTGATGAACCTGGCCCGTCTCGGCAACAAGTACCTCACCGAGACCGAGCCGTGGAAGAAGCAGAAAGAGGATCCCGACTATGTGAGAAGCATCCTGCACATCTCCTTACAGATTTGTGCCAGCCTGTCGATTTTGTGCGAGCCTTTCCTGCCTTTCACCGCTGAGAAATTACAGAAAATGCTGAATATCAGCAATAAAAAGTGGAATGATGGCGGCCGCACCGACCTGTTGAAGGCGGGTGACACCATCAATGCGCCTGAATTTCTGTTTGTGAAAGTGGAGGATGAGGCCATTGCCGCGCAGGTGAAGAAATTAGACGATGCAAAGAAAGCCAATGCCCTGGCCAATGCGCCTGCCACGCCCGCCAAAGACGACATCACCTACGACGAATTTCAGAAGATGGACTTGCGTGTGGTGACGGTTTTGGAAGCCGAGCGGGTGCCGAAGACCAAGAAGCTGTTGAAGTTGAAAGTGAATACAGGCGTAGATGAGCGCGAGATCGTGTCGGGTATTGCCGAATTTTACGAGCCCGAGAAACTCGTGGGCCAGCAGGTGCTGATGCTCATCAACTTAGCTCCGAAGGAGATCAAGGGGGTGAAATCGCATGGTATGGTGCTGATGGCCGCCAACGCCGACGGCAGTCTGGCGCTGATGCAACCCGGCAAGGAGGTGAATGCCGGAAGCACGGTGCAGTAAGCAAGGCGTGCGACTATGCCATACATTTTCATAATCGTATATTATTTTTGCAGCCGTAAAAATAAACATTATGATTATGCACATCAAAATCATCACTATTCCCGTAAGCTTCAATGCCTGCATCTATGAGCCTGTGGCTGCAGCCATCGGTATCGGGTTGGACGTGTTGAGTCCTGATGCCAGTATGGTGGTACATATCGGTAGTGATACGTGCGAGGTGGCCGTTCTGGCGCTTGGCGGCATTGTAGCAAGCCGTTCTATCCAGATTGCCGGTGCTCTCGACCATTCCATTTCCGAGATTGAAGCAGCCATTCTGAGCGTTTTGGAGAGTACTCCACCGGAGTCGTCCGCTGACATTTACGAGAACGGCATCTATTTAGCTGGCAGTGGCGCCTTGCTGATGGGGCTTGACCAACGAATCTCCGAAGCAATCCATTTGCCGGTGCACGCGGCCGACGACCCGTTAAACGCCGTTGCACGCGGTACGGAGATGGCCTTAAAGAATTACGACCAATTCCCGTTCATTGTCAAGTATGTGAAAAAATAGCTAAAGAGCGCATGTCTCCGACATGCTATGTGCGACGGGCCCTTTCCTCACCCCAAATTGCATTTGGGGTTATTGAGATTGGCTCCCTTCGGGAGCCGCAGTGTGTATTGTGGAGACACTGTGCGTACCGTAAAGACGCGGTTCGTATCGTAGAGACGTTGCGCGCAACGTCTCTACCGGTTTTTACGGAACACGCGGTGCGCATGCAGGCACGCGGTGCGTCCCCTACCCTGCCACCCATTCATCTTTACAAATTTTACGCCATTAAAGATACTGTGTATCTTTGTGGTAATCTGACAGATTTGTTTCTTCCGGAGCTTCCGCAATGATGCGGTTTTGAAACTTTTTTTGCTCGGGGTCCCAAAAATTTGAAAATTTCACGTAATTTTGCCGCCCCAATTTACTAATTATATAAATATATTGTATGAGCAAAAATCTGATCATCGTTGAGTCTCCTGCGAAAGCTAAAACTATTCAGAAATTCATTGGGAAAGACTACACGGTCATTTCCAGCAAAGGTCACGTGCGCGACCTGCCCCAGAAGGATCTGGGTATCGATATTTCTAAGCATTTCTCCCCACAATATGAAATTCTTTCAGAAAAGAAGAAACTGATCACCGACATCAAGAAGATGGTGAACGAGGCAGACACGGTCTGGCTCGCAACTGATGATGACCGCGAGGGAGAGGCCATTTCCTGGCATCTGATGGAGGCCGCCGGCATTCCTGCGGAGAAGACCAAGAGAATTGTTTTCCACGAAATCACGAAGTCGGCCATTGACAACGCGTTGGCCAACCCCCGTCAGCTGGATGTGGACCTCGTGAACGCCCAGCAGGCCCGCCGTATCCTCGACCGTCTCGTGGGCTTCGAGCTGTCGCCGGTGCTGTGGCGCAAGGTGAAACCGCAGCTGTCGGCCGGCCGTGTGCAGTCGGTGGCCGTCAAGTTGATTGTGGAGCGCGAACGCAAAATCAACCAGTTCAAGACCACCTCAGCCTACCGTGTGGTGGGCCGCTTCACGGCCGACGAGCAGGGCAAACAGGAGTTCGACGCAGAGCTCAACACCCGCTTTGAGGCGAAAGAGGATGCCATGAAGTTCTTGGAGCACTGCAAAGGCGCCCATTTCATGGCCGAAGCGGTGGAGAAAAACCCCGGCAAGAAGGCTCCGGCCCCGCCGTTCACCACCTCCACCCTGCAACAGGAAGCCGCCCGCAAACTCGGCTTCTCGGTGAGCAAAACCATGGTGGTGGCCCAGCAGCTGTACGAAGCCGGTTACATCACCTACATGCGTACCGACTCCGTGAACCTCTCCACCCTCGCACTGGCTTCCGCCAAGGAAGAGATTGTGAAGCTGTACGGCGCGGAATACGCCAAAACTCGCAAATATCAGACCAAGTCGATCGGCGCGCAGGAAGCTCACGAGGCTATCCGCCCCACGTCGATGGCCAACCATACCATTCCCGGCGACACCTTCGCCAAGCGTTTGTACGAGCTGATTTGGAAGCGCACCCTCGCCTGCCAGATGAGCGACGCCAAGACCGAAAAGACCACCATCACCATTCCTGTACCCGGCCGCGAAGAGAAGTTTGTGGCCAACGGCGAGGTGATTCTGTTCCAAGGTTTCTTGAAAGTCTATACCGAATCGTCTGACGAGGAGGAAGAGGAGGTAAAGGGCTGGCTGCCGCCGGTAGAAGTGGGCAACCCGCTGGCCTACACCGAGATTAAGGCGATGCAGAAATTTGCCCAGCCGCCTGCGAGATACACCGAAGCCAGCCTCGTGAAGAAGCTGGAAGAGCTTGGCATCGGCCGTCCCTCCACCTACGCCCCCACCATCTCCACCATCCAGAAACGCGAATATGTGGTGCGGGAAACACGTCAAGGCAGCGAACGCGAATTTTGCCAGCTCATCCTCAAAAAAGAACAGATCAAAGAGGAGACCAAGAAAGAAAAATACGGTTACGAGAAAGACAAACTCTTCCCGACCGACATCGGCATCGTGGTGAACGAATATTTGCAGAACAACTTCGAGTCGATCATGGACTATAGTTTCACCGCCAAGGTAGAGAAAGAGTTTGATGACATTGCCGAAGGTAATATCCAGTGGCAGAATATGTTGCAGAGCTTCTACGACAACTTCCACGAATCCATCGAGGAGGCTCTCACCTACTCGAAGAAGGCCAGCGGCGAGCGTTTGTTGGGACAAGACCCCAAGACCAACGAGAACGTGTATGCCAAACTCGGCAAGTTTGGTCCGATGGTGCAGATTGGAGAGAACTACGAGGACCAGAAGCCCCGCTACGCCCGTCTGAAACCGCATCAGTCCATCGAGAGCATCACCCTTGAGGAAGCTTTGGAGCTCTTCAAGCTGCCCCGTACCGTGGGACAGTTCGAGGGCAAGGACATCACCGTGGGCATCGGCCGGTTCGGCGCTTACATCAAATTCGACAACAAGTTCATCTCCGTGCCGAAAGGCGAGGAGCCCACTGAAATCAGCTGCGAGCGTTGCATCGAACTCATCGAGCAGAAACGGAAGCAGGATGTGGAGCGCGCCCCGCGGGTGCTGGGCGAGTACGAGGGCAAGGAAATTACCGCCGCCGTCGGCCGCTTCGGTCCATACCTGAAATACGACGACAAGAACTACACCCTCGAGAAAGGCACCATGATTGCCGAGATGACTTTGGAACAGGCCATCGAGCATATCGCCAACTCGAAGAACAAAAACGTGCTCAAGAGCTTCGACGAGAATGCGGATGTGAAAGTGATGAACGGTCGCTACGGTCCGTACATCACCAATGGCACCGACAACTTCAAAATTCCGAAAGGCACTGTGGCCGAGAACCTTACCTATCAGGAGTGCGCCGACATCATCGCCTCCACGGCACCGACCGCCAAAAAGAAATCCTTCAGAAAAAAATAAAATCCTACCATTATGAGAATCATCAAAAGCCTTTTCCTGCTGATCGCGGTTTGCTCCTGCATCACCGTCAGCGCACAAAAAGAAATCACTCTGGAAGGAATCTGGAAATATTACCAGTTCGTTCCCTCCTACATCCGCGGGTTTGAGTCGATGCCCAACAGCGACTACTACACCGTCAAGGATATGGTGTCCATCTCCAAACACAGCTTCGAGACCGGCAAGGAGATCGAAGAGATTTTGAGCAACAACATGCTGAAAAAGGCTTCCGACGGGAAGCTCACCATCAACGACATTGACGAATACACTTTCGACAATTCGTGCAAAAAAATCCTTCTTTCCACCGAAGGAGAGAGCATCTACCGCCGCTCCACCCGCTCGAATTTTTACGTTTATGACCTCACCACCAACAAACTCATGCCGTTAGCCGACCCCGAGAAGGGCAAAATCAACTTCGCCGACTTCTCCGCCGACGGCAGCAAGGTGGCCTTCGTGCGCGACTACAACCTTTTCTATACCGACCTTTCTACCGGCAAAGAGACGCAGATCACTTTCGACGGGAAAGAGAATGAGGTCCGCAACGGCTGGGCCGACTGGGTGTATGAGGAGGAGTTGAGCCAGGCCCAATACTTCTGCTGGTCGCCCGACGGCAGCAAACTCGCCTTCTTGCGCTTCGATGAGAGCCAAGTGAAAGAGTTCTCGATGACCATCTGGGGCGAGCTTTATCCCGAAGAATACAAGTACAAATATCCGAAGGCCGGCGAGGACAACTCGGTGGTGGATATTTTTGTGTATGATGTGAAAGCCAACAAATGCGAGAAACTCAACTTCCCGCACGAAGACTGCTACTTCCCCAGAATCTACTGGCTGGACAATTCTACCGACCTTATCGTTTTGAAGATGAATCGTTTGCAGAATAAAGTAGAATTTTATCGCTGCAACACGTTGAATGGTTCGAAAGAGGTGGTGTTGACCGATGAGAACAAATGCTGGATTGACATCACCGACAACTACTACTTCCTGAACGACAACAAGACCGTGATTTTCCTTTCGGAACGCAGCGGTTACCGACACATCTACAAGGCTGAATTTGGAAAAACGCCCGTGCAGCTCACCAGCGGCAACTACGAGGTGGCCAGCATCTGCGCCATCGACTTCCCGAAGAAGACCATCTTCTACCTCTCCAACGAGGTGGCCGTACCCAACCAGGACTTGTTCAGCATTAATTTCGACGGCAAGAAGAAAAAGATGCTCACCGATGGCACCGGCTGGAACGAGCCCACCTTCAACAGCAACGCCCATTTCTACTGCAACCAGTACAGCAATGCCAACACACCGCCCGTTTTCACCCTGCACAACGCATCGGGCAAGAAACTTTATACCATCGAAGATAACGAGGCTTTCAAGGCCAAGATGCAGAGCTACAATTTCACCAGCAAAGATCTGTTCACCTTCACTACCACGGAAGGTGTGGAGCTGAACGGCTGGATGATGAAGCCGGCTGACTTCAACCCCAACAAGAAATATCCGGTGCTGATGTACGTGTATGGCGGTCCTGAGACCCCGCAGGTGCTGAACTCCTACGACGATCCGCTCAACTACGTGTGGTACCAGATGCTCTGTCAGAAGGGCTACATTGTGGCCTGTGTGGACGGACGCGGCACCGGCCGCAAAGGCGACGCTTTCACGAAAGTGATTTACAAGCAGATGGGCAAATGCGAGGCCATCGACCAGATCGAGGCGGCCAAGTATTTCCAGTCGCTGCCGTATGTTGACAAAGACCGTGTCGGCATCTGGGGATGGAGCTTTGGCGGCTACCTCTCCGCGCTCTCCATGTTCAAAGGCGACGGCACCTTCAAGATGGCCATCTCCGTGGCACCTGTCACCAACTGGCGCTACTACGACAACATCTACACCGAGCGTTACCTGCAAAAGCCGCAGGACAACCCGTCGGGCTACGACGACAACTCACCCTGCTTCTTCGCCGACCAGCTGGAGGGCAACTACCTGCTCATCCACGGCACCGCCGACGACAACGTGCATTTCCAGAACGCCATCGACCTGGTGACGCAGCTCAACAAGGCCAACAAGCAGTACGAGATGTTCTTCTATCCCAACAAAAACCACTCCATCTACGGTGGCAACACCCGCTTGCATCTCTACAACAAGCTGACGAACTTCATTTTGGAGAATTTGTAATAGGAAAAAATTCTCCCCAACACTTCCTCTATTTCACGCAAGTCGGTCTCGACAAAACACCTAAAGAATCAATATCGTGGGCTACTTTTCTTGAGAAAAGGTCAGCCCCCTTTTTGTTTAGGTGCATAGTGTTGTAAAAGTAGGTCGTGTCGTAACTCAATTCATCGAAAGTATAGTCCAGAAGGGCTATGCTGTTCTTTTGGGCAATCTCCTTGTACATATTGTGCATCCCTTCATAGTCGGTCATTTTTTTAGTTCCTTCTATATAAAAAGGAGAAATGACCAGTACCACTTGTGTGCCTTCCTGTCTACATTCGGTCAGAAAATCTTGAAATTGACGAATAACGGCGCGATCGTTACCATAATCTATACTGCTTCGTTTTTTTAATGCCTCCCCATCCCACTTTTTATCATGCCCCAAGAAACCCTTGTATAGGTTATCTGAATTGGGCTTTGAAGGAGAATACCATATCAGTTGATGGATAAGTTTCTTTCTGCCAAGGTATCGCCAGCTGGGAATCCATCTGTCGGCCAGCGAGAATTTCTCCTGCTCATGGAAAAGCTCCCACAAATAGGAATCATGCAGATAAGGGATGAATTGCTCACGTTCATAACCATTGCTTTTGTGCATAGTGGTGTGACTCACTTCATAGATGATAAGTTGCGGAGCGGGATTGCCTTGATGACGGTAGATGCGGTATTTTTTGATTTGTGAATCAGCCGATCGACCATTCATTCCCAAATTATAGCTGTTGACATTCAAGATGGTGTCTATCACCGCAGGGTTAAAATGCACGTATGACCGAGAGCTTCCCATCATAATCACATCACTGTGGATGTTATGCTGATAAATGTCGTTCCAAGTAGCAAAGGGCGAGTAGAGAACCTGCTTGGCCTTATGGGTCAAGAACACGTCGAAAGAGATGGCTATCACCAGCAAAATAAAGGAGAACAGGGCAATATGGAGTAAGAATTTTTTCATATCAGAACTGGAAATAGATGAAACTTTCAGAATTGGAGTAGGTGAAGAACATAATAGCGATCAATATAAAGTATAGAACATAATGCCACACGTGAGAACGGCTGCGCAGGTCGAGGCCGTGCTGGCGGGAGCGATGCAGCCATTCCATCACCAGCATTCCAATGGAGAGCATGAGAGCAACAAGCAGTTCTTTGGTGTACAACGTACCCTCATGAGGAATCAGGGTGATATACTCCCAAGCTTGAGAGATGGATTCGGAGCGGAAAAGAATCCACCCGATTGTTGCCAATATAAAGGTAAGCAAAATCTGCCCCGCTTCTTTTAGGCTGGGAAGCCATTTCCCTTCTGCCACCTCACTGACAAACTTCCGGTTCTTCCCTAACAGGATGAGTGGCAGAAAAAGCAAGGCGTGATAAGCGCCCCAGGCGATGAAGGTCCAGTTGGCGCCATGCCAGAACCCGCTGAGCAGGAAAATAATGAAAGTGTTGCGCACCACCTTGGCTTTCGTGGTGCGACTTCCGCCCAAAGGAATGTAAACATAGTCGCGAAACCATGTGGTCAGGGAGATGTGCCACCGGCGCCAAAACTCGGCAATGTCACGACTGAAATAGGGCGTTCGGAAGTTCCGCATCAGCTGGATGCCGAATAGTTTGGCCGTACCGATAGCGATATCGGAATAGCCCGAGAAATCGCCATAGATTTGAATGGCGAATAGGATGGCGGCAAAGACCAGCGACAATCCGCTACAATCATGATAGTTACCAAAAACATAATTCACATACAAGGCACAAGTGTCGGCCACTGCCACCTTCTTGAACAATCCCCATAAAATCATCCTCATACCATCGACCCCGTTAGAATAGTCGAAAGTACGTTTTTTTTCAAACTGTGGAAGCAAATTCGTGGCCCGCTCAATAGGACCAGCCACCAGCTGGGGAAAGAAACTCACGAAGGCGAAGAACTGTACAATGTCGCGGGTGGGCTTCAATCTCTGCCGATACACATCAATGCTATAGCTTAACGCCTGAAAAGTGTAGAAGCTGATGCCCACAGGAAGGATGAGATGCAGCAGCAACGTGTCATCCCGTCCGCCCAAAAACAGTCGTGCAAACGAATCCACAAAAAAGTCATAATATTTAAAAACCCCTAAAATCAAGAGGTTCAGAACAATATTCGAAATGTGGATAACCTTGGCGGTGCACTTTTGTCGGTAGCGTTCAATCAGAAGGCCGCTGCCCCAGCTACAGAAAGAGGTGAATGCAATGAGAAACAAAAATTTCCAATCCCACCACCCATAAAAAAGATACGATACAATGACGATGAACAGATTTTGCCATCTTACCCTTCGTTGGAACACAAACCAGTAGAGCAGAAACACTACGGGCAGAAAGATAGCGAATTCAAGGGAATTGAATAACATTGTAAAAGAGAAAAAACGGGTGACATGACAAAACTGTTACGTCACCCGTTTTAATTGTATTTTTAATTACCGGCTTAGTTGTTCAGCATCACCGGCATGATGAGCATCAGGATGTACTCTGCGTCATCCTCTTTCTGGTTGACGGGGTAGATGATGGCGGCGCGGTTCGGCTCCGACATGTCCATCTGTACCTCCGGCGTGTCGATGTTCTCCAAGATTTCGCGGAGGAACTTCGAGTTAAAACCGATGTTCATGGGCGTACCGTTGTAGGTACCCGTGATGCTCTCGTGAGCCTCGTTTGAGTAGTCGATATCCTCAGCCTTGATGCTGGTGTTGTCGGCCTCCAGCGACACGCGGATCTGGTAGGTGGAGGGGTTGGAGTAGATACCCACACGGCGGATGCACTGCAGGAACGCCTCACGCGACACCACAAAGGTCTTGGTGTTGTTGGTCGGGATGACCGATTTGTACTTCGGATAGTTGCCTTCCAAGAGGGAAGAATACAGCACGATGTTGCCGAAGCTGAAACGGATATGGTTGTTCTCGGCCGAATAGTCCACATGGATGGCACCGCTCTCGCTGCCAATCACATTCTTAAGCTGCTGAAGAGGTTTCTTGGGCAGGATGAACGAGGTGGGATTGATGGTCTTGACGGCGTTGTTTCTGTATTTCACCAGCTTATGGGCATCGGTAGCCACAAAAGTGATGTTGTCTTCGTTCAGCTCGCACAACACACCCATCATCGTGGGACGCAGGTCGTCGGTGCCGGTAGCGAAGAGGGTCTTGGAGATGGCGCGATACAGAATATTGGCGTCGATGTCGAAGCCAGTGGCGTTCTCGCTCATCACAGGCGTGGTGGGATATTCATCGCCTTTGAAGCAATGACCGTTGTACTCACCATCGGTGACGGAGAATTTCAGGCTGATGCTCTCGCCATCCTCTTCGGTAGCGAAGTTGATAGGCATTTCGCTCATCAATTTCAAAGTCTCCAAGAGATATTTCGAGGGAACAGCGATGGAACCTTCGCCCTCTACCGTGTCGAGCTGAATCTCGGCGCTCATGGTGCAGTCGAGGTCAGAAGCGGTGAGGGTCAGCGTTTTACCAGATACCGTGAACAAGAAATTGTCCAGAATCGGCATGGTGTTGTTGGTGCTCAGCACGCCGCTGATGGCACTGAGGTTTTTGTACAGTTCATTGCGGGATACAATAAATTTCATAGTCGGGTTTATTTTTAATGATTACTTTTCAAATTTTACTTTTTACACATACGAAAGACCAACGGATTTGTTACGAAAATTGGCACATAATTTTCACGTTTTCAATAGATTGTTGGAAGATTTTTTGGGTTGATTTTTGTTGATGGAGAGTTGGATTCCTGAATTTTCGTTGAAGAGGGTAAAAACCAGCGCGCCCCAGAGCATGGTGGGGATGAGCAGCCAGAGGGCGGAAAGTCCCCAGAAGCGGCCCGGTGTGTAGTAACGCCCCTTTTCGGGAGACTCTTTCGGGTAGCGCACCTGCACCTCGTGGTAGGCCAGCTTCGTCTCATCACGGCTCTGCACCACAAACTCTTTGCCGTCCACATAATAGTGCAGCGACAGGTCGGCCTCGTAGAGACGGAGGTCGTCTTCATTGTCGCACACGAACATGCCGTGGGTGAACTCGCTGTGGCGGTACACGTAGGCACGCTGCGCGAAATAGACGGCCACTATCAGGGCGAAGCCGAGGAGGAAGATGGTGAGGCGGTTGAGTTTCAAGGTGTTGTTTATTTTTCGATGGGAAGGGGTTCGTCGATGCGCTCATTCCACGGGAGGCCGTACTTGCCGATTTCAGCCATAAACGGGTCGGGGTCGAACTGTTCGATGTTGAACACGCCGGTACCTTTCCATTGGCCGGTGAGGATCATCTTAGCGCCGAGCATACAGGGCACGCCGGTGGTGTACGAAACGGCCTGTGCGCCCACCTCTTTGAAGCACTGGGCGTGGTCGCAGTTGTTCCACACGTAGTAGGTACGCTCCTTGCCGTCTTTGATACCGCGGATCTGGCAGCCGATGGAGGTCTGTCCGGTGTAGCCTTCGCCGAGGGATGAGGGTTCGGGCAGCACGGCTTTCAGGAACTGCAGCGGCACAATCTCCTTGCCCTCGTAGTTGATAGGCTTGATGGAGGTGAGGCCGACCTCTTGCAGCACGTTGAGCACCGTGAGGTATTTCTGTCCGAAGGTCATCCAGAAGCGGGCGCGCTTAATGGTGGGATAGTTCTTGGTGAGCGATTCAAGCTCTTCGTGGTAGAGCAGATACGACTCGCGTTCGCCGATGTTGGGATACTCCACGCTCTTGTGGATGCTCATCGGGTCGATTTCAATCCACTGGCCATCCTGCCAGTATTTGCCGCGCTGGGTGATTTCGCGGATGTTGATTTCGGGGTTAAAGTTGGTGGCGAAAGCCTTGCCATGGTCGCCGGCGTTGCAGTCCACAATGTCGAGGTAGTGGATCTCGTCGAAGTGATGTTTAGCGGCATAGGCGGTATAGACGCTGGTGACGCCGGGGTCGAAGCCGCAGCCGAGCAGCGCCATGATGCCGGCCTCTTTGAAGCGGTCTTGGTAGGCCCACTGCCACTTGTATTCGAACTTGGCCACGTCTTTAGGCTCGTAGTTGGCCGTGTCCATATAGTTGGTGCGGGTGGCCAGACAGGCGTCCATCAGCGGGAGGTCCTGATACGGAAGTGCCACATTGATAAGCAGATCGGGCTTTTCTTTTTCGAGCAGTGCGATGGTTTCTGGCACGTTGTCGGCATCCACCTGTGCGGTGCGGATATTGGGTTTGCCGATGGCGGCCGCCAGCTTGTCGCACTTGGCCTTGGTACGGCTTGCGATCACGATTTCAGAAAAAACTTCAGGAACGGAGGCACACTTATGTGCCACCACTGCGCCAACGCCTCCGGCGCCGATGATGATAACTTTTGCCATTTTGTGTCAATTTAGTTTGAACGGCAAAATTACAATTTAAATAGCAAACTTCAGCGGTTTTTTCTTAAAATTTTAAAGAAATTGGGGGGGGGAAATAATCTCACCAGAGGGCAACTCTTCCGTATTCGCCAAGGTCGAGACTTGCGGTTTGCACGCCGAGGGCACGGAAAACGCGAAAAATAGTGGCGTAAGTGATACTTCTGCCACTTTCAATTTTGGAAATCTCTGCTCGTTGCACCCCCATTCGCTCACCCAGCTGCGCCTGAGTGAAGCCGATTTTCTTGCGAGTTTGTTTGATGGCCTCGCCAATTCGGTACTCTTCCACTCCAGCCATCACTTTGGTCTCAAATTCATCTCTTTCAGGTGTGCCGGTGCTGCCAATATACTTGTCGAGCATCTCCTCGTGGGTCATCGTTTCCATTTTCTCTGAATTGTTTTTGTAACTGCAAAAATACAAAAAAAGTTCCAATAATGGAACTTTTACAAAAAAACATTGTGCGGATTTAATTTATAATTACATCTCTTTCGCAACTAGGCCATCGACTTTGTATAGGGTGATAAAGATAATAAAACCAAGTTCAAGGCTACAGTTATAACCCATCGCATGAAAATGCATGCTTTAACTTTTTGATTTGAAAAATGATACACATCATTCATTCGTGCCAAAGGCACGAAATTCCAGTAACCTCAGACAAGGCCATTAGGCCGCAGTCTGAGGTATAGACGCTCAGCGGGAAAGGCATGCTGAAAGCATGCTACTCATTATCCCATCCCCTTGTAGCGTGCCGCTGGCACGCTGATTACCAGCGCTGTTGCTCACTCCACACTGCACTCACTATGTTCGTTTGTGTGGAGTTACTGGGATGGCGTGCCTTTGGCACGCAAAAAAAAAGATGAATATGCAGAAAAGTCAAAAATAATCGATGTGTGTTTTATTGCATCCGCAGTAATTGATTAATATTTCATCTCGACACTTAGCTGTCACGGTCACAATTAGGATATATAAAAGAAATGTATTGTGTCACTATTTCCTTGTCCAAACCAAGTGAGGACATCTCTTCCGACCACACTTCCTTCCATTCTTCATCTGAATGAATCTCGTCCTTTTTTTGTCTGTACCCATTAATAAACCCAATATAAAGAAGTTTTGCTTTTATACCACACTGATGGCAAAAGTACATGAAAGCCAATCGGTTTGCGAGTTGATAACAATTTGTTTTAATCCAAGATTTTTTCGGAGCCGCTTTAAGCCATTGTTGTGTTTTGAGGAAGGCAGCCTCAATAACACTTTTACTTTCAAGCGATGCTTTGCATTTTTGGTAAGCCTCTTTTTTGTGAGCTTTTGCCTCAACAAAAAACCAAGTCTCTCCAATTTTGAATATTCCATCCCAATTCATTGCTGTTCCACTTTGTGGCCAAAAATCCCTCCACTTTTTCTTTATAATATCAAAATTATCCAATTTATCAAAACATTCAATTCCTTTAAGTTCACCATCACCTGAAAGCCTATTTGCATCATACGGAAAATCAAACCATTTAATTTGTTCAAATTGGCCTGTCGCCTTCTGAATAAGCTTATCTAATTTTTCACGATGATGCCCAAGAAATCTCATTAACTGGAATTCACTTCCATAACCAAGTCCCATTTCTGCCATAATAAATAATTGTTTTTGATTAAACGGACTTCTCATTTATTTTTAATCCCCCGAATATTGCGAAGTCCGTTTTACAATATTCAAAGATTTTTCCCTCCGCAAAAATACTCTTTTTTTGAGATTCCGGCGCGCACGACGTGCGCGCCGGAATGGTGCGCCCAACTTGTTTATAGAGTATAGAGTGAAAACTCAAGGTGCACCATTCCGCCAGCTCTGCTGGCGGAATCCCCTATTTTCGGAACCCGATGCTGCAACTCTTCCCCTCCCCTATCTTCTCGTGGCGGCAGAGTTCCTCAATCTCCGGAAGGGTCGGGCGGGTGCCGTGCAGCACCTCCTCCATCACCACCTTGCGCACGATGTTGTCGATCTCGCCGCCGGAAAAGTCATGGCGGGTGGCCAGCTGCCGGCAGTCATCGTCGCTGAGCCACGGGAGTTTGTCCTTCCAGATGCTCTGCTTGGCCTCCGCGGTCGGCTGCCCGAACTGTATCTTGAACAGAAAGCGGCGGGCGAAGGCGCTGTCAAGGTTGTCGGTGAGGTTGGTGGTGGCGATGAGGATGCCGTCGAGCTTTTCCATCTCCTCCAAGATGATGTTCTGGATGGCATTCTCGGTCTGCGCCACATCGCTGGAACCGCTGGCGTGGTTGATGTTATGGCGACTGCTCAGCAAAGCATCGGCCTCGTTGAACAGCAGGATGGGCTTCCGTTTTTCCTCCTCGCACAGCTTTTTATAATCGGTGAAAATGCCTTTCACCAGCTTCTGGCTTTCGCCGTACCAGCAGCTCTTGGCCTCGCTGATGTCCACGTGAAACACCGCCCGACCGGTGGCACGCGCAATCTGAAGGGCCGTTTCGGTCTTGCCGGTGCCGGGCAACCCGTGGAACAAGGCCGCCACCCCTTTCGACAGCGACTGCGCCTCCAACCGTTTCTGCAATTCCGAGAATTTGTCTTCCAAAAGATTCTCCTTGAAAAGTTCCAGCTGCTTTGCTAATTCTTTGTCATAAAACAGAGTTTTTTCAGCGATTTTGTCGGGATACACAAAGTTCTTGTTTCGACTGGGAATGTCCGAGAAAATTTCAAAGTCTTCTTCCAGAAATAGACGCTTACCTGTCTCCGTGAGGGTGAGGAAACTGTCGCCCAACATATTGGCAGGCAGCAACTCTATCAGCCTCATCTCTTGCAAGATATGGCTTTCATCCTTCAATTCCTTAGCAATGCGAAAGCGGTTGCACGGACGTTCGTAAATGTCATGCAAAGTGATGAAAATGCTGGTCTTGCCCCTGCCCGACACAAAATTATCACAGATTTCATAAAAGAGCGTTCGGTCTTGGATCGTAAGATTCTTTTTTTGAATTTGTTGTACAAAAGCAAGGTCTGCGTGCTCCTTTTCCAACCTGCAAGCCTTGTCGAAAAGCGCTGACGTCCGGATTTCGTCATCGCTGCGCCGCTCAATAAGATCTGATACCTCCTTGACAAACTTGTAGCGGTCGTAGTCTTGATCCCGCAACTCACTGCTACTAAATCCGTTACCTTCCATCAAAGCCATCATCACAATGGGGTTGAGTTCAAATCCGGAAGCATTCCGGCGCTCCGTTGGAACAAAGTATTGGTCGGCGACCAACTGGTCAAACTCCCTTTTCAGCGGGACCATCACCATATTTTTCACCCCGAAAAACAGAGACATGTTCATCCATCCGAACACTTTGTCTTGAATGGAAAAGTCGAAAGCGGCCGGCATCAAAATCGCCTGCTCCGATGTGATTTCCAAATAGTTGGCTAACTGCTCAATACCCCTTACCACCTCTTGGATATCGGGCTCTTTGGATTCTGACAGGTTTTCAGCAGCAAGATAGTTCTCATCGGCAACGGACGTTTTCCTACGGATGACCAACCGGCGAGGTTCATTGTTGCGGGCGGCATCCATCCGCACCAATTTCCCTGGCGCGATGGCCTCAATCAATTCAGTTCCAGAGTTTTCCATCCGCAAGGCAAGGAAACTCAGTGTCTGCAACAGGTTTTCATTTTTCATAGTACAAATATTTTTACACATTACTATATACGAATGAGAAATTTAAAACTCAATCCATAATACGAAAGCACTATGAAAATCTGTGGCATAGTAGAGACGTTGCATGCACCGTCTCTACCGGTTTTATCAATTCTTCTGGTTAATCAGGTTCACCACCACCTTCACCATCACGTCCTTTTCTTCTGGACGGCTTTCGGCAATCATCAGGGTGAGGGCGGCAAGGGTGTTGTCGGCGATACGCTTGCGACCGTCAGGCGCGTAAAGGATGCCATTGCAGAACAAGAACCATATAAAGAGGGTGGCCGCGATACGCTTGTTGCCGTCGGAGAAAGAGTGATTCTTCACTACAAGATAAAGCAACATGGCGGCCTTTTCCTCCACGGAGGGATACAACTCCTGACCGTCAAAAGTCTGGTATATCTGACCGATAGAACTCTTAAAGGAGCCATCTTTCTCGTTGCCGAAAAGAGTGCTCTCGCTAAAGCGTTCTTTCAACTTCATGATGGTCTCCATCGCATTTTCGTAAGTGGCTTGGAATTGTGACTCCGAAGTCGTAGCTTCCATCGTAAGCTGCTGGTAATCATAACGGTCAAGCACCTGCAAAGCGTAGGCGTAATCCGACACTACCTGAAAAAGTGAGTCGTAGTCGTCACTCGTCAGCGGACGGTGAGAATCGATGGTACGCCCGAGCAGCTGCACCATCTGGTTCAGTTCTTTGTACTTCTGCTCCGTCAGCTTGTTTCTGACGGCAAATCCCTTGACAAGATACTCCTTCAGCACGCGGTTGGCCCAAATGCGGAACAGGGTTCCATTGCGGCTTTTCACACGGTAACCGACAGAGATAATAACATCAAGGGAATACAATGTGGTATAATAAGTTTGATCTCCATCTGACCCCATGTGTGCAAATTTTGCACATGTGGTATCAGCATCCAATTCACCTTCTTTATACACATTAGCAATGTGACGAGCAATAACGGAGCGGTCTTTTTGAAACAATTGTGACATCTGTGCTTGCGAAAGCCATACCGTTTCGTTTTCCAATCGGACATCAATGGCAGTATTGCCATCTTCAGTTTGATAAATAACAATTTGATTGTTAATATTTTCCATAATTATTGATTTATAAAATAATTTTTTGCAAAATTAACAATAATATTTACATAATTATATGATTATTTGATTTATTTAATATTATCGTAGAGACGTGCCATGGCGCGTCTCTACAAAATCATCATGTAGACGCGATGAATCGCGTCTCTACAGAATCGCCATGGCAATCCTTGCGCAGGCCTCGGCATCGGCGAGGGCGTGGTGATGGTTTTCGAGGGGGTAACCACAGGCGGCCGACACGGTATGCAGCTGGTGGTTGGGCAGTTGCTGTCCGAAATGGCGGCGCGAGGCCCGGCAGGTGCAAAAGAACTGGTAATCAGGATAATCCATCTGATAGGTTTGGAACACGGCCTTGAGGCAGCCCTCGTCGAAAGGACTGTTGTGGGCCACCAGGGGCAGTCCGGCGATGCGGGGCGCAATTTGTCGCCACACCTCTGGGAAGAGCGGCGCAGTGTCGGTATCTTCATGGCCTAAGCCGTGCACTTCCTGACAGAACCACGCGTAGTAGTTGGGAGTGGGCCGGATGAGCGAGTAGAAGGTGTCGGTGATGATGCCGCCGCGCACCACCACCACGCCCACGCTGCACACGCTGCTGCGTTGTCCGTTGGCGGTCTCGAAATCTATGGCGGCAAAGTCGGTCATATCAGAGGGTTACAATTTTTCCGAAGGGTTCGGAACCCGCCGGCAAAAATACGATAATTTTACGGGGGCAAAAATAGGGTGCGGGTATGAAAATGGGTGGCATAATGGTAGAGACGCACGGCCGTGCGTCCGTAAGAACAGGTAGAGACGGTGCGCGCAACGTCTCTACAAAATGTATAATCAACAGGATCAGATTTTTACCACCGACGAATTCCACAAATGATGCTCACAGCAATAGGTGGTCATGCGCAGGAGGTCGGGAATGCTGTAGTGGAGGTGGGTGCAGAGGGCATGCGCAAGAAAACAGACGCAGACATGCTCCAGCTGAGGGATGGCCAACGGTCCCTCGGCCCACGTGAGGCCATCATCCAGATAGTTCGTCTCGCCATCGATGATGGTGAGGGCATCCGTGGTGGCCGACATTTCCAAAGCCCACAGCATCTCGTTCCAGTGCGAGCCGTAGAAATCGTCCTCCTCCATCGCAAAAAGCTGCGGATTATCGGGGTCGTGCGTGTAGTTCACCTCCGAATACAGCGCCATCCGGCGGCTATCGGGCAGCTGGTTCAACTGCTGCCGCAGCTGCTGACACTCCCGATGGAACTGGTTCGTGACTTCGAGCAGCCGCTGGTTCACATGCTCAAAACGGCGTACCTCCGCTTCCGTGCAGTGAAGTTCAAACATCCGGTTGAGGATGACCGCACGCTCCTCTAAATAGTTATGAATCATATTTTTACTATAACCAACATCCCCGTCAAACGGCTGGGTGGAACGGATAATTTTCTCCTCTACGGAAGCGAGTTGACTACGGAGGTGGGCGATGTCAGTCTGCTTCTGGATGTTTTGATGCATACTCATCGACACCAACATCTCCGAAAAGGGCAGGTACAGGTCGCCCAAATCGTTGTGACGGCACTCGGTGGACAGAATCTCGCAGATATTCTGCCCATACATCGGATTATCATCCACAACATGGTAATAATCAGCGCGAAACAGCAGCCTCACGTCATCCACGCAGGAGGGGAAGGTCGTACCGGTCTCGCGGATGTCTTGCAGCGTGGGCTTCTTTTCATTGCGCAGTTCCACCTGTCGCGAAAGCTGCGTCAGTACGATGACGGCCACCTGCTGCTCCACGGCCATCGTTTTCAGGTCTTCCAGAATGGCCATGACTTCGGCCAGACGGCTCGAAAGCGAATGCGAAGAGCTCACCAGTTGCAGGTAGTCGATGATCACCCAGCGGATACTGTCCGTTTCCTGCATGTGGCGCACTTTCGTCCGGATCGTCTCCGCGGTCATCGGCACCGTGTCGTCGATGTGGATCCACTCACCCGTATTGTGGCGGAGGAGAAGCTGTTGGCTTGTCATTTCCAAACTGATGAAGAGGGTGGGTTGATGGGCGGCCAGCGCAAGTTGGAACGCCACGGTGGATTTGCCCATGCCGGGCCGTCCGCCGATAAGGTTGAGCGTGCCGGGCTGGTAGATGCTGGCCAGCTGGCACAACACTTGATGTTTTGTTTCGTCGTTTTTCATAATCGTAATTTTTGTGCAAAAATAGTACCTGCCAGCAAATTTTATTGGAATTTGCTATTAGCAAACATGGTGACAAAAATAGGGTGAGGATATGAAATTTGGTGGCATAATGGGGGTATGCCATGTGCGAACGCAAAAACACATTGGTAGAGACGCGCCATGGCACGTCTCTACAGGCACACCGCATGGCCTACGCTATCGGGTCGGTGCAGTACTGGCGGCGTTTGCAGGTTTTGCAGTGCAGTCCCATCCACACGCTGTCGAACTGCTGGATGGACTGCGACACGAGGGCGGGGTCGTCGGTGAGGATGCCCGCCTCGAAGTTGCGGGTGTTCTCGCCCTTCATGCCGATGCCCGCGCCGGTGAGGTTGGCGCTGCCGATATACACCTCCTGACAGTCGAACACCAGCAGTTTGAAGTGGACACGCGGACAGAGTGCCCGTTCCATCCCTTCGATGAGCGACGGGTATTGGTCGAAATCCTCGCGGAAGGCGGGACCGGGTTCCTTGGCGTGGATGAGGCGCACCTCCACGCCCTTCCGCACCAGCTGCGCCAGCACCGCGAGAAACGGCTTCGTGCCGGCACCCACCTTCACGTAGAGGTCTTTGATGTCGGCAGTACCAATCCACAGCGACTTCCTGACGGAGGCCACGCGAGAGAGCACGAGGTTGTAATGGTCGGTGTTGGCGATGTAGGTGGTGGGCATAATCTGAATGTTGGTGAAAAATCAGCGGCAAAGATAACACATTTGTATGAAAATGCGTGGCATAATCGTAGAGACGTGGTGCACCGCGTCTCTTCATGCGTACGATCATACGCCCGCGAAAACAGGTAGAGACGTTGCGCGCAACGTCTCTACACGATATGTACACCATTCCCACGGCCGGCTCCCGGAGGGAGCCAATTTCAATAACCCCAAATGCAATTTGGGGTGAGGCAAGGGCGTGTCACGCGTAGCATGTCGGAGACATGCAATCTATTTGCTTCGGGCTGGATGACACCTTCATCTAGAGAGGCAGGGAGAATCCCGATTATTAGTCAGCAGTAGAAAATGAATCCTTTAAAATTTCAAACATTTCTTTCCCATGCTCTGTTATATTATCTTTATTCCACACATCATACTTTTCAAATATTTTGAGCAATTTCAAACTTTCAATAGTCCCAAATTTTCCATCTTTAATAAAAGAATCCACATAAGCTTTTTTCATTTCATAAGATGAATTTCTCAACGTGGAATTAAGAGTATTGGAAATCATACATAAATTACCCAAACAATCCCTCTTTTTGCCATCATCTGGATTATTCTCATCCCATTGAAGTGTAGAATTTTGTTGAGGATGCTGGGGAGCAACGTGTTCTATCGAACGATTCGTTCGGAATACATATTCATCAACAATTTGTTTTGCCTTGTCCGTGGCAAAATACTTGTCTTTTCGTTCCCACAAATAATAGTCCAATCTCCAGAACCAATATCTGTCTATGCCCTTATCGTATGCCATTTCTTCAACGCTTGCTGGAAGCTCATGAATGGAGTCGTCAATTTCTTTAATCCACGCAAGTAATTGATTTGTATCCCGAACTGGTTCACTGTGCAGTCTGGTCAAAACAGGTTTAATCCAATTATAAAATGGAATCTGAGATACATAAAGCATTGATTGGTATTGCCTTAACGCCTCTACTGATGATCCCTGTTTGAAAACTATGTCATACTTGTTTGCGGTTTCATACCCTTCTTTATGTACAATATAATAATCAAGCAGCAGTCGGTAGAAAAGAAGCTGGTTGTAAAAGTCTTGCTTGTTAGCTATGAGATGATCCCCATATACATTTAAAAGTTCTTTCCGATAGAATGAATATGAACCCGACAAATTCAAGCAAACATCAATGACCATCATAAGAAATTCCGGAAATGATATCAGGCTTCGCTCTCCTGTCTCAATAAATGACTGATTAAAATTATGTTGTTCTGCTTCTATGTTGCCTATTTCATTATTATCCTCTGAATCGTAGGAGCTTTCACACAGGATAAACGCCTCATCAAAATTATTTTCTCTGCATAAGCTAATGGCCTGTTCATACTTGGAACGGTAATCTTCTTCTAAATCTTTTTCGTCTCTTTTTATCACTGGACGATCAAGGTCACAAACCGCATTCCATATTCGAGTAAGGTGTTCTTTGTTGTCCTCTCCCCTCATAAGCATTACTTTCAATACTTCATGCTGTTCCAACCCTTTCCCTCCAGCATTCATGGCTTCAAAATATTTATTTAGCGAAGCTGGGTTATTGGCGTATGAATCAGGCAACTCAGAAAAGAAAAACGACATCCTATGATAAATGTTCTGAGCATATTTTTCTCGCAAGTCATTGGAAGGGAATTGAGATATCATAAAATCAGATATGAATTTAACAGCCTCATCCATTTTTCTATTAGGATCAAGGACATCTGGTTGTCGGTTAATCACAGCTGCAAGATACTCATTATCTTTCGTTCTGGATACAAACTTCAGCCTTTTTCCGTCATCTAGGAAACCATTCCATTCTTTGTAATAGTTTCGTAAAACAATGGCAAAAAGAGTCATTACGGTAAATCTTTGTTGTCCATCTATCAAATCATACTGATTCCCTGACTTAATGCAAGACAACATGCCTAAGTAATAAGGCGTATCATCACGGGTGGTTTCAAAATGATTCTTTAGATCGTAAAGCAACCCTTTAATCTGTTCTTCTCCCCAAGAGAACAAACGTTGATAGAGGGGAATGGAGAAATACAGCTTTTCCTCCACAATCTTTTCTGGAGTATATCTATAGGTATTCATTGTTATATTTTTCAATTATTGTTAAATCTGTAAAATCATCATACAATTCTGAGAACATATCCTGTAATCGCTGATAGAATCTCATGGCAATACCTTGTTCTTCAACGTCTTTTCCAATTATCTTTACCGGTGAAATACACTCGGCCAAAAAAAACGTGGGGGAAGATGATTGATCTATCATCATCACGATTTCCGAGTCTTTAGCGTATTCTCTAATCTTATATTCCAATGCTCGGGCTGCTTCATATCTGTGTTGAGCTATGTATCCAGAAATGCAGAACAAAGCCTCAGTCAAATATTGTTCGCCGAATTTAAGATAATATCCAAATAGTAAAGTTTCAATAATATCTGCGTATTTCCAATGCGATTCCCATTTTAAATGATTTCGCAAGGCCTTGACTTGTTTGGTCTCAGAGAACTGCTTAAACCTTTTCACAAAATGTTCTGTATATGCAAAGAAGTGAGATCCTCCCTGTATTTTCTCATAATAATCAAACTTTTCACCAAAAGGAGGTATCTCCGGCAGTATTATAGCAGAAGAAAATTCTTCCTTAACACAAAAGCGTTCATCGGGATTGAAGCTCTTTTTCCTCATCCATTTTCTAAGCCGGAACAAATGTGTAGCAAGTGTCTTTTTCAATAAGGGATACTCAATTTCAAGCATATCATTCCATCTACTTGCCAAATACTCCGCTTGTTTTTCTATGAAGATGTAGCGTAGATGGTGCGCTTTTAATAAATCAAAATCTGACAGTGCGACTCCCTTTGAATTTTGATTTGTAAAAAAAGTATATGCTAAATCTAAACGGCTCTCTTTCAGAATAAGTACTGTAAAAATCAAATTATTAATAATTCTCTTACAGAGGGTCTCATCATACGTTCTATGCGCCAAGTTCTTTATTAGCCATCTGCTGTTTGCTACATGTTTCTTTGAATTTTCCGATAGAAATTTCTGTTTCAGCAAAGGCATATTACCTATATAATTCAATTCACGGACTATAAGTGTCAATGTAACCAATCTTTGTTGGCCGTCGATGACAGCATAATTGCCGTTTGATTCTTTTTGTAGAATGATTGTCCCAAGATGATATTCACCTTTATAGGGAATCTCCTTCAAACTCTCCCAAAGGGATTTAATTTGTTTGTCCTCCCAACAATAGTTTCTTTGATAGTCAGGTATGACAAGGTCGTTTCCAAACAGTTTTCCCAAAGAACACATTGACAAACAAACTTCATCGTCATCAAGTCCCTCTTCTGAAAAAACAGTTTCGCCTTTATATGGTTCCACACATGTATTAATGGTTTTTCGGCTAATAAACTTTTCAATGAGTGGATCAAAGACGCTCATTATTTCCTTAAAGGCAGCCAAAAGTTGCCCCCATTCATCTGTAGGAGAATCTATTCTGCATCGACACTGATTTCTCCCTTGCCAACCCAGCCAATGAAGTCTTGGATTCCGTGATGTCTGAAACCTCAACTCCTTTGCAAAATTCTTATAATCTCTACTTTGATACTTCCCTTCCAAGTGTAACTCTACATGTCCTTGAAAATATTCATAGTGGATATCTTTGTCGTCTTTTAGAATGGTAGTGACGAATAAATATCTACTAGACTGCCATGTACGATATTCATGGTACGCATGAACTTTTCTGTCTGGGAACTTATTCCTAATGAAATCTTCTAAATTTTGATTTATCCAAGCCATTTTATTTATTAATTTATTATAGCATTTTTTGTCAACTTCCTTCCATAAATTATGCCAGCCTCTATCAGACAAAACCGACGAAAAACTCCGCCGCAAAATTACTACTTTCCTCCCTCTCTTCCAATACTTTCCGCCAGCGGATACCCCCAAGCCAGCTTCATATCCTGCAAGATCTGGCGGAAGGCATCGGGAAGGCGGGGGCAGTGGGTGTTGTTGTGGAGTCTTTTCGAGACGCTCCGTCCCGCCTGAGGATGACCTCTTTTTAGTCATCCTCTCTTTCTAAAACGTGAAATTCCCTATTCCCAACGATGGCTGATTTCTTTCAATCTACTGTCTAACGTGTAAATCATCTTGTTACGACGGAAATTGACTGAATTACCAGCTACACTGCGGAACTCCCCAAGAGAAGATTCCCAATTGTGGGCAATTTCTTTCAGCCTGTCATCCATTGTGTAATACATTTTGTTTCTTCTAAATACAATAAATGTTCCGCTAAATCCCATCAATTCTCCTAGCGAACTTTCCCAATTGTGAGAAATTTCTTTTCCTTGTTCATTCAGAACATAGTACATTTTATTTTTATAAATCACATCTGCGATCATAATATTATCCCTGAATTCGTGTCGGGCGCAACTTTTAATTTATGCGATTAAATTTCTTTCATTTTCCAAACAGAAAACAGCGCACCCCTTCCGCCCTTCAGGTAGAAAAGGCATCGCCAAACGCCACGAGACACTGAAAAACTGAAAAGAGTACGCCTATAGCAGACGTACTCTACGGCGTGCTCTGTCTCTGAATTTTGGCGATTTCTTTCTACAGCCACACCATAGCCTACGCTATCATCATATTGAGGCGCAAAAATAATCATTTTTCTCATAAACACACCTGTTCGTGCTCATTTTTTTTCGGCGGCAAAAATAAGGTGCGGGTATGAAAATGTATGGCATAATCGTAGAGACGTTTCACGCAACGTCTCTACAGGCGCACGATCACACGTCTGTTGGCCGGCTCCCGGAGGGAGCCAGTCTCAATAACCCCAAATGCAATTTGGGGTGAGGCAATGGTATGTCACGCGTAGCATGTCGGAGACATGCGATCTCCTTTGCTTGCGGCGGAAAGAAGGTATGCGAAAAGATTACGGGGTTCACCCCGCGAAAAAGCGCAGGGCTTGTTGGGGTAGAATATTCAGATTATTCTTCTAAGCCGCATGCCTCTGCTAGCATATTGATCATTTCACTCTCGTGTTTTTCACAAACGAAATCTTTCCAGTTTTGATTTGCTGTGATATCGTCTCCAGGAACCGTTAGTTCGCTCATAAGTCTCAATTTTAGGCTACCTTTTTCTATCATTGTTCTAAAAGAAGTCTTTTTCCCTTCGGGTGGTAAATTTGAGAACTTGGAATTCACGTTCCTTTGGATGATGCATAAGTTGCCGAACCTGTCTACACCTCCGTCATCCCAAATCTTAATTTCTGATTCAGAAGGGTGTCTGGGATACCAATGTTCTACAGAATTCCTAAACTCGAAAATAAAGTCCTTATAGAGGCTCCTATCACTCTTCCAAATCAGGTAATCAAGGTAATTGAATACTATATGTGGCGTGCCTACACCAAGCCTATAATCTCCATCTTCGCAGGGGGTGAAGAAATTCTCAATAATACTTTGACGAGCGATTTTCTCTGTAACCTCGCAATAACTGTTCAAGTGGGAGGTATTATCTTTTTTCCCCAACCATAGAAGCAACTCCGTTATCCAATGCATAACCTTTGGCGATGTATAAGAAACACGTAGTGCAGACTGAATCATCAAATTGTCTTTATGGCGATAAGTGTTTGCGTTTGAATTGCTCCATTGCCCATGCTCAAGGAAACTTGTGTGAGTAAAATATGCTTTCTTATTGCTGCCTTGACCTGAAACGTTGAGTGTTTTCAAACTCCATTCACCTTCTAAACTATCACCGATGAATTCCCTCTTTATAATATATTTGTCGAATAGAAACCGCATCCTCAACAGATGCTTGATAAACTGTTTAGCAAACGTCTTTTTGTCTAGATAATTATTTTTGAACAACCCGTGATTAAGTACACGCTCAAAGAAGAAGTTTAACTTCTTGTCATTAAGAAGTGACTCGCAAAGTTCTTTACCATCGTCGCTTGTGATGCCATTGAGGCTCACAAATGTTTTTAAACAGTGAATCAGAAAGTAGGAGAAATCGATTATGCTTTCAAACCTAATATTGGCATCCTTATCGCTACCATCGGTGATGTCATATCCTTTTCTTATCTTGAAATTCGGATCAACTATCTCGTATAACGAATTGCTCTTTTCGGAGTATTTGCCTTTGGCAGCTTGAACGAACGAGTTAAACGATTTGGGAATGTCATTCCAATAACCTCCGAACAATAACTCTCTGCTCGCTTTACTGAAATTCATCTGGACATAACCACTCATATCCCGGCAGGCATTCCAAATCTCGGAAAACGCGGCCATCCAAGCATTATCTCCTTGAAGATAGCTCATTAACGAGGCTTTAAGTATGTCGTGTTGCTCCAGTTGTTCGCCTCGGGTGTTCATTGTTTCGAAGTAATGATTCAGGTCGGTGTGAGGGGGCACAACGATGCGATACATCACGACATGGGCCAATTTCTCCAAGAAATCGTTTCCATATTTTTTGCCATTTGACAACTCGCCCTGGATGATTCTCACCCCGCTTATGATTGATTCTTGAATCTTGTCATTGTCAATCACGCTTGAATTCTTTAGTATTCTGTCCAAATTGTTCAGGGTGTAGTTAGATTTATCTCGACAAGCAAAAGAAAGAGAGTGTGTGACCTCGACCCCGAGACAATGAAGTAGAAGGAAAAGAGATGTCAAGCGCTGCTGGCCATCAACTACTTCGTAGAATGACCCTTTATCCGCGACAACTAATGTACCAATATAGTATTTGCTATTTGGTTCTACACAGTTGTCATTAATATCCTCTAAAAGTTGGACTAGCTCTTTCTCTTCCCACGCAAACGCCCTTTGATATAGTGGTATCTGGAAAAGCTTGTCTGTATTGAAAATATTATTCTCTTTGTCTTTATAAACGATGAGTTCTATAATATCCTTATTTGTCATTTCTATACAATCCGTTAAGTTTCAATAGTTTTACTAATAGCTCACTCCAATTATCCTTGTTATAATTGCATGCAATTGTCAAATTGGATATGTCGGCATGCTTTCTCGCATTGGCAATCAGTGAGAATACTGGTAGGTTGTTTGAATACTGCGCGTTGTATTCTCCAATTGCATATTTATTGATTGTGTCATACCCAAGATGTTGCATATCTATGCGTATCATGAATGACCATGTGAACAAGCGAAGAACCGCCATCTTGTCGAAACAATGGAATCTGTCGTAGTAACTCAACAGAGTACAATAGAATAGGGTTTTACAATACTTTAGGCCACTGCTTCTATCACTTAGAATCTCTTGTATCGCTGAGAAGTCTCCATTCTTCTCTAACTCTTTCTTAATGTCGCGAAGCATTTGGATATAGTGCCCAACATACTCAAAGAAATCATTACCAGCAATAAAAGGTTCGCTAATTTGAAAGAACGGTGAGGATTTAAATGCTCTCATTGCGTAGGTGTAGGACTCTTTAATGTCGGCGCCCTTGAACACCTCAATGTACCGGTCACTAAATGTATCTGTCTTTGTTTTCTTAGACCAATTGTAAATCGGGAAGATGTAGTCGCTAAACAACTCTTTTATCTCACTTGGTTCCTCATCTTCCCATTTCTTCACAGCATGTTCCATTTCGGAAAGACTTGAGGTCATCTCCCTAAGGTGATAAGCTTTAAGAAGATCGTGTGGATATAGAGGTTTGCCACGACTGTTTTGGGAATCGAATAATTGAAATGCTTCGGATTCCTCATCAACAGTGATAACTATAACCTCTATAATGCGTTTCAGCGCTTCAAGAAATCGATTCTTTTCTTCATCGCATTGTATGGTGAACCATTGGTGAATAAACATGTAATTGTCTCGAATATTTTGCTTTGAAACGTCATCCGAGAAGCAATGGTCAGTTAAATCCGAATGAAAAGAGGGGGAAAGGTATAAGCATACGAGGGCAATAGAAATAATTCGTTGTTGACCATCAACAATGTACAACTTGCCATCTTGTGAATTATGAATAAGGATAGTACCTATGCGATACTTGTATGAATTACCATACTTTTGCCCTTCTTCAATAGCCTTACTAATATCCGTAAGAAGTTCATTAATGTTTCTCTTGGTCCATTTATATGGCCGCTGATAATCTGGTATTGCCAAATCATCCTTAGAGAGCAGGTCGTATATGCTGGATTTATACGCTGACATTGTTATTATTTGTATAGTGATAAAAAATCATTCATTTAAAAATTTGCCCTTTCATTGTAGCCACCCAATTGCTGTAGTTATAAACCACAATGAAAAGGTTTTCAGCCCGCAAAACTACAAAAAAATCACTTCTGCAAGTAAAATATATTTACCTTAAATATTAAAATTCCTGCTCCATAACATATCGCATACCATTTACTGCCATAGTGAAAACAACAGGTCTAAACCACGTTTCTTTGTTGCATAAATGGTAATTGTTTTTTTCAATAAAACTATGAATATCTATCGCTATTTCATTTAATTTGTCAATCTCCGCATCTATTTTTTCTTGCAAAGTCTTAGAAATGGCTGTGGGGTAAAGAGTAAAAGCTTCTCTAATATCATAATGCAATCCGTCAGTTGGCTTTCCTTCAACCACATTGTAGGTGAGTTCTACGGCTTTATCAAACACATACGGCACTATGTATTCTAAATCCAACTGCCAATGCCAATTTCCCTTATCGTGGAATTCTACATAATCCTCAAAAGAATGGCTTAATGATATTAAATTGTTTGTAATGAATTCATATTGTTTTTGGGACAGTTGTTTTTTTATATTCCCAGAAATTAGAGGTCTCGAATCTTCATCCTCTGCTTCTCTTACACGATCTGTTATAAAGTCAATTATTTTTTTCTGAATGCTCCAAAAGGATTCTTCAGAATAAGGACAAGGTGGTGTTTGATAAGGTATCCCCCATTCCAAATCTATATATTCAGCCAACCCGCTTTCAGTATTGCGATTGTCAGAATTTGTTATTACACCTTTCAAGCGTTCAAACTTTGTAAAAAGTCCTCTAACCGCATCCTCTCCCTCAAATTCATATTCATTAGTAGCGAAGTTCGTGTTTTTTTCTATTTCGTCATAAAATCGATCGATGATTTCATCAACCTCAAAAGTCAATTCTTCAATGTCAGTTTCTGTTGAATTTTCACGCTGAAGAACATCTTTCATTTTGTTGTAATACTTGATAATAAAATCTTTCATAGTTTTAAAAGTTTAGTTTGCTATTTTATATTCTATCAAATCACCTTTATTCTATAAGAGAAAACTCCGCCGCAAAATTACAACATTTCACCCTTACATCCAACACTTTCCACAAAACCTTACCCCCCGCTCCCCGCCAGCGGATAGCCGAAAGCCCACCGCATCTCTTGCAAAATCTGGCGGAAGATGCGGCGGGCAGGTGGGGGACGGAGTGTGTTGGTGTGGCGTCTCTTCGAGACGCTCCAGTTCAACGGCCGCATCCATACCCCACTCTGCACTTCGTTGGAGTGGGGTTATTGGAATTTCGTGCCTCTGGCACGAGGGGATGGAGACGCAAGGATTCAATCCCACAAATTCCTGAAATATTTGCAGAACAAGGCAATACCTTCATCTACCACAAGGTTCTCCTCTTCCGATAGGCAATGCGCGTATTTCATCAGCTCGAAGGCGTCGATCATCTTCTGGATGGTGGCGTTCCACTCGCGTATGTCCTTCAAACCGGCAGGATGTCCGTGCTTTTCCAAATCCCTGAACGTAACGAGACGCGGGGCGATCAGACGGGCTAATGTGTTCTTCGTGTTCCACACCTCATCAATCGGAAAGTCATGCTTATGGCTCCAGTGCGAGATGCTGTCACCTTTCTTCTTTTTCATTTTCTGATTTTGTGAAAAAATGTAACAAGGCGGGGATTGACCCCGCCTGCTGATTACTTCGGCACAAACACGTAGGTTTTGTTGCCGATGTGTTTAGCTGTTCCTCCCATCTTTTCTGCGGCAACTCTCAGTGCACTTTCAGATGGGTACGTTTGGCTCATGCCATTTGGAAGATTTAAGGTGTACATAATTCTAACCCTGATACGTGTCGGGCGCAACTGTTAGTGAATAAATGTTGCGGCAAAAATAGGGTGCGGGTATGAAAATGGGTGGCATAATTGGCGGGGATGTGTAGAGACGTGGTGCACCGCGTCTCTACACATAGATGTTTCTGTATTTCTGGATGTCGCGTTTCTGGTTGAGCAGCCCCACGCTCTGCGCCATCAGCTCCGAACGGCGCGTGTCGTGCGCAGGCCACAGCTGGTTGTGGGTGGCAAAAGCCGTGAGGATGTTGAACAACTGCCATACGCTCATGTCGCTGACCGTCAGACTTTGTTCACGCATGCCAACAGGGAAGCCCGCCTGCTCGTAGCGTGCGATATTCTCCTGATAGGGAATGAGTTGCGCCACGTTCTGCTCCTCCATCCCCGAACGCTGCAGCAGTCGCGCACCAATCCCCAACTCGCGCAACGAGGCCTGCGTGTGGATGGCCTGCTTCGCATTCTCTAACATCCGGAGGCGGTTGCGCTTCAACTGCGACTGGTCGCTGCTGATGTTGAGCATCTGGGTGAGCGTGGTCTGGTCTTCCAACGAATGGGTACGCAAGAGTTTGCTTTCCGTCGTTTCCGTAGAGCCGTTGCTGCAAACCAGCCGCACATAATAGTTCCCGAATGCGATTTCCGTGGGGTTCCACCGCAGCCAGAGACCATTGTCCACAATCGCATCGTCGGGAGCCACCTCTATCACTTTCGGATCGGGCGCCTTCATCCGGATCGATACCGCCGAACCGTCGTCGTACTCCACGCTCTCCGGTTCATAATGGTTATGGTCCATAAACATCTCCGCAAAATCGAAGAAGGTCTCCGGCGGGATGAGATGATGGCTGGTCTTATGCACCCGGGTGATTTTCCGGTCGTGGGTATTGCCCACCAGAACGATGCGCTCCTTGTCGTGTTGGCTGGCCTGGGCGAAGAAGTTGCGCAGGTTGGCGATGCCGCTGCCGCCGAACGAGTCCTGCGCCATCTTGCTCTGCTTGGGCAGAATGCCGAAGTAGCGGTCGATGTTGCCGACCATACTGGGGGTGAGTTCCACGGTGGCGCTTCCTATGCGGTAATGACTTTCGTCCAACGCCACAATCTCGTTCTTGTCCACCTCCCTGTAACTGACAGGCTGGAGCAGAAATCTGTCTTTTGCTGTTTGATAATCAATGTGTTCCATAATACTTAATTTGAATTGTTATTGAATAGTTTGTCGAATTCGGAGGCAAAGTCGCGCAGTTGTGCCGACACGTTGCACTGTAGTTTGCGCAGTTGCAGATCCTGCTGGTAGCGCTCTTCATCGTAAAACACGTCACCGGTGGCGTTGAGGTTGTAGTAGAGTTTCACGCCCACATCGCCGCGGCGGTGCTTGGAGAAGGTCACGTAGCGGTCGCTATAGATGTTCTTAGGATTGTCTAACCGAAGTTCCAGCATCGCGGTGATCATGTGCTTGAGCCGGTTCGTGCCGACGAACGCGCCGCTCTTGGTTACCTGCTGGATGGTGAGGAAAGTGGTGTTGGTGTTCCGGTCGTTCAGTGCCTTGTTCTGCTGCTTGATGAGGCACAGCAGCATACTCTCGGCCTTCTTCATCGTGATATTCTCCTCCTCCTTCACAATACCCTGCAGTTCGTGAAACGAGTCGATGGCCACAATGTCCCAGCCCCGCTCCAGCACCTGCGTCAGCGTGTCCCAGTTGTGAGAATCTTCATCTATCTGGCTTTCAACAAAAAGAATGTCGAGGTGGGCGAATTTCGGGAAGCGTTGCACATAGATGGCGAGGTCGATTTCGTTCATCTCCGCGCTGATGAAAAGGATGCGCAGCTGGGGCTGTTGCAGCTGGATGTTGGCGAGCATATCGAGGATGATGGTGGTCTTGCCCACGCCCGGGTCGCCAATCACCATATAGTTCACCCCTTTGGGCAGACCCGAGTAGGAACAGAGCAGCTGGTCGAGTACGGTGCCGGTAAGGTAGTTCTCAAAAAGAGCGCTGTCGAAGCGCAGGTCGCACATTCTAACGGTTCCTGTCATATCAATAATGGTTACAAATGGTTTCAATATCACAGGACATACGTTAAGGCACCCGTGATTACGCCGGCAAAAATAAGGTGCGGGTATGAAAATGTATGGCATAGGCCATCATTACTTTTCCTTGATTTGCTTCTGCCAATCTGGTAACATCTTGACAAACTTTTCTTTACACCCTTTAGGGACAATGATTTCCTGCAGCGCATTACAACCGTAGAACACATCCTCACCCATTTTCATCACACTTGCAGGGAGGAAAATGGTAGTCAACTTGTGGCAAAAGGCAAATGCTCCGTCTCCGATGCTCACCACCCCCTCGGGAATCGTTATCGTTGGCAAACTTATACACTTCACGAAAGCGTTATAGCCAATGGAGCGAATGGTTGGGGAAATCGTTATCGTCTCCAGTGTCAGACATTCGGCACAGCATCCCAGCGGGATTTCCGACATGCCTTTGGAAAACGATATTGAACGGAGGGAGACACATTCAATAAATGCGCGCTCGCCCACTTGCGTCACGGTGTCGGGTATGATGATGGCTTCGAGGTCGCCGCAATGGGCAAAAGCGTCGTGTTCGATATGGGTTGCGCCTTTCGGCATACTTGATGATGGGAGGTTGTTCTTCTTCATAACAAATTTATTTAAAGTCCTAATAATTCTTTCTCTGGCGACTGTGGGGATGGCAGGTTGGATGCCTTGCGGAATTTCTCAAACCATTGGCAGTATTCCGGGAACTGCCGGAGGTAGCTGTACTCAATTCGATGCGAAACTTCGTTGTCCATCAACGCCTGAATGCCTTCAAACGTGATGCAGTGGCCTGATTTCCCTAAGAAATCGAGCAGTCCGGCGGCTTTGAGGTGCTGTTCGTTGGTGGCGACACTTTTGTAGAACACCTTGTCGTGAGGGCGGCCTTCATAGCGTTCGTCAAATTCTTCATCGTCCATCCCGATAATCCCGGCCAGTCGTTCTGTGATTTCCGTGGGGGTGAGCGGTCCTTCCTGTTGCAGCATCAGCAATATCTGATATTTCATTGCCGCATGATCGTTTTTCTTCATAGTCTTGAAATTTAATTGGTTATAATTTTGTTTTGATTTGATGCGGCAAAAATAAAGCGCCACTCTGCCAAAAAGCGGCGGAGTGGCGCTTGGAAAAAGGAATCAAATATTATTCAGAAATAATCAGCTGTGGCTTCAATATGCCCTTCTAGGATAATTTGCTGGATTAACGTCAAAAGTTTATGAGACTGAAAAATTTCGGTATCTATATACCATTCATTTCCGTCTATTTCAACTTTATTGACTATTTTCCTATCTTTACCTTTACCTTTACGTCTTGTCTTTATCTTTTTTTCTGATTTGGCCACCAAGATTCTTTGAGGAAATTTATTATTGTTCTGCAGTTTCATAACTATATCCTTATGTTTCAAGACAAATCGACGGAAGGCTCCAGTTGGGGACGTATCGCTAATATATTCCTCATCGTCATTGTTGTATCTGATAATAATACCTTTCCGAGCTTGCTTGCCATCGCAAAGCGATTCATTTAGAACTTTCTTGTTCTCCAATTTCCCGATTTTCTCTATATGAAGATATTCGAAAAAAGATGACGCAACACTCAGAGTGTCATTTGACATAATATCTATGTGTTGGATTTTTTGGAGTTCATTCTTCTCTTCTCGAACATATTTGTAAATAATCCACGTGCATCCGTTTGTAAGAACTCCAATTTTCACAGATTCGAAACGCGGACTATCAAGGTACCCTTTAAGCTGATGCAAAGATTTATCATTGTCAAAAGTATTATGAAGGGATTTGGTTTCAATCAACGCTTCACATTTCTCTTTTGGATTATCGAGACCATTAGACAAAACAATGTCAGCTTTTTTTCTGGTCTTATAATCAACCTTAACTTCTCTTTCTATTTTAGGGAAAACCCACCCTAAACTCCTCAAAATACGATCTACAATTTCAGCACGAACATCAGCCTCGTTATCTCTAAAATAGCATTCATAGTCATTAATCAAGTTTTGAATCGCAATGATTTCATTCTGTAGTTCGCCTAAAAACTCCTCGTCTCTTTGATGTTTTTCCTGTTCCTTATTTGATGATTTATAATTTTTTTTGAAAAAAACATTCAGTATGTATTTGGTTTTGCCATCTTCGTATTCTTTGTGTAACTCCATTATAATGGAATCGCCTTCTTTCACATTGTTCTCTTTATAAATTTCTGTAAAACCATCAATACGATTTCGCACGGACAAATGCATGTGCCTTTTATAGTCTTTATTATTTTTATCATCGTGAACTATAATCGGATAATAAAAAGTAGGTAAGTTATTGGCAATATCACCATTGTTGATACGAAGAATACCATATTTAACATCTGAATAGTCTAATGTTTTTATTTCAATTTTTGTTTCACTCATAGCCTAAAGGTGGACTTCTCATTTTCTACCGTTTACATCGTTCCCACGAAATGATGCGAAGTCCGTTGGACATCATCCGAGGATAACAAAGCTGCAAAAGTAATAATTATTTCCCTATTTTTGCGCACCCTATAAAAATCCTTGAAATAGTTGTATTTTTGCCATTTCAAAACAGCAGAAAATGGACAAGTTCATCAAATGCATCTGGATTACCAACACCATAGCGGCGGCGGGCGAAGAGGGTCTCACATTGACGGAGCTCAACCGCAAATGGACCACCGACCCCGAGAATGATCCCATTCCCGATCGCACCTTCTACCGTCTCAAGAACCAAATTGCTGACATTTTCGGCATCGACATTGAATGCGATAAGGGCCGGAACGCCTACTATATCCCCTACCGCAACGAGCTGTATGATGACAAACTGAAAATGTGGTTGCTCAACAGTTTTGCCTTGCACAACCGACTATCGGGCGACCCGCAGTTGCGGCGTCGCGTGCAGTTCGAAGATGTTCCGGGCGGCACCCATTGGCTGAATGCTTTGCTGGATGCCATGCAGAAGTATCTCAAAGTCAACATTTTCTATCAGAAAAGCTTTGACAACGATTTGACTGAATATGCACATTGCAAGCCGTTTGGCCTAAAGTTGTTTAAACAGCGGTGGTATCTCATTGCGGAAAACCGAGAAGGTGCTATGCGATTCTTCTCCCTTGACCGCATTCATGATTTGGAAGTTTCCGCTGAAAGTTTCCAAATGCCAGAAGATTTTGATATGGAAAAACTGTTTGATGAGGCTTTCGGAATGTATGTAAATCCCGAGATAAAAGCGGAACGGATTGTGGTAAAGGCAGATATCCCTCAAAGCCAATACCTGAAGAGTCTGCCGCTACATTATAGCCAACAAATCATAGAGGAATCTGACGATTATGTGATTTTTGCATGGAAACTGAAACCCACCTACGATTTCATTCAGCAGTTACTCACTATGAACCTTCATATTGAAGTGCTGGAGCCTCTTTCATTGCGCCAACAGATGAAAAAACTGTTGAATTCTATGCTGGAAAAATATAAGAGAAAGAAACATTGACGCTGTTTTGCCATGTAGAGACATGGTGCACCGCGTCTCTACTATGCCACCAAATTTCATAGTAATTCCGTATCTTTGCAAAATCAAATTCAAACCGTATGAGAAAAGACCTTATCCGCAAGTACATCTGGCTGATTGACACCATCAATCAGGCTGGCTCTGAGGGAATTACATTTGCAAGAATTGCAGAGAAATGGGAGAGCAACATCCTCCTCTCCAAAGGTTCGGAGTATGCGTGGCGCACCTTTATGAACCATAAGGATGACGTTTACGAACTCTTCGGCATCCAGATTGAGTGCCGGAAGAGCGACAACACCTACCATATTGCCGACCGCAGCGAGCTGAAAGATGCCGCCGGCTTCAAACGGTGGGTGTTCGACGCGCTGTCACTCAGCAACCAACTGAGCGAGAGCTCGGCCCTGCGCGACCGCGTCCTGCTGGAGGACAACCCCTCCGGACAGGAGTTCGTGGCGGCCATCTTAGAGGCGATGCGCAACAACAAGATGGTGACTTTCAGCTATAAACCGTTCTGGGTAGCGGAAGGGCGTGTCTCGAATCTGTATCACGTGGAACCCTACGCGCTCAAGTATTTCCGGCGGCGCTGGTACCTGTTGGGCAAGTACGGCGACAACCCGCTACGTGTCTATGCACTGGACAGAATGTTGGACATTGACATTGAGTTTGAGGACTTTACCCTGCCCGCCGACTTCGACGCAGAGGAGTTTTTCAGCAGCTGCTTCGGCATCATCGTGGGCGACGAAGAGCCACAGCTCATCCAGCTCAAGGTGGACGCTTTCCAGGCCAAATACTTGAGCTCGCTGCCGCTACACCACTCGCAGAAGGTGGTCGAGCAGACGAAAAAATATACCATTTTCAGTTACTTCCTGCGCATCACTTACGACTTCAAACAGGAACTATTAGCCTTAGGTGATACAACGGAAGTGCTGTATCCCAAAGCGTTGCGGAAAGAGATGGCCACTATCTGCAAGAAAATGGCTCAGCGGAACAAGTAAAAGGAAGGCCTTTACCTTCCCTGACTGATGATTCTGCGCGTCACCACGCCCGCCTTCATCTCACAAACCAAAAGGTAAACGCCCGCCGCCGGCAATTCCAGTTCCATCGTCTCCTTGGTGGGAACGGCCTCCATCAACAGTTGGCCATTCAGACTATAGAGGCGAACCGTGCTGGGGAACTCCTGTTCAAACTGCACCACGCACTGGCCCTGAGCTGGGTTGGGATACACCAGCAGGTGGTCGAGGGCATAGTTGTGGATGCTGACGGAGTCATCCGGAATGGTAGTAGTGTCTTCGATAACTGCGGGAAGGGTGTCGGTGCGGAAGCTCACCATGGCCCAATCGCCCTCCAGTGTGGTGCTGCACACACAATGTACATACACGTCGTAGTCGGTGTCGGGCGTAAGCTCCGACAAGGAGAGCGTGCTGGTGCTGACCGAGACCAGCGTGCCCGTTCCCAGCTCGAATCCTTGGAGGCCGTACTCTGCCTCGAAATGGTCGGGATCGCCTTCGTACGTCCAGCTCAACTCGGCATGGGTGGTGTCCACGCTGTTGACCGTAAGGTTGAAAATGGCGCTGCAGGTGTCTTCCACGGGATCCACGCCGGCCATCCACAGTTGAAGACGGTCGAGATAGAGGATGGAGCCTTGCTGCGGTTCGGTCGTGGCCGATGAAATGAGCATCAGCACCAAGGAGTCGGGCTCCGCATATTCGACAGTAGAGTCGATTTCGGAGAGCGGAGTGTAGGGCACCTCGAAGGAGGTAAAGTTGTCAACGTCTGTTAAATCAGTGGTATAGCCACCGCCCACCACTTCACGCCGCTGCGTTTCGGGGTTGTATCTGGAGCCTAACATCAATACACCGCCTCGGTCGCCACCAATGGCAGAGGTGTACTGGTAGTACCCCGTCAGGCGACCCGGCACTGCGCCGTTCAACGCGATGCCGCCGTTGATGAGACTGTCGAGGTCCCTGCCGACGAAAAAGGTCAGCGGTGAGGAAAGGCTGTCGTACTGGCTGGTGATATCACCCACCATCGGCATCAGGTTGTCCACATTCACCGAACCGGTGGATAGAACCGTGGGGAACACTGATGAAACGATGGCCGAGTCGAACGAGGAGGCGGCAAGATTATATACGGTGGGGTTGATAATATCGGAAACCATAAAACTCTGCAAACCAATAGCATGAGAGCCGTTTGGCACATTTGTCGTCACATCCATCACCTTCAGCAGCGGAAGGTCGGTATTCACGTTGACACTCATGCCACTATAGGTGAGGTCCTCGTTGACAGGATAGGTGGGGAAGTTCCAATCGGTGGGATAGGTGTAGCTGTCATACACTGGCAGTGATAAAAAGAACACCGACACGCTGTAGCCATTGCCGGTTGACCAGTTCTCGAAACTGCTGTTCGGCAGGGGGATAGTGGTTTGTCCTACTGATTTCAGCGACACAATCATCAACAAGGAAAGAAAAAGGATAGCGATTCGTTTCATGGGATAAATTTTAATTTGAAAAACAAGCGCAAAATTAGAAAAAAATCCAGACTCTGTCGCCCTTCAACCCAAAAATTTGTATTTTTGCATCCTCAACTCTTTTAATTTTATCATTCATAAAAATCCCACAATAATGAAAAAATCACTCTTTTTATGGCTTATCGTCTTCCTTTGCCCCTTCTTCTTGAAGGCGCAAGATGATGTTATGGGTACGCCAAAAGAAGCATTTCAGAGACCCAACTACGATACCATTCAGAAGATGATGACCGAGAATCCGAACCTCTATCCTTCCATTGAGGCCCGGTTCCTTCGCGCAGATTTTTCTCTTACAGAGGAGGAAATTAACATTTTTTATTATGGAAAGATTTTCCGCGACGACTACTCCCCCTACCACAGTATTGAATGGACGAAGAACATCAAGCAGATTTTGTATTCCGAAAATCCAAAATTTCCAAAGAAATCCCTTCTCAAAAAAGAACTGAAAAATATCAACCAATCCCTTACGGATTATCCCGTCTCGTTAGAGGGCTACTTCATCAAATACATCATTTGTATAGGGCTCTATGGAGATACAAGTGAAGAGGTGGAATCCTCTATGTATCAGCTCCTATTCCTTCTGAGAACAATTGCGCGGACAGGCGATGGCACATCCATGGGATCTGCCATCCACGTGACTCACGTCTCCGACGAGCACACCATCATGCGGATGATGGGGTTTAGCTGGAAAAAACAGTCTCTTCTCGGAAACGAAGGCCAATATTATGACCGCTTTGAGTTGGATGAGAACGAGAATGAGTTGGAGGAATTGTTTTTCAATATCACACCCTGTTATAATGCTCTCAATAAGCTATTTAGCGAATAACTTTCGAATAATGGAACGATAATTATTTCAATATGGACGATAAAAAAATCATTTTTTCGATGGTGAACGTCAGCAAGACGATTCCACCGCAGCGACAGATTCTCAAAAACATCTACCTCTCTTTTTTCTACGGCGCGAAGATTGGCGTGCTGGGGTTGAATGGTGCCGGTAAGTCCACCCTGCTGAAGATCATTGCGGGGCTCGACAAGTCATTCCAGGGCGAGGTGGTTTTCTCGCCGGGCTACAGCGTGGGCTACCTGCCGCAGGAGCCCCAACTCGACGACACCCTTACCGTGAAGGAGGTGGTGAGCCAAGGCGTGCAGGAGGTAGTGGACATTTTGAAAGAATATGAGGAGGTGAACATGAAATTCGCCGAGCCGATGAGCGACGATGAGATGAACAAACTCATTGAGCGTCAAGGAGAACTCACCGAGCTGATTGACCAGCACGACGCATGGGAGCTCGACAACAAGTTGGAGCGAGCGATGGACGCCCTGCGCTGTCCGGAGGGCGACACGCCGGTGAAGAACCTGTCGGGGGGCGAGCGACGCCGGGTGGCGCTGTGCCGCCTGCTGCTGTCGGAGCCCGACATCCTGCTGCTCGACGAGCCCACCAACCACCTCGACGCCGAGTCGGTGCAGTGGCTCGAGATGCATCTGCAACAGTACAAAGGCACCGTGATCGCCGTGACCCACGACCGCTACTTCCTCGACAATGTGGCGGGCTGGATTCTCGAGCTCGACCGCGGCGAGGGCATCCCGTGGCAGGGCAACTACTCATCGTGGCTGGAGCAGAAGTCGAATCGCCTCGCCATGGAGGAGAAGCAGGAGTCGAAGCGCAGAAAGACCTTAGAGCGAGAGCTGGAGTGGGTGCGCATGGCTCCGAAAGCCCGTCAGGCCAAGTCGAAAGCGCGTTTGAACGCCTACAACGAATTGCTGAACGAAGATATCAAGGAGAAGGAAGAGAATTTGCAAATCTTCATCCCCAACGGTCCGCGTTTGGGCGACAAGGTCATTGAGGCCGTCCACGTGTCGAAGGCCTACGGCGACAAGTTGCTGTACGAGGACCTCAACTTCCAGCTGCCGCCGAACGGCATTGTGGGGGTCATCGGGCCGAATGGCGCGGGCAAGACCACCCTGTTCCGTCTCATCATGGGGCTGGAGAAACCCGACAGCGGCACCTTTGAGGTGGGACCAACCGTGAAGATCGGTTATGTGGACCAGCAGCATGCCGAAATCGACCCCGAGAAGAGCGTATGGGAGGTGATTTCAGAAGGGAACGAGCAGATTCAGATGGGCGGACGGCTCATCAACTCACGCGCTTACGTGTCGCGCTTCAACTTCAACGGGACAGACCAGGGCAAGAAGGCCGGGGTGCTGTCGGGCGGTGAGCGCAACCGTATGCATCTGGCCCTCACCTTGAAATCGGAGGCCAACGTGCTACTCCTCGACGAGCCAACCAACGACATCGACGTCAACACGTTGCGGGCGTTGGAGGAGGGTTTGAACGACTTTGCCGGTTGTGCGGTGGTCATCTCCCACGACCGCTGGTTCCTCGACCGCATCTGCACGCACATTCTCGCCTTCGAGGGCGACTCGCAAGTCTATTTCTTCGAGGGGAGTTATTCCGAGTATGAGGAGAACAAGAAGAAACGGTTGGGCGACACCGGTCCGACGCGCATCCATTACAAGAAATTGATGAAGTAGTGACGCACCGCGTGCGTCCTGATATTGTGGCACGGCCCCGTATTTCTGTCGCGGCAGGGATTGGAGCGGGCACGAGCGTAGCGAGTAAAGCGGAAAGCCCGACGGCGACCGCAGGGAGCCGGGCCGCCCAAAATAAAATCAAAAAAATTGTAGCATTTATTCCAAAATTCTTGTAATTTTGCGCACTTTTTAAAATATGAGTATGAAAAGAATTGTATTTTCTATCATTTTGATTGTAAGTGTGTTATGCACGTTCGCACAATCGTTTACGCACCCGTCCGGCACCCAGCCGTACACAGTTTCGTACAGCCAGCCCCAGCCGGGGGTTCACCAGCTGACGTTTGAAATCCACGATTACAGCATCGGCGAGGTGACGCATGACGGGGTGACCTACAGCAAAATCAATTTTGCCTCCAGCACCACCACCGAACTGAAAGGGTGGGCCGAACTGCCCTTCGTGAGCGCGGCCATCCAGCTGCCGGCCAACAAGGATGTGGAACTGGAAATCACTGAAGGTACGATTACCTCGATGCCTCTGGATTATCCGATAGTTCCTTCCCGCGGTGTCATCTACCGTAACCAAGATCCTTCTGAAATCCCTTATGAGGTGAATCCGGCCTCACGGTTAGAGGAAAACTACCCCGCCGATGTGGCCACCATGGAAGCCCCCTTCATCGTGCGTGACGTGCGCGGCACCTCCGTGCGGGTCTACCCCTTCCACTACGATGCCATGCACAACATACTGGATGTACACAGCAGAGTGGTCATCACGCTGCGCGAGAGCAGCCGTCCCGCTACCAACCCGCTCACCCGCATCAACCCGACGCCCGTGAAAGAGGCCATCGGCATGTACCAGAACCTCTTCCTCAACTATGAGCCCACCCGCGACGCCCTCGCACAAGGCGAGAAAGGCGACATACTCGTGCTGACCCCCAGTGCCTACGAAAACGCCGCCGACCTCTACATCCAGTGGAAGAAAGAGATGGGCTACAACGTTGAAAAACAGGTGGTGAGCAGCGGCGCCAACGTCACCTCCACCATCCAGACCGCCTACAACAGCAACGGCAACCTGATGTATGTGCAGCTGTTCGGCGACTGGGCCGACATCAAGTCGAACACCATCACGTCGGACTACACGGCCGCT